>Ga0073904_10001987_pt1 | contig 15432 bp, 12 predicted proteins | sample KloWWTrecipitate_FD_66668 | JGI IMG/M metagenome (GOLD analysis project Ga0073904, IMG submission 66668) | Active sludge microbial communities from Klosterneuburg, Austria, studying microevolution and ecology of nitrifiers - Klosterneuburg... | ecosystem: Engineered > WWTP > Aerobic digester >...
GGTTCCATCTTGCGGATGCCGCAGCAGGCCTTGCGCAGATCGACGCTCCTGAACATCGCGTCCTTGCCTTCGCGTGCGACGAACTGCAGCACTGCATCCAAGCGCGGCTCGTAGACTGTTACCGGCGCACGCGAAGTGGCCTTGAGTTGTTCGAGCAAGGCGAGCGTCTCGGCATGCAGCATGCCGGTCTGCAGCACGAAGATGCCGGCGTCCAGTTCCAGGCTGTTGATCAGGTGGCTGACGACCATGTCTTCGGCGCCCAGGCTCGAAGCCTGGACTACAGGAGCTGCCGCCGCTTCACTGGCGCGCGGATGGTCTTGCACCAGTTGTTGCAGGGCCGTGCGGGTGGCCGCCAGTCTGGCGTCGAAGTCCTTGCCGGCCCTGGCGTACAGATCGATCGCCGACATCAGGCCGCCCGCCGGAAGTGGGGTGCGGACTCGCGTTCATCACCCTGGTAGAACGCGGCGAAGCGGCTGAGCTGACGTTCGGCCACGCTGAAGTCCTGGTCGTCGCGCAACACCGCGCTGTCAAACCCGCTGCGCTGCATCTGCACCAGCTGGTCCACCAGCACGTCGCCGGTGGCGCGGATGTCAGCCTTGAAGCCCAGGCGCCGGCGCAGCGTCACCGCCTGGCTGAAGGCGCGACCGTCGCTGAATTTCGGAAACTGAAGCTCGATGCGGGTAACGCCGTCGAGCGCCAGGCCCTGCAGCTCGGCGTCGTTGTTCAGTTGCAAGATGCTGCCGCTGGCAGCGTCTTGCAGATGGGATTGGGGTGTCAACAGTCGCATGATGAATTTCTTTCGGCAAGCGTGTGTTCGGTGGCTCAGGCAGCCTGTTTGTGGCTGTGGCGGGCGCCATTGGCAGAAGCCTTGAACGGATCGATGCCGACCCGGCGCAGCGTCGTGATGAAGGTCTCAAAACGCGCGCCGCTGTCGCTGTCGATCAGTTTGCGTTGCTCGCGGTAGGTGGCGATCAGCGCCTCGATCACATCAGGCACTTCGGCTGCCGAGAACGAAGGGCCGACCACCTTGCCCGGAATCGATGGACCGGACAGATGCGAGCCGTCGGCGCCGCCGAGCGTGACCTGGTACCACTCCTTGCCGTCCTTGTCGACGCCCAGGATGCCGATATGGCCGCTGTGGTGGTGACCGCAGGAGTTGATGCAGCCGCTGATGTGCAGGTCGATCTCGCCGATGTCGTGCAGTTCGTCCAGATCCTGGTAACGCTCGGTCACAGCCTCGGCAATCGGCAACGAGCGCGCATTGGCCAGCGAACAGAAGTCGCCGCCGGGGCAGGCGATCATGTCGGTCAGCAGGCCGATGTTGGCCTTGGCCAGGCCGACGGCGCGCGCGGCCTGCCACAGCGCCGGCAATTGCTCGACACGTACCCAGGGCAGCAGCAGGTTCTGCTCGTGGGTGACACGGACTTCGCCGGCCGAGAAGCAGTCCGCCAGGTCCGCTGCCTGTTCCAGCTGCACTGCCGTCGCATCGCCAGGGGCATAACCCAGGCGCTTGAACGACAGGTGTACGGCGCGCAGGTCGGGGTTCTGGTGCGGACGCACGTTCTGGTGCAGCCAGCGGGCGAATTCCGGCTCGTCGGAAGCAAAACGCAACACGTTGGCGGTGCGGGTTTCAGCGTCGGTCTGGTTCGCCTCGATCGTCGGCGCCACGAAGGCGGCGGCCACCCGGTCGTATTCTTCCTGCGTGATGGTGTGGGGCGCGCCATCGTGTTCGACGATCTGCTGGTACTCGGCCTCGACCTGGTCGATGTAGCGCTGGCCTTCGGCCTTGACCAGGATCTTGATGCGGGCCTTCCAGGAGTTGTCGCGCCGACCGTAGCGGTTGTAGACGCGGATCACCGCCTCCAGATAATTCATCAGCTGGTTCCACGGCAGGAACTCGCGCACCACGGTGCTGATGACCGGCGTGCGGCCCATGCCGCCGCCCACGTGGACACGAAAGCCCAGTTCGCCTGCATCGTTGCGCAGCAACTGCAGGCCCACGTCGTACCAGCCCAGTGCCACGCGGTCTTCACGGGCACCGTTGACCGAGATCTTGAACTTGCGCGGCAGGAACGCGAACTCGGGGTGCAGTGTGCTCCACTGGCGCAGGATCTCGCAGAACGGACGCGGGTCGGCGATCTCGTCTTCGGCAATGCCGGCCAGTGCGTCGCTGGTGATATTGCGGATGGTGTTGCCGCTGGTCTGGATGCCATGCAGCTGCACGTCGGCCAGCAGTTCCATCACGTCGGCGCTCTTGGTCAACGGGATCCAGTTGAACTGCACATTGGTGCGGGTCGTGAAGTGGCCGTAGCCGAACTTCAGCTTCGAGCCGATCATCTGGCCATTGGCCAGCGGGATCGGGCCCAGCCGGTCCTGCGTCGCCTGGGCGTCGGCCAGCAACTGGGCGTCAGGCTGGTCGTATTCGCGCGCCACCTTGGCCAGCACCCGCAACTGCTTGCTGGACAACTCGCCGTAGGGCACCGCCACACGCAACATCGGCGCATACCGCTGCACATACCAGCCGTTCTGCAGGCGCAGCGGCTTGAATTCCTCGTCACCCAGCGTACCGGCCAGGTTGCGCTCGAGCTGATCGCGGTACTGCTCGGCGCGGCTGCGGATGAACTGGCGGTCGAACTCGGTGTATTGGTACATGGTGGGTCCCTCGGGAAGTCGCTTGGGTTTGTCGGGGCGTGGGTGTCAGAGGGTGATCAGCTTGAAGCCGGCGTAAGCCAGCAGCATCGACAGCAGCGAGCGCACCACGCGTTCGGGGGTGTGCTGCATCAGCCGCGAGCCGAGCCAGATGCCGGGCAGCGAGCCGGCCAGCAACTTGACCAGCAGGGCCCAGTCGACCGATCCCAGCGAGGCATGGCCCAGGCCGGCGACCAGCGTCAGCGGCACGGCGTATGCGATGTCTGCCGCGACGATGCGGGGCAACGGCAGCAGCGGGTAGAGCAGCATCAGCACGGTGACGCCAATGGCACCGGCGCCGACCGAGGTCAACGTGACCAGGCTGCCGATCACGGCGCCAAACAACGGCGGCAAGCTCCAGTGCAGCGGTCGGGCGACTGTGCGCGGGTCGCGGCCGGCGTGGCGGCCGCTGGCGGAAACGCCCCGGATCGCCTTGTACAGCGTTGCCGCAGCGGTCAGCAACAATGCCACGCCCAGGCCGCCGGTCATGAAACCCTGGATTTCGGCGCTGGCCGGTCCCGCACGGTGCAGGATGAACAGCGTCAACAAGGCCGCAGGAATGCTGCCCGCCGACAGATGGGCTACCACGCGCCAGTCGACCAGCCGGGCACGGGTCAGCCGCACCGTGCCGCCCATCTTGGTGAAAGCGGCGAACAACAGATCGGTTCCGACCGCCAGATACGGCTTGACGCCGAACACGAAGATCAGGATCGGCGTCATCAGCGAACCGCCGCCGACACCGGTCAGGCCGATGACGGCACCGACCAGAAACCCCGCAACAATGAACGCCAGATCATGCATAGGCATGGACTCTAGGCGGACATCGTTATATTACAAACTACATTTATGTGATGTTGTTATATTGATTTGGGAATATGTCGCAATCCAGCGGGTCTGGCGCGAAATTCCCGCATTCCGCCGCCATTGGCTGACCAGCCGGTCAGCCGCCCAGCCAACTGCCCAGCATGGTTTCTTCGAACAATGCGATGGTGGCAGGCGCGTCGACCTGCATGCAGACCTGGGTGCGCGGCTTGTCCTTCTCCCAGCCCGGTTGCGGATACTGGATGAAGTCGCGCCGGTTCATGATGGTCTGGCCCTGGGCCAGGCCGTCGGTCGCGACCCGCACGCTCTTGGTCTCGAGCTCGAACAGATCAGGCCTGACCAGGTAGACGAAGGCCAGCAGATCGTGGGCGAAGCAGCCGGGCGTACGCGCAATATGCTTGTACAACCCGCTGTAGAAGCGGGCGTAGAAGTCGACCGCGGTGAACAAGGCGTCGGTGGCCGGATGCTGATGCTTGTCGGCAATGCGCCGGAACTGCTCCAGCGTCACGACCACGCGGTGCGTCACGTCCAGTCCGACCATGGTCAGCTTCCAGCCGGCGGTGAATACCCGGTCGGCGGCGTGCGGGTCGTTCCAGATGTTGGCCTCGGCCACTGGCGACACATTGCCCGGTTCGAACACCGTGCCGCCCATGATGATCACTTCTTGCAGCAGCACCGCAAGCTGCGGCTCCAGCATCAAGGCCAGGCTGAGGTTGCCCAGCGGCCCGACCGCGACCAGTGTGATCTCGCCCGGATGGGCGCGCGCCATGTCGACAATGTACTGGGCCGACGCACGCGGGTCGAGTTGCTGCGTGACCGGCTTGCGTGCGCCCAGGTTGCCCAGGCCATCGGCGCCGTGGATATGGGCCGGCGGCGCTTCGGGTGCCTTGCACCACGGAACCGCCACTCCCAGCGTCACCGGAATCGGGTGGCCGGCCAGTTCGGTCAGGTACAGCGCATTGGTGGCGGCCTGCGCCACGCTGACATTGCCAAAGGTGGTGGTGATGCCGACCAGATCGATGGCCGGATGGGCCAGCGCGAAATACAGGGCCATGGCGTCGTCGACACCTGGGTCGGTGTCGTAAATCACTTTGCGGCGGGTCGGGCTGGTCATCGGCGGTGGCTTTCCTGGGGTGTCATGCAAGTCGATAAGTGGCGTGTTGCGCCGGTGACATCCGGCAGCGCTGCGGGCTTGCCTGCCGACGGCCAGACGATCATGGTGGCAAGGCGCAGAAGCTGCGCAAGGCCTCGAGGGCCCCAATGTCACTGCGCGGTTGTTGTTGCAGCAGCGCCGCGACGGCGGTCGTGTCGGGAATACTCGATTGCGCACCGGCACGGGTGCAGGCCAGCGCCGATGCGGCACTGGCCTGGCGCAGCGCATGCGCCATGTCGGCACCCTGGTCCAGTGCTGCCACGAGCACGCCACAGAAGGTGTCGCCGGCGCCGGTGGTGTCGACCGGCTGCACTGCGAATGCGGGCTGTACCAGATAGTGTTCGCCGACCCGGGCGCAACAGCCGCGCTCGCCAAGGGTGACCACCACGACCGGTACCTTGAGGCGCTGCAAGCCCTCGGCGATGCTGGCGCTGTTGCCGCAGATGCTGGCCAGTTCACCCTGGTTGACGACCAGGATGTCGAGCAGATCCAGCAGGCCCGCATCCAGCTGTCGGGCCGGCGCCGCGTTGAGCACGACCTTGCTGCCGGCCGCACGTGCGGCGCGTGCGTATGCCGCCACCGTGGCCAAAGGCGTTTCGAGCTGCATCAGCAGGTGGCTGAACCCGCCCATCGCAGGCAGATGCCGGCCTTCGAGTGCATTGTTCGCGCCGGGGGCCACGGTGATCGCGTTTTCGGCGGCGTCCGACACGCAGATGAAGGCTGTTCCGGTGGCGAGGTCGGCACAGCGCACGATATGCAGCAACACGCCAGCGCCAGTCAGCGAGGCCTCGAGCGGTACCGCGAACGCGTCCTCGCCCAGCGCCAGCAGCATCTGCACGCTGGCACCACCTGCGCGTGCTGCGGCAACTGCCTGGTTGGCGCCTTTGCCACCCGGGAAAGTCGTAAAGGCGTGGCCGAGCACGGTTTCGCCCGGCGCAGGGATATGCGGGGCGCGCACCACAAAGTCGAGATTGGCAGAGCCGGCAACAAGAATCATGGTTAAATCAATTGGGTCGGACTGGCCGGTTTGGACCGCTTGTTTGAACAGGACCGGCAGATCGGGAAAGCAACAGAATTATGGGCTACAAACTGCGCTGCACGCGCCGCGATGGCTGGGTCGCAGGCGCTCGGCAGCGTCGCAGACTTCCCGCAGCCAGCGTAAAGGATTGATGACAGCCATGGGTAGTACGGTATTCGTCAAGGTTGTGGGTTTTCGTGACGTCGAGCGCCATGCGCTCAATACCTTGTTTCGGGTGGCGGCAGAGCAATCCACCTGTTATGCGCTGTGGACACCCGAGTCGCCGGTCATGCCGCATATTGCACTGGTCGACGCAGAGAGTTACGAAGCCGGCATGGCGCTGGCCTCGCCCGGCCTCAATCCCAATCTCAAGCTGATCTGTGTCGGCACCGGTGCGCCCGAGCGTGCCTGGCGGGTGTTTCCGCGTCCGATCAACTGGTCGGCGATTCTGCATTCGCTGGATCTGCTGTTCGCCCAGTCGGGCGTGGATATCAGTATCGATGCCGATGACGAAGCCGCGACGGTGATCCCGCCCGGTATGCGCCAGACGCTGCTGGTGGAGCCCGTGCGCGCCGACCGCCTTTACCTGCGGGCGCGCCTGTCGCTGGCCGGTCTGATCGATGTCGACGAGGTCGAGTCGAGTGCCCAGGCTCTGGAAAAACTGCGTGAGCGCCATTACGACGTCGTCATCGTCAACGTAGACACGCTCGACGACCCGTGGGCACTGGTGCAGCGCCTGGTGTCGTCGAACCCGCCGGTCGAAAGCGTCGTGGTCACCACATCCAACCGCTCATGGGCCATGCACGAGCGGGCAGAACAGGCCGGTTGCCGGGCCCTGCTCGACAAGCCCTTCGATCCGAGCCTGGTGTACCGCGTATTCCAGATGGTGTGAGTCCGACGGGCTGCTAACGCGCTCGGTCGGCGGCGATCAGGCGCGACAAGCGGGCTGGCAGCGGCATCGGTTCGCTGCACAGCTGCGCAGCAAGCACCTCGGCACACAACAGCGCAAGACTGAGGCCGCGCGAGCCCATCGCGGTGCTGGTCCAGATTCCGCTGTGTGCGTCCTGCAACAGTGCGCCTACCAGGGGCAGCCGGTCTGTGGTCGACCAGCGCGTGCCTTGCCAGATCTGCATCGGCGTGGCATCCAATGGGGTGTCGAGCGCGGCGCCAACCGCCGGAAGAAGCCGCCTGAGCTGCGCGCGGTTGTGGGCATGGGCCTGCGCCACATCGGTGACTGGCGCGCCAGCGCTTTCATAGGTGGCACCGGCGAACCAGGCCAGACCGCCCGCGTGTGGCACGTGGGCGATCACGCTGCCGGCGCCGTTGACCGGGAAGGACGGAAACTTGCGCTCCGCACCGGGCCCTTGCCGGTCCCACGACACCTGGCCGCGCAGCGCCGTCAGCGGCGCCAGGCGCCGGACATGCGCGTTGACCATGCTGGCGCCATTGGCCAGCCGCGGAGCGTCGCCCGCATTGGCCAGCACCAGTTGCGGCGCCTGCGCCAGCAGCTCGCCACCGGGTCCGCGCAATTGCCAGGCGCCGTCGGCGAATCCGATCTGCTGCACCAGGCTGTTGCCCTGAAAGCGGATGCCCGGCTGCGCCAGCAAGGCCTGTACCAGCCGCGCGGGTTTGACCCAGCAGCCACGTTGATGCCAGATGGCCTTGTCTTGTGCAGCGCCTGCGCGGTGCAACTGGGCGGCGATGTAGGGCGTGAGGACGTCGTCAGACCAGTGCCGGCCCTGGGCCGTCCAGTGGCCGGGCAGTCGGCGCTGGTGGTCGACGGCAAGTTCAAGCACGCCGCGCTCGCCATAGTCCAAGCCTTCGACCAGCAGGCGCTGCACGGCATGCAAGGTCAAGCGCATTCCGGCGCGCGACAACTGCGAGCGCGGACTGTCGTCGCGCGATACATGGGGCACCAGCAGGCCGACCGGCAAGGCCGAGGCGCCGCTGGCCGCTTGTGTAGCGGCGTCCAATACCGTCACCTGCCAGCCGCGCCGCGCCAAGGCATCGGCTGCCGCGGCACCGGCCAGTCCGGCGCCGACGACGATGCAATGGCTGGTTGGTGCCGGCGGCCGATGCCAGTGCTGGCGGCTGCGGCTCAGTGGCCAGTGGGGTTGGTAGGTACAGCGCCACACGGCTGGCCCGGCCGCGTCAGCCGATTGCCGCTGCGGCGCGTCGGACTCAGCAACGGGCGCTGGCGCGCTGAACCCGGCCTGCCGCAAGGATTCGGGTGTCGCAGCGCTGGATGGCAGGCCCTGCAATGCCAGTTGCGTGCCGAGCCGGCACAAACGTGCCAGCGCCTTGAGTCCGAAAGAGTCCCAACCTGCGGACGGGCCTGCGTCGACCGCCGGGGGCGCGTCAACCGGGTGGCCGATCAGCACGCTGTCGGCGCAGAACTGCAGTTCGCGCAGCGACTGCTGCGGCGGGCCGATACACAGCGTCAGTTGCAGTCGACCACCCTGCAGTGCCAGCCGATGAAAACCGGGCAGAAAACCAAACCACTGGCGCAGCGCCTGTTCGGCCCAGGATGCCAGTGCCGGGTACCTGTCAAATACCTGCCGCAGCGTTTCGCGCTCCGGCGCCTGGCTGGCCAGCGCCACGACATGCAGGGTGGAGGGTGCTGCCGGGTCTTGCGCCCATTGTTGCCACAGTGCCAGAAAACGATCGCCGCGGGCAAAGTCGGTCTCGAGCACGCACCAGCGAGGCTGGCCTTGCCAGGCCACGGGCAGGCCGCAGGCGCGCATCCAGGCCGGCACCAGCGAGGCGGCCATCTGGCGGTGGTGCTGCTGCTGCGTGAGGCCTTAGTTGGTGGGAGGAACGTAGCCCTGGGCAGCGTCGGCCCCACCGCCGAAGAAATGCGCTTCCATCTGCCGCGCCAGGTATTGGCGGGCCCGCGCATCGGCCAGGTTCAGGCGGTTCTCGTTGACCAGCATGGTCTGGTGCTTGAGCCAGCCGGCCCAGGCTTCCTTGCTTACTTCGGCCCAGAGCCGCTTGCCCAACTCGCCGGGGTATGGGGGAAAGTCCAGCCCTTCGGCTTCCTTGCCAAGTTTGACGCATTGAACCATCCGTGCCATGAAATACTCCATCTATCCGTGTTCACTGAAGTGTGAAATTGTCGCCGCTTTTGGAATCCCTCCAATCGGTGTTGCCGTATCGGGCCACGGCCCTCGTCATGGAGAAGAAATGTTGCGTTTGTTGAGTGTGCGCCAGACCCTGTTGCTGATATGCGTGGGTTCGGCTGGATTGTTGGCCTATGGCCTGTACCTGCAGCACGTGGTGGGCCTGGTGCCCTGCCCGATGTGTATCGTCCAGCGGTATGCACTGGTGCTGGTGGCCTTGCTCGCCGGTCTGACGGCACTGGGCAAGAGCCGCGGCTCACATGTCTCGGGCATTGTGCTGATGATTCTGGCCGCCGGGTTCGGGGCTTTCGTGGCGGCGCGCCAGAGCTGGCTGCAATGGTATCCGCCCGAAGTGGTGACCTGCGGGCGCGACTTCTACGGAATGATCGAGAACTTCCCGCTGCAGCGGGCAATCCCGATGATCTTCAGGGGTGGTGGCGATTGCATCAAGGTCGACTGGACCTTTCTGGGCGGCTCGATCGCGAACTGGTCTTTCCTGTGTTTTGTGGCCATCATCGTGGTCGCACTGGCGCAGTTGCTGCGCCCGAACATGCGCCGCTGAAGTCGCGTCATCATCCGGGTGGACGCCCGTTGACCCCCTTGCGGGACCGCCGTAGTATCTTTGCGCCAGATACCGGACAGGGAACTGCAACAAGCCTTTTTGAAGGGGCGACAGCATGGGGATGGCGGCGTCGGTTTTGGAAGCGTCACTGCAGTCCGCGGGCGCTGCTGCGTCGCATGCAGGTTCGCCAGGCGCGCGCCGGTCGAGGCCGCACGACCAGGTCGATGCCCATGCGTTGCCGGCCTTGTGCGCGCTGGCACGACTGCACCAGGTCGCCGCCGACCCGGCCAGCTTGCTGCACCGCCTCGGCCTTGCGCCCAGCGACCCCCTGGGCATCGATGACCTTTTGCGCGCCGCCCAGCTGCTGGGCCTCAAGGCACGCAGGGTTCGCACCCGTCGCGAGCGCCTGGCGCTGACCCCCTTGCCGGCCCTGGCGCTGCTGCATCGGGCAGAAGACGGGTTGGCGGCGGGGTCCGGCATCCGGGTCTGTCTGCTGGCTCAGTGCGACGGCAACCGGGTGCTGGTGATGCATCCGCAGCCGGTTCAGACCGGGGAGGGCGGGGGCGCTGCATCGCAGGCCACCGCGCGTATCGAGCCGGTCGAAACCTTCGCAGCGTCCTGGAGCGGGGAACTGATTCTGGTGACCAGCCGCGCCAGTCTGGCTGGTGCTCTGGCGCGTTTCGATTTCTCCTGGTTCATTCCGGCACTGGTCAAGTACCGCCGCCTGCTTGGCGAGGTGTTGCTGGTGTCGTTCGTGCTCCAGCTGCTGGGACTGGTCAGTCCGCTGTTTTTCCAGGTCGTGATGGACAAGGTGCTGGTGCACAAGGCCTTGAGCACGCTTGACGTGCTGGTGGTCGGGCTGCTGATCGTGGTGGTGTTCGAGAGTGTGTTGACGGCCGTGCGCAGCTTCGTGTTCAGTCACACCACCAGCAGGATCGATGTCGAGCTGGGTGCGCGATTGTTCCGCCATCTGCTATCGCTGCCACTGGCGTACTTTCAGGCAAGGCGCGTCGGTGATTCGGTGGCGCGGGTGCGCGAGCTCGAAAACATCCGCCAGTTCCTGACCGGCAACGCGTTGACGGTGGCGCTCGACCTGCTGTTCTCGTTGGTGTTCCTGGCCTTGATGGCGTGGTACAGCCTGCCTTTGACAGTCGTCGTGCTGGTGAGTTTGCCGCTGTATTTCCTGCTCAGCCTGGCAGTGACGCCGCTATTGCGCCGGCGCCTGGATCTGAAATTTGCGCGCGGCGCCGAAAACCAGGCGATGCTGGTCGAAACAGTCACCGGCATCCAGACGGTCAAGGCTGCGGCGCTCGAGCCCGGTTTTGCACGCCGCTGGGACCAGCAACTGGCGGCATATGTGCAGGCGAGCTTCCGTACCCAGTGGCTGGCCAGCGTGGCGCACGAGGCGGTCAGTCTGATCGGCAAGCTCGTCAACGCCGCCACGCTGTGGTTCGGGGCCCATCTGGTGATGGACAACAGCCTGAGCGTCGGCCAGTTCGTTGCATTCACGATGTTCGCGCAGCGCGTTGCCCAGCCGATCATGCGCATGGCGCAGCTGTGGACGGATTTTCAGCAGACCGGTGTGTCGGTGGCGCGCCTGGGCGACATTCTCAACAGCCAGCCGGAAGCCGGCAGTACCAGCGCCTTGCAACTGCCACCGATCAAGGGCCACATCACGCTCGACCAGGTGCGCTTTCGCTACCGGCCCGATGCCGATCCGGTGCTCAAGGGCGTGAGCCTGGAGCTGCGCGCGGGTGAGCTGGTCGGGATCGTTGGCAGATCCGGTTCCGGCAAAAGCACGATGACCAAGCTGATCCAGCGCCTGTACGCGCCGGAAAGCGGTCGTGTGCTGGTCGACGGCGTCGACATCAGCCTGATAGACGCGGCACAATGGCGGCGCCAGATCGGCGTGGTGCTGCAGGAGAACCTGCTGTTCAACCGCAGCATCCGCGAGAATATCGCGATTGCCGATCCGGCGGCACCACTGCCGGGCGTGGTGCGGGCGGCGCAGCTGGCCGGCGCCCATACCTTCATCAGTGCCTTGCCGCAGGCGTATGACACGCTGGTGGGTGAACAAGGTGGCAGTCTCAGTGGGGGACAGCGCCAACGGATTGCGCTGGCGCGGGCGCTGTTCACCGAGCCACGCATCCTGATCCTGGACGAAGCCACCAGTGCGCTGGACTACGAAAGCGAAGCCATCATCCAGCGCAACATGGCGCAGATCTGCCATGGGCGCACGGTCCTGGTCATTGCCCATCGGCTCAGTGCGGTGCGCCGCGCCGATCGTATCCTGGTGATGGACCAGGGCGCCATCGTCGAGATCGGGTCGCACGACGAACTGATGGCGCGCACTGGCGGCCTGTATCGCCATTTGTGGTCGTTGCAGGATGGCGGTGGTGGCATCCGACCAGTGGAGTTTCCGTGACGCCGGCGGAAGCAAGCCTGATGGATCGGCTGCACGCATGGGCTGGCTTGTGGGGCCGTCATGCCGCTGTTGCGCATGCGGCCTGGCGCCGGCGCAGCGAAGCGCAGATTCCATGGCGCAACGCGAATGAACTGGCCTTCATGCCCTCTGCATTGCAGCTGCAATACACCCCGGTTCATCCGGCGCCACGCTGGGTTGCGCTTGTGCTGATGCTGTTGTTTGCATCGGCCGTCGGCTGGGCCTGCCTCGGCCAGTTGGATGTGGTGGCGGTGGCGCCGGGGCGCATCGTCGTCGGTGAGCGCACCAAGACCATACAGCCGCTCGAGCGCAGTGTCGTCAAGCGGGTGCTGGTGCAGGACGGTGATCATGTGACGGCCGGACAGGCCTTGGTGGAGCTTGATGCCACCGTCGCGTTTGCCGACCGGCGCACCGTGGTCGAGCAGATCAAGTCGGCGCAGTCCGAGCGGCTTCGCACGTCATGGCTGGAGGCGGCGCTGGACGATCGGCATGGCAGTGGCGCTGCCTTGCCTGCACGATTGTCATGGCCGAAGACGGACGATGAAACGGCAACCCCCTTGTGGAGTGCCGACGAACAGCACATGGTTCTGGGCCAGCTCGAGAGTGAATGGCGCGACATCCAGGCGCGGCGGGCCCGGGCGGCGGCAGAGATGCAGCGACGCCGCGCAGAGATCCTCACAGGCCGCGAGGTGCTTGCCAAACTCATGTCCACCTTGCCGTTGGTGCGCCAGCGCGAGCAGGATTTCCAGGCGCTGGCAGCGCAGGGTTTTGTGGCCCATCATGCCGGCCAGGACAGAACCCGGGAGCGGATCGAAATGGAGCGCGATCTCGACACACAACGCGCCCGCCTGCAGGAGTCTGTTGCCGCGCTGGCCGAGAGCGAGTCCGGCCAGAGCGCCTATGTGGCCGAGACCCGGCGCCTGTTGTCGGAGCGCCATGCGCAGGCCGCTTTGCGATTGCAGCAGGCCAGTCAGGAGCATGCCAAGGCACTGCAACGCGAACGACTCACGGTGCTCAGTTCTCCGGTGCCCGGCACCGTGCAGCAACTGGCAGCCCATACCATGGGCGGGGTTGTCACCGAGGCCCAGGTGCTGATGGTCATCGTGCCTGACGACGCCAGCCATGGTGATGTTGTGGCCGAGGTGGTGCTGGAGAACAAGGACATCGGTTTCGTCAGCGCCGGCCAAAGCGCCGAAATCAAGCTCGAAACCTTTGTGTTCACCCGGTACGGCACCGTGCCTGCCAAGGTACAGAGGGTCACCGCGGACGCGGTGAACGATGAGCAACGTGGCGCCATTTTTCCGGCCAGATTGCAACTGGGCCGCAATCACATCAGTGTCGACGGCAAACAGATCCGGCTGAGCCCGGGCATGAACGTCACGGCCGAGATCAAGACCGGTCAGCGCCGGGTCATCGAATACCTGCTGAGCCCGATCCAGCGGGCGGGCGCAGAGAGTCTGCGGGAACGCTAAACAGGGAGGCCCCATGCGCAGAAGACACGACATGCATCAGCCCGGCGTCGACACGCCCCCATCGTGTTGGCAGGCTGCGAGGCGCAAACTTGTTTACACGGCGCTGGCACTGCTGCTGTCGATGGTTTGTGCTTCGCCGGCGTGGGCCAGGGCCTATGGCAACTACGAGGTTCGGCAATTGCTGGTTCCGGCGTCCAGGCCGGGGGCAGGTGGCTCGTTCAACATGGCCTACTTCGACGCCATGTTGTCGGATCTCTCCGAACATGCGGCCAACTATCCGCCGACGTTCGACTCTCCCGCTGACGCGCAGCGGGCCAAGCGAGATACACGCCAACTGATCGGCATGCTCGATACGGCCTTCGGCACATCGCCGCCGACCCAGCTGCTGTTGCGCATGGCCTTGCTGGGGTCCATCGGCCACAACCTGGCGTTGCCAGAAGGTGCCAGCTTCGCGCAGGCCAATTTCAGCCGCATTCTCCGTGCCGATGCGAACGATGCACAGGCCAACTACCACTACGGAAGCTTTCTTGCCGGCACCGGTCGCCTTCGCGAGTCCCTGCCATACCTGCACAAGGCGCGTGACAAAGGTGTCACACCTGCCCTGTATTCCATAGGCCTGGCGCAACTGGGCCTGGGCGAGAAGACGCTGGCACTGGCTGCATTCAACGAGTATCTGAAACGCGATCCCTCTGACCAGAAGGTCAGGCTGCTTGTGAATGCGGTTCGGGAGGGGAAGGTGGAGATTCAAACGAGTGGAGGAAAGTGATCAAAAAGCACCTGGTCAGAAGGACGGTGGCGTCGTTCATGAATTCACTTCGTCGAATTTGTCCAGCATCGAAACTCGCTTAGTCAAGGGGCGGGGAGGCAGAAATTAAAGGCGAACGCGAATACGTCTCCCGACTCACGTGGTCCTAATTGACCATCTTCATCCGGTAGCAAAAGACCATCGCAAATGGAGGTTTCATCTCATGTTTATTCGAAATGCCTTGTATCACCTGCGTCCAGGCCTGCGCGAGACTCGAAGCGACATTTCCGACTACCTCGTGCCGCTCAAAAAGCTGTCGCTAGCTTTTCCTAAGTGGCCGTTATTGATCCGAACACTCTCCGGCATTGGTTCCCAATTTCGCCATCAATATGAGCGCAATCCACTGACACTGAAGGCGATTGCTTTCGCGTTCATCGTTACCGGATGTGTCCCTGCGCACTCGGCGGGCGAGCATGAATATCTAGAGGAAGGTAATTCACTGGTCTTGAGGCTTACAGAAAAATTGATTTCTGCAAGGGTATGCAGCTCAATCGCTAATTGCTCCCAAAAGGAGGGAGGAGTCACCTTTGTCAAGCCCGAGAGAGATGGGATAGTGGTATCAGTTTTCGGAGTTAAAAGAGCCGATGTTGCTTCAATACTTCTACAGGAATGTGTTGATTCCTTTGCAACGAGGAATCTTGGTCATCGCCTCACAGTCGTGATTTTCGAAACGTCAAAGGACACGTCTCTGAGGCAACCAACTTTTACGAAGATTTCACCAACCTTCCTCCTCAAAATGGAGAAATGAAATGCCGAGTTTTGAGATTCGAAACGATACGTCTGGGTTGATTCCACACACCTTTATTGTTGTCACCGGATACGATGGAATTCCGAAAGGTTGGGGCTTCTATCCCGCGACTTCGGGCCGCGCGAATGACGCGGGCCGCCTATTGGACAACACCAATCATTTCTATACGTCATCGTCGGGGTCGATTCAGCTTTCGGGCATGGAGTATTTGAGGCTCATGTTGTTTATTGAACAGACTGTGGATCATCCGCCCCCTTACAGTTTGGTCTTTGGCTCTCAGTGCGCCACATGGGCCATTTCTGCGATCGTCGCAGCCGCTGCAGAGGGAAGTAGTCCTCTGTTGCCAAATCTGCGACCTGACTCATTTGTAGGTGATCTTCTCGAAAGCGTCATGTGGAACCCGTGGACGATTGAGAGCATTGTCAATGTAAACAAGAAGTATCTTGAAGGGGCGGCAAGCCGCCCGCCGGTGAATCAAGACCCACTCGCCATCGACCTCGATGGCGACGGTATCGAGACGGTCGGCATCAATGGGTCCACCATCCTGTTTGACCACAACGCCGACGGTGTCAAGACGGGTACTGGTTGGGTCAAGGCTGACG
>Ga0073904_10001988_pt1 | contig 15431 bp, 17 predicted proteins | sample KloWWTrecipitate_FD_66668 | JGI IMG/M metagenome (GOLD analysis project Ga0073904, IMG submission 66668) | Active sludge microbial communities from Klosterneuburg, Austria, studying microevolution and ecology of nitrifiers - Klosterneuburg... | ecosystem: Engineered > WWTP > Aerobic digester >...
GTGATGCTGGACTACGTGGGCTACAAGCTCGACGACCTGCGCCGCCGCTACAAGGCGCTGGTCGGCGCGGCGGTGGAACTCGGCAAGGCCGAGGCAGAGCGGCTCAACGAGGCTCTGGAGCGCGGGCTGACCGCGTATACCTACCTGAGCGACGAGCCGTTGGAGTGACTGCGCGCGTCCTCAGGCCTGCATCGACAACGCCATTTCCATGATCGGCCTGGCCCAGTCGGGGATGTGGAACAGGTCTTCGACCAGGGTGGGGTGGGTGATGCGGCCGCGTTCCATCTGCAGGAGCAGGCGCGGGTCGGCGATGGGCGTGCCGGGGGGAGCGTCGGTGCTGTTGTCGAACACCTGCAATTGCGCGAGGTGCGGCAGCAGTCCGATCAGGTTGCGGATGGAGGCGATGTAGCGCTCGCGGACTTTCGCTTCGGGAATGTCGTGGCCGCCACGGCTGACCCGCAGCTTGATGCGGGCGAGATGGCGCTCCGGTGAATCCAGGCCGCAATACCAGATGAGCACGTCATGGCTGGCGGTGGCCTTGCGCAGTGTTGCGGCGATCGTGGCGCCGCCCAGGGTGGTCGCGAAGGCGTGGTCGTAGCCGTTCGCGATGGCGGCATCCAGCAGGCGCATGCCTTCCCGCCATGCGGCTGCGTTGGCGTCGGCCAAGGGACTGCCGGTGGTTTCGACCAGTTGGCGCGTGAAGGTGTCCGGATTGAACCAGTCCAGGCCCGCCTGGCGCAGTGCATGACCACCCAGCGAACTCTTGCCGGCACCGTTGACGCCGGCCAGCACGTACAGGATGGGCCGCGTCATGGATCAGAACCCGTCGCCGGCAATCACCTGTCCTTCCAGCTTCAGCGGTTTGCGCAGGAGGTTGCACAGGGTCGCGCGCGCTTCCGGCGATTGCAGCACCTTCAATCGCTCGCTGTAGTCCTGGCGCAGATCGTCGAGGATGGCCTCGTCGCGCTGTGCCGCCTCGCGCAACAGCGCCAGCAGCCGGTTGTATTCCTCGACCGGCAGGATCACCGCCTCCGGCTGGTCATGGTTGGTGACCAGCATCTGGCCGCTGCGGGCCACGGCCTTCATCACGCCGCGCCAGCCCAGCTTCTTCACGTCCGAGGCCGGGGTGCGCGGCAGGCTTTCCAGGGGCAGCAGGGCAGGGTTGGCGGGCATGACGGCAACTCCGGGCAGGACGTTATGGCCAATATACCCTTTTTATCCAATTTGTCCTTGATGCCGGTGCGGGCTGGCTTGTTGCACCGGTCACGGCGAGCATGGATAGTGTGACCGGGATCACGTCGGATGCAGTGACACCCGCGCGCAACCGGGCCGGATGAAGGATTCGCTGGCCGATTGCCCATTCGTGCGAACCGGGGGGATCGCCGACATGCCGCTCGAGATCGTCCATACCATCGGGGCAACGGCGTATTTCGTTCTTTTCCTGCTGTTCCTGTGGGCCTATTTCGTTCCGCGAACCAATCCCGGTGCCGGCTGGTGGGCGCTGGGCATGGGGTTTGCATTCGCATCGCGGCTGGCGCTGGCGGTGTTTCCCCACGATGCCGCGGCCGGGGTCGGTTCCTCGCTGTACTCGTCGTTGAATGTGATGGAAAAGGTCTGCCTGGTAGCCGGACTGGTCCACTTCTTCAGGATGCCGCTGCGGATGCCGTGGTTGCTCACCGCGGCCATGGTGGCCGAGTTCTGGGTCCTGGGCGGCGCGCTGCAGTTTGTACCCGCGCCAGCCCGCAGCCTGGGGGTCGCCGCGATCAACGCCGGGTTCCTGGCCTGGGCGGCATGGATCGTGTGGATCCAGCATGAGGCGGCCAGTCCGCGCCTGGAGCGTGCGGTATTCGCGATCACGCTGATGCTGGTGCTGCACTGGGCGAGTGCCTCCGCGATCATCGAAGTCGTTCCTTCGTGGCGGATCAGGGGTTTCCTGCTGGGGACGGCGCTGGTGATCGCGCAGTACATGTGCCTGCTGGCGATCGTCCTGGCAAGTTTCCAGCAGCGCCTGCTCGATGCCGAATCGAGGGCGCTGGACATGGCCTTCCAGGATCCGCTGACCGGACTGAGCAACCAGCGCTACATGCACGTGCAGTTCGAGCACGCGCGCAAGCTGGCCGAGCGTTCTGGTCAGTTGCTGGCGGTGATCTTCATCGATCTCGACAACTTCAAGCCGATCAACGACCGCGCCGGACATCGCGTGGGCGATGAGGTGCTGAAGATCATGGCCACGCGCCTGCAGCACGCCACCCGCGGCACCGATGTCTGCGCCAGGCTTGGCGGCGACGAGTTCGTCGCCATCTGCACGCAGCTGGGGCATGAAGCCGATGCGCGCGGCATCGCGCAGAAATTGCTGCGCGAATTCACCACGCCGGTGGATGTTGCCGGCCGACGCTACCCGTTGAGCGCGAGCATCGGCATCAGCCTGTATCCATTGCACGGCGACACCCTGGAAGATCTTCTGGAGCACGCGGACAAGGCCATGTACCGCGCCAAACATGGCGGCAAGGGCGGATATCGCATGCACGGGCAGGTTGCGGCCGCGTGAGGCAGGACTGTCGCGCTCAGGAATGCGGGCGGGCGCGAGCCGAGCGCTGGCAGGGTGGCAGCGGCATGCCGAGCATGTTCATCCGCCGCGATGCACCTGGAAGCCGGCGAACGATTGCGAGGTCGGCATCAGCTCGATGCGGTTGATGTTGAGGTGCGGCGGCAGGCTGGCGATCCAGAAGATCGTGTCGGCGATGTCCTCGGCGGTCATCGGGTTCGCACCTGAGTACAGGGTGTCGGAGGCGGCCTGGTCGCCATGGGTGCGGATCACGGTGAATTCGGTTTCGGCCATGCCGGGCTCGATGCTGGTCACGCGCACGCCGGTGCCGTGCAGGTCCGAGCGCAGGCCCAGCGAGAACTGGCTGACGAAGGCCTTGCTGCCGCCGTAGGCGTTGCCGCCGGTGTACGGGTACACGCCGGCGATCGAACTGATGTTGATGATCGCGCCCTTGCGTTCGATCAGCGCCGGCAGCAGCGCATGCGTGAGCGTGACCAGTGCGGTCACGTTGGTGTCGATCATGGTCTTCCAGTCCGACAGCAGCGCCTGCTGCGCCGGCTTGGTCCCTTGCGCCAGGCCGGCGTTGTTGAGCAGCAGGTCGATGCCGCGGAAGCGTTCCGGCAGGGCATCGAGCGCGGCGCGCATTGCGGCTTCATCGCGGATGTCGAAGCAGGTCGGGTGCAGCGCATCGCCGAGTTCGGCGCGCAGCACGTCGAGGCGGTCGGCACGGCGGCCGGTGGCGATCACCTGCCAGCCGGCGGCCACGAACTTGCGTGCGGCGGCGCGGCCGAAGCCGGCGGTGGTGCCGGTAATGAGTGCGGTCCTGGTCATGCCGGCGATTCTAAGCGTCGCCAGCGGAATGGTTCAGGCGTTCCTTGCAGGCTTGCGCGGTGCGGCGGGCTTCTTCGCCGCCGGCTTGTCGTCCGGCCTGGCTGCCGCAGGCTTGCGCTTGCGCCCGGTCGCGGCCTTGCCGGTGGTCTTCGACCTGGTCGCGCGATGCTTTTCCAGCATGTCTTCGGCCAGCACCACGTCCTCGGACAGGATCCCGGCGGCCTTGGCGATGGCGATCCGCGCCTGCGCCTTGTTCTCGTCGGGATTGGCCAGCAGCAGTTCGCGGATCGCCTCGCGCAACGCGGCTTCGGCGTTGCGCTTGAGGTTGGCCTTCTCGCCCCGCTGCAGCAGCGCCATCAGCGCATCGACCACGGGTTTGATCAGGGCGGATTCGATCGGCATGTGGGACTCCTTGCACGAACGCCAGTATGCCCCGGCACCTTCTCAGGGCTTGCGATGCTGCGCGAACAGCCAGTCGCGCCACCATTCACCGGGAAGCATGTCGCCGGGCGGCTGATGCTTGAGTCCCGCGTACTCGCGCAGCCGCGCCTGCCTGCCGCCCGCGGCGTGGATGGCGGCCACCATCTCGCGGTCGGAACCGATCGGGTTTTCGCTATCGGCATCGCCGTGCAGCATCAGCAGCGGCATCGTCTTCAGCCTGGCGGCTTCGCTGCGGCTGGGCGCGATGGCGGACATCGTCATCGCGGCGGCGAACAGATCCGGTCGCGCCAGCAGGGCGAGCAGAGTGGTGGAGCCGCCCATCGAGAAACCGCTGGCATAGATGCGCCGCGGATCCACCGGCGCGCGCGCGGCGACCGCGTCGATCAACTCGAGCGCGGACTGCAATGCCGGTGCGGCGTAGGCGACGGTCGGCGTGGCCGGGTCGTCGTAGTTGGCGCTGCGCTGCGGGAATTGCGGTACCAGCACGAAGGCCGGATAGCGCGCGCGCAGTGCGGGGACGGCCCATGCGCGTGCGGCAAGGTCACCTTCGATCTGCGCGCGGTTGTCGCTGCCAATGGCACCGGAGCCGTGGAACTGCACGACCAGCGGGTAGCGACGCCCGGGTTCCATCGAGGCTGGTGCGAGCAGGCGATATGGCAACACGGTGCCGTCGGAGGCAGTGAAGCTGCCGGAAGCGAAATCGTCGGCGGTGATCGATGCCGCGGGCGTGCGATCCAGCGGCGGCACATCGCGCACGATGTCCACGCCGCCTTGCGCGCAGCCCGCCAGCAAGGCGCACACGCATGCCAACGCCGCGAGACGCATCGGGATCAGTTGGTCTTCACCGCCATCGCCGGCAAACCGCCGCCGGCGAGCTTGGACTTCGCTTCGGCCAGCTCCGAGGCGCTGCCGTAGGGCCCCATGCGCACGCGGTAGACGGTCTTGCCGCCGATCTGCGCGGATTCCACGCGGGCATTCAAGCCGAGCATGGCGATCCTGGCCTTGGTGGCCTCGGCATCGCCGGACGCGCCGAAGGCACCGGCTTGCAGGATGTAGCGCGCCTCGGCGGCTGGCGTGGCCGTGGAGGCCGCGGTCGATGCGGCATTGTTCGCCGCTGCCGCAGGTTCGACGGGTTTGGCGGGCGTCGTGGAATTGGCCGAAGCGGTCGTGGTTGCCGCGGTCTCCACGATCGGTGTCGGCAGGCTGGCATCGCCGGAGGGGGGCACCGTAGTCGCGAGTGCTGCCTGTGCGGCCTTGGCCCGGGCGTCTGCTTCGGCCTTGGCGCTGGCGGCCAGTTCGGCATCGCTCACTGCCACTTCCTCGCCCGGCAGCAGGGTGTAGAAGTCGTACTGGGTCGGCTTCGGCTTGTCGGTTTCGGCAGGCGCGCCGGTGGCGACATCGGGTGCAATCGCGTCGCTGTTCTCATCGACGGCCGCCGGCAACGCGTCGGGGTTCGGCTTCGGGCCGATGCGCAGGAAACCGTCGCCCTCGCCACCCTTGAGCAGGCGCGGGGCGGCGATCACCACCAGCAGGGTGACCAGCACGCCGATCACCAGCCAGGCCCAGCCAGGCAAGCCATTGGAACCGTTGCGCCGCGCCTGCGACTTGCCGCGTCGTGCCGCCATCACATGCGCTCCGGGGCGCTGACGCCCAGCAGATCCAGTCCGTTGGCCAATACCTGCCGCGTGGCGAGCGCCAGCGCAAGCCGTGCATCGCGCAGCGCGGCGTCGTCCACCAGCACCGGCGATGCGTGGTACCAGCCATGGAAGGCGTTCGCCAGTTCGCGCAGGTACTGTGCGACCAGGTGCGGCTCCAGCGTACTGCCGGCCGCTTCGACGACTTCGGGAAAACGCGACAGCTCGCGCAGCAGGTCCTGCGCCGGTGCATCGTCGAGCCGATGCAGGGATGCATCGCCATTGGCGGCATCGTGCGCATAGCCCTTTTCATCGGCCTGGCGCAGCAGGCTGCACACCCGGGCATGCGCGTACTGCACGTAGTAGACCGGGTTGTCGTTGCTTTGCGAACGCGCGAGGTCGATGTCGAAGGTCAGTTGCGAATCCGGCTTGCGCGCGACCAGGAACCAGCGCACCGCATCGGCACTGGTTTCCTCGATCAGGTCGCGCAGGGTCAGATAGCTGCCGGCGCGCTTGGACAGCTTCACTTCCTCGCCGCCGCGCATCACCGTCACCATCTGGTGCAGCACGTAATCGGGATAACCGGCGGGAATGCCGCAGTCCAGCGCCTGCAGACCGGCCTTCACCCGCGCCAGCGAGCCGTGATGATCGGCACCGAGTTCGGTGACCGCACGCTGGTAGCCGCGCTGCCACTTCGACAGGTGATAGGCCACGTCCGGCACGAAATACGTGTAGGTGCCGTCGGACTTGCGCATCACCCGGTCCTTGTCGTCGCCGAAATCGGTGGTGCGCAGCCACAGCGCGCCGCCTTCCTCGTAGGTGTGGCCATGGGCGATCAGCTCGCGCACGGTTTCTTCCACCTTGCCGTCGGCGTACAGCGACGATTCCAGGAAGTAGCGGTCGAATGTCACCCCGAACGCGGCCAGGTCCGCGTTCTGCTCGCGGCGCAGATAGGCCACCGCGAACTTGCGGATGGCATCGATGTCGCTTGCGTCGTTCTTGCCGGTGACGATGTGGCCTTCGACCTCGACGCTGTCGCCACGTAGGTAACTGGCGGCGACATCGCCGATGTAGTCGCCGTTGTAGGCATCGGCGGGCCACGCATCGTCGCCGGGCTTCAGCCCCTGCGCACGCGCCTGGGTGGAGATCGCCAGGTTGTTGATCTGCACGCCGGCGTCGTTGTAGTAGAACTCGCGCGCCACGTTCCAGCCGTTCGCCGCCATGACCCGGGCGATGCAGTCGCCGATCACCCCGGCGCGGCCGTGGCCCACGTGCAGCGGGCCGGTGGGATTGGCCGACACGTATTCGACGCCGACGGTGACGCCACTACCGTTGCCATTGCGACCGAAGTCGCCAGCGGCGGCGTGGATATCGCGCACCTGCTGTTGCCAGGCAGCCGGGGTCAGGTGAAGGTTGATGAAGCCCGGGCCGGCAATCTCGACCCTGGCGATCGCATCCGATGCCGGCAGCGCATCGACCAGCTGCTGCGCCAGTGCGCGCGGGTTGGTCTTTGCCGCCTTGGCCAGCAGCATCGCCGCATTGGTGGAGAAATCGCCATGCGCGCGATCCTTGGGGCGTTCGATCACGAACTCGGGCGAGGCGAGGTCGGCAGGCAAGGTGCCTGCGCTGCGCAGGGCGGACAGACCCTGTTCGATCAGGGTGGCGATCTGGGCGCGGAGCTGGGTTTTCACGAAGGATCAGGCAGGCGGTTCAACGGTTGCGCATTGTACGCGAGGCGCAATGCAGGCCGTTCAGCCGGCCAGTTCCAGCCGTCGCTCGATGCGTTCCAGGCGCGCGTTCAAGCCATCGATCGACACCTGCTGCTGCGCGTCGGCCGCTGCCAGTCCGCCAAGGTGCTGGATGATCGCGGCCTGCCCGGTTTCCAGGTTGCCAACGCGGCGGGTCAGGTCTTCGAGCTTGCGCTCGATCCTGTCCTGCCCGGCCTGGAATCGCTTGAGATGCTCCAGCATCAGATTGTCGGTGTCGCTCACGGAGGTCTCCGTTCGAGGTTAGCAGGTTCGCAGGCGGGCGGGGCTCACACCAGTCCCCGCGCCGCCATCGACACCGGCGCGCCGTCGCCGATCACGAAATGGTCGAGCAGGCGCACATCGACCAGCGCCAGCGCCTGCTTCAGGCGCACGGTCACCGCGCGGTCGGCGGCGCTGGGTTCGGGATTGCCGCTGGGGTGGTTGTGACCGACGATCACCGCCGCGGCGCCTTGCGCCAATGCGCGTTCGACCAGCACCCGCGGATGCACCTCGGCACCGTCGAGGCTGCCCTGGAACAATTCCTCGAAGCCGAGCGCGCGATGGCGGGTATCGAGGTAGAGCGCGGCGAACACCTCGCGCGGGCGGCCGCGCAGGCGCTGGGCGAAGTAGCGACCGGCCGCGGCGGGATCCGCCATCGCCTCGCCGCGTTCGAGCTGGGCGGCGAGATGTCGATGCCCGAGCTCCAGCGCGGCGGCCAGCAGGCAGGCGCGCGCATCGCCGATGCCGCGCAGCCGGGTCAACGCCTTCGGCGTGCGGTCGAGCAATGCACGCAGGCCGCCGTGCCCGGCCAGCAGGTCGCGCGCGCTGGCCACGGCATCGCGGCCGGCGGTGCCCGAGCCCAGGAACAACGCCAGCAGCTCGGCATCGGACAATGCGCCGGGGCCGCGGGCGAGCAGCTTTTCGCGGGGACGTTCGTGTTCGGGCCAGTCGCGGATGTGCATGGCCGCAGGATGCGCGGCGGGGATGGTGTTCGGCATCGGCCGAATCCGCGCCATCGGGTAAGCTGGCACCCATCGAACGGTCAGGGATTTCCGCTCCGATGCAGGTTTCAGGTCATTCCACCGAGGCGCGTCGCGTCCTGCTTTGTGTCTGCGGCGGCATCGCCGCGTACAAGGCTGCCGAGGTCGTGCGCCGGCTGCGCGATGCCGGCTGCGAGGTGCAGGTGGCGATGACCGCGGCCGCGCAGCGTTTCGTCGGCGCGCAGACCTTCCAGGCGCTGTCGCATCGTGCGGTGCGCACCTCGTTGTGGGATGAACATGCCGAGGCGGCGATGGGGCATCTGGAACTGGCACGCTGGGCGCAGCAGGTGATCGTCGCGCCGGCCACCGCCAATACCCTTGCGAAGCTCGCGCATGGCCTGGCCGACGATCTGGTCTCCACGTTGTGCCTGGCCACCGAAGCGCCGATTGCCGTTGCCCCGGCGATGAACCACGTGATGTGGCGGCATCCGGCGACGCAGGCGAATCTGGCGACGCTGCGCGCACGCGGCGTGCAGGTGATCGGCCCGAACGACGGCCCGCTGGCCGAGGGCGAATCCGGGCCCGGGCGGATGGCGGAACCGCACGAGATCGTCGCCGCGCTGGGGGCCGGGGCATGAGCGCCTCGCTCGCCGGCCACCGCCTGCTGGTCAGCGCCGGCCCGACCTACGAAGACATCGATCCGGTGCGTTTCCTCGGCAATCGCAGCAGCGGCAAGATGGGTTTCGCGATCGCCGCCACCGCCGCCGCGCGCGGTGCCGAGGTCGCGCTGGTCGCCGGCCCGGTGCAGCTGCCAACCCCGGCGAACGTGCGCCGGCTCGACGTGCGCAGTGCGGCGCAGATGTTCGAGGCGGTGATGCACGAGCTGGAGCAGGCCGGCCGGCCGTGCGATGCGTACATCGGGGCCGCTGCGGTGGCCGACTTCACCCCGCGCCGTTTCGCCGACAACAAGCTGAAGAAAACCCCGGGGCAGGACACGCTGACGCTGGAACTGGTGAAGACCAGGGACGTGCTCGCCGAGGTCGCGGTGCATGTGCGGCGGCCGCGCCTGGTGGTGGGGTTTGCCGCGGAAACGCATGATGTCGCCGCGTATGCGCGCGGCAAACTGGAGCGCAAGCAGCTCGATCTCATCTGCGCGAACCGGGTCGGGGTCGGTGCCACCGGCTTCGAGAGCGACGACAACGCCCTGCTGGTGCTCGGTCGCGACGGGTTCGAGCGTGCGCTGGGGCCGGCATCGAAAACCGAACTGGCGGCATCACTGCTCGACCTGATCATGGAGCGGTTGCGCTGATGCATCACGTCCTGCAACTGAAGGTGCTGGATGCGCGCTTCGGCACGCAATGGGAACTGCCGGCCTATGCCACCGAACACAGCGCCGGGCTGGATCTGCGTGCGGTACTGGATGCGCCGCTCGAGTTGCAGCCGGGCGATGCCGCGCTGATTCCGTCCGGCCTCGCCATCCATATCGCCGACCCGGCGCTGTGCGCGGTACTCCTGCCGCGCTCCGGGCTGGGCCACAAGCACGGCATCGTGCTCGGCAACGGCACCGGCCTGATCGATGCCGACTACCAGGGGCCGCTGATGATCAGCACCTGGAACCGCGGCAACGCGGCCTACACCATCGCGCCCGGCGACCGCATCGCCCAGCTGGTGTTGCTGCCGATCGTGCGCGCCACGCTGCAAGTGGTGGATACTTTCGATGCAAGCGCGCGCGGTACGGGTGGCTTCGGCCATACCGGCTTGCGCTGACAGGGGACGGGGACGACACGATGAGCGATGGCGAAAAGCGCAAGTTGCAACTCAGCCGCGAAGATTCGCTGCGCGCGCTGCCGGTGCTGGCGGCGCTGCTGCTGGTGCTGGGCGGATGGCTGCTGTATGCCGGCATCCAGCGCATGCGCCAGGACTCGCAACTGGTTGCGTTGCAGCACGCGCGCGACGATGCGGCCAGCGCGATCAATCGCCTGCTCAAGGAAGAACAGCGCAAGCTGGGCGCGCGGTTGGCAACCCAACCCGTGCGTGAGGCACTTGCCGCCGGCAACCTGTCCGGCGCGGCGCGATTGGTGGCCGAGGATTGGCCTGGCTTGCGCCGCAGCGAAGTGCAGCCGGCCGATCTGAAGGCGCAGTACGAGAATCTGTCTGCCGGCGGGTTCGGAATGCTCGCGGTCGCCGAAGCGGCGCTGGCCACCGGCAAGCCGACCGCGCGGGTGATCAAGGGCAAGGGCGAGCAACGTCTGGCGTTGGCGGCACCTGCCAACGCGAAGTCGGGGCCGGTGGTGGTCTACGTGGAACTGCCGGCGGCGCGCCTGCTTGCGCATCTGGGCGCGGTGTCGATTCCCGGCAACGCCTATCTCGCCTTGCGACAAGGAGGGGGCAGTCTGCAGGAGCGTGGTGACGCGGGGCTTTCCGGCAGTGCCGAAGCGCTTGGCACCAAGGTCACCGACAGCGACTTGCGCATCGCCGCGGCGCTGCCCGACGCAATCGAAGTGCCATTCGGCTTGCCCGCCCTGCCCGGGCTTGCACTGGGCGTCCTGTTGCTGCTCGGGGCCGGTGCGCTCTGGTTCGTGGTACGTCCGCGCATGCTCGGCATGGGTGGGGTCGAAGAGGAGCACGGGGCCACCCTTGCCGAGTTGCAGCTGGCCCAACCCGAGCCGGAACCGGTGGCGCGTTCGGTGCGCGACGTGGTCGATACCCACGCACCTGCGGCACCGGTGGCGATCGATCGCGGCATCTTCCGCGCCTACGACATCCGCGGCATCGTCGGCGAGACCCTGGATGCCGGCGTGGCCGAACTGATCGGCCAGGCCATCGGCTCGCTGATGGAGGCCAAGGGCCTGGACGATATCGTGGTCGGCCGCGACGGCCGCCTGTCCGGGCCGGAATTGTCCGCGGGTCTGATCGCCGGCCTGCGCAAGGCCGGCCGCAACGTGATCGACATCGGCCTGGCACCGACACCGCTTGTCTACTTCGGCAGTTATCACCTGCGGACGGGCTGCTGCGTGGCGATCACCGGCAGCCACAACCCGCCGGACTACAACGGCTTCAAGATCGTGGTCGGTGCCGAAACGCTGGCGGGCCCCGCACTTGCCGACCTGTACGCGCGCATCGCCGAGGATCGCCTGCATACGGCCAAGCAGGAAGGCGGCCTGAGCGAGCGCGACATCGGCGAGGACTACGTCGAACGCATCGCCGGCGACATCCAGATCGGCAAGCGGCTGAAGGTGGTGGTGGATGCCGGCAATGGCGTGGCCGGTGCGATCGGCCCGCGCGTGCTGGAGGCGATCGGTGCCGACGTCACCCCGCTGTTCTGCGACATCGACGGCACCTTCCCCAACCATCATCCGGACCCCAGCGATCCGCACAACCTGGAAGCGCTGGCGCAGATGGTCAAGCGCCTGGATGCCGATCTCGGCATCGCCTTCGATGGCGATGGCGACCGCCTCGGCGTGATCACCCGCGAAGGCAAGAACATCTTCCCCGACCGCCTGCTGATGCTGTTCGCAGCGGACGTGCTGGAACGCAATCCCGGTGCGGTGATCGTGTACGACGTGAAGTGCACGGGACGGCTGCCGACGCACATCCTGCGCCACGGCGGCAGCCCGCTGATGTGGAAGACCGGGCATTCGCTGATCAAGGCCAAGATGCGCGAGACCGGTGCCGAACTGGCCGGCGAGATGAGCGGGCATTTCTTCTTCGCCGAACGCTGGTACGGCTTCGACGACGGCATCTATGCCGCCGCGCGCCTGCTGGAAATCCTCGATGCCACCGAACACGGCCCGGATGCGGTGTTCGATGCCCTGCCCGACGGCGTGTCGACGCCGGAAATCAAGGTGACCGCGCCCGGCGACGACCCGCACGCCTTCGTCGAACGCTTCCGTTCCGCGGCCGCATTCGAGGGTGCACGCCTGTCCACCATCGACGGCCTGCGCGTGGACTGGCCGGATGGCTGGGGGTTGGTGCGCGCCTCCAACACCACACCGGTACTGGTGATGCGTTTCGACGCCGATTCCAATGCGGCGATGGTGCGCATCCAGCAGGCATTCCGCTCGCAATTGCTGGCGGTGCAGCCGGATCTCGTGCTGCCGTTCTAGCCGGTTGTGCGGATCAGCCCGAAGTGGCTGCAGCCTGCTGCGCGTCCGGCTTGGCTGCGGCGGCTCCCGGTGGTGCCTTCAGCGCGCGGTAGCGCAGCAGCGCGTCCTGCAGATCCGAATCCAGCGCAGCACGATCCAGCCGTTGCGCGGCCAGGATCTGCTGCTGGCGCAGCAACTCGTCATGCTGGTCGCGGATCGAATTGGCCAGAGGCTTCGGCACGTGCTCGCCGGCGAGCTCCTTGTCGCTGGCCTGGCGCAGCAGGGCCAGCAGACTCAGACGCAGGTTGCTCACGCCCAGTGAACTGGCCTTGAGCGTCTCGTCCAGCAGTTCGGTGCGCTCGCCATAGGCACGCCGCAGATCGGCTTCGGTGGCATAGGACTCGACCATCGCCAGATCACGGCGCTTCTGCATGGCATCGGCCTCGGCCAGCAGGCGTGCCTGTTCCTGCGCCAGCGCCGCGGCGCTGCGCTCGCTATCGGACAGGGCGCGCGACACCTGGCCGGTGCGCAGGCCGCTGCGCGCGCTGATCTCGGTGCGCTCGCTGTTGGCGGCTTCGGCCGGCAGGGCGTCGCCACAGACCTTGCGGCCAGCCTCGTTCCAGCAATAGATCTTCTTTTCGGGACTGGCCTTGGCCTGCGCGTGCACTGCGCCGCTGCCGGCAAGTACGGCAATGCCGAGGGCGATGGCTGCGACGAGCTGGTGCTGGGAATGCGGCATGACAGCCCCCTGTGGCAGTCGATGACGGTGCGACAACATGGTTCAGGCGATGCCGTAGCGCGCGCGATAAGCGAGCAGTGCGTCACGGTGGCGCACAAGTTCCGCCCTTTCGCCGGTGAACGCAAGCAGGTCGCCGAGCCCGGCCACGGCCACCACGGCGATCCCGTGTTCGGCGGCCACCGCCTGCGCGGCGGAGACGTCGGCATCCTCGCGCACCCGTTCCTGCCGGTCCAGTGCGATCACGATACCCGCCGGGGTGCCGCCGGCGGCGGCGATGATCGAAAGCGCCTCGCGGATCGCGGTGCCGGCGGTGATCACATCATCGACGATCAGGACCTTCCTGCCGGCCAGCGGTGCGCCGATCAGCGTGCCGCCCTCGCCATGCGCCTTGGCCTCCTTGCGGTTGAACGCCAGCGGCAGGTCGCGGCCGCGGCGGGCGTATTCGCAGGCCAGCGCGGTGGCCAGCGGGATGCCCTTGTAGGCCGGGCCGAACAGCAGGTCGAAGGCGATGCCGCTGGCCTCGATCGCATCGGCATAGCAGGCCGCCAGTTCCGCCAGCGCGGTACCGGTGTCGAAACGGCCGGCATTGAAGAAGTACGGGCTGAGCCGGCCCGACTTCAGGGTGAATTCGCCGAAGCGCAGGGCCTCGGCGCGCAGGGCCAGTTGCAGGAAACGGGTGCGATGGTCGTCGGCGGCAGCGTTCATGCCGATAGTGTCCACGATGCGCGGACGGTTTTCGACTGGGCACGCATCGGCTACGCTCGGTCATCGTTTTCGTGGCAGGTCGTGCATGCGCATCCTCAGCTTCAATGCCAACGGCTTGCGCTCGGCCGCCAGCAAGGGTTTCTTCGACTGGTTTGCCGCGCACGACGTCGACGTGCTGTGCCTGCAGGAAACCAAGGCGCAGGAACACCAGCTGACCGATGCAAGCTTCCGCCCGGCCGGTTACAAGGCCTGGTTCAAGGATGCGCAGAAGAAGGGTTACAGCGGCGTGGCGATCTACAGCCGGCGCGAGCCCGACGAGGTGCGCACCGCGCTGGGCTGGGCCCCGTTCGACGACGAGGGCCGCTACATCGAAGCGCGCTTCGGCAACCTGAGCGTGGTCAGTTTCTACATTCCGTCCGGCAGTTCCGGGGACGAGCGCCAGGGCTTCAAGGAACAGGTGATGGACTGGCTGCAGCCGATCATGGCGCAGTGGCTGGCCAGTGGCCGCGAGTACGTGTTGTGCGGCGACTGGAACATCGTCCGCGCCAGGAGCGACATCAGGAACTGGACCGGCAACCAGAAGAACTCCGGCTGCCTGCCGCACGAGCGCGCGTGGCTGAACGGGCTGATCTCCGACCCGCACCATGACGGCCTGATCGTGCCGCCGGCGCAGGGCTGGAAGGACGCCTTCCGCGTCGCCAAGCCCGATGCGGTCGAGTATTCGTGGTGGTCGCAGCGCGGCGGTGCGCGCGCCAACAACGTCGGCTGGCGGATCGACTACCAGCTCGCCACGCCAGGCATCGCCGGGCGTGTCGTCGATGCGATGATCTTCCCCGAGCCGAAGTTCTCCGATCACGCGCCCTGCCTGGTGGAGTACGCCGGATGAGCGGCGGCGGCGCGAACAAGGTCGGAACCGGCGATGTCCTGCGCGCGCTGCGGCAGCCGAAAGTACTGGCAATGTTGCTGCTGGGGTTCTCCTCGGGCCTGCCGCTGTACCTGGTCGGCAACACCATGGGCTACTGGATGCGCGAGAACGGCAGCGAGCTGTCGGCGATCGGCTTCCTGTCGTGGGTGGGCCTGGCCTACACCCTGAAATTCCTGTGGGCACCGATCATCGACAAGACCGATGTGCCGCTGCTCGGCCGGCTCGGTCATCGCCGCGGCTGGATGGTGCTGTCCCAGCTCGTGGTGGGGCTGGGCCTGGCCGGAATGGCGGTGGTGCAGCCGCAGGGCGGCCAGTTCCAGCTCGCGGGCTTTGCCATCGAACACCTGCTGGTGTTCGGTGCACTGGCATTGATGGCGGCATTCGCTTCGGCCACGCAGGACATCGTGATCGACGCCTGGCGGATCGAGATCGCCGACAACACCGAGGAGCTTGGCCTGCTCACCTCGGGCACCCAGATCGGTTACCGCAGCGCGCTGCTGGTCACCGATGCGCTGATCCTGATCCTGGCGACGTATATCGGCTGGGCGCCGTCGTACTGGGTGATGGCGCTGCTGATGGGCGTGGGCATCCTTGCCGCACTGTTGCTGGCGCGCGAGCCGGCCGCTTCCCAGGCGCCGGAAGTGGCCGGGCACGTGCCGCTGTGGACGCTGTCCGGACTGTGGGATGCGGTGATCGGCCCGTTCTTCACCTTCTTCAGGACGCATGGCAAATGGGCGCTGCTGATGCTGGCCGCAATCAGCCTGTACCGGCTGCCGGATTTCGTGATGGGGCCGATGA
>Ga0073904_10001992_pt1 | contig 15421 bp, 10 predicted proteins | sample KloWWTrecipitate_FD_66668 | JGI IMG/M metagenome (GOLD analysis project Ga0073904, IMG submission 66668) | Active sludge microbial communities from Klosterneuburg, Austria, studying microevolution and ecology of nitrifiers - Klosterneuburg... | ecosystem: Engineered > WWTP > Aerobic digester >...
GCGCAGCCCCGACCACCGGTGCGGTCTCGTCCGGCCAGGGCAGCAGCACCTCGCCATCGGGCTCGCGCAGCGAGGCCTCCAGCTTCAGCCAGCCGGCCTGGACCAGCCCGACCAGCAGCGGCACCAGATCGACAGGCGAGCCGCCGACACTGACCTTCAGGCCGATGCGGAACCAGTCCGTGCCGCCTTCGCTCGCCTCGTCGAGGCTCATCTCGAAATCGTCGGCCTCGTAGACCTCGAAAGGGAAATCGTCGGCGCGCTCGATGCGCCATCCGTCGGACTGCAGGGCGGGTACATCCTGGCTGAGCAAGGTGGGCCAGCGGTCGCGCGTGGTCGGCACCAGCATCAGCAGCCCGTCATCGAGCGCCGGGGGCAGCGCCGAAGCCTGCAGCCGTGCGGACTTCAGTGCGGCCATGCGGTCGAGCGCAAAGGCAGCGACGCGGCTCCAAGGCCGCAATTCGAGGCGGTCGAACAGGCGCTGCAGGGCCTGCGCCTCGGCTTGCGCATTGCGGCGGAATCGCACCAGCCGGGTCTGACCAGGCCGCACGGGATCGGGCTGCTCGATGAAGGCCACGTCGGACGCACCGGCTGGAAAATTGAAATCGACCGAGGAACCTCCGCGCCTGGTTTCCCCTGGCGCTGACAGTTCGTAGCGCAGCAGCAACTGGACGGCCGCCTGGCGCAGTGGCTGGCCGGCAGGTGGCGGACGCTGATGTCCCTCCAGCCAGGTTTCCGAAGGCACGTTGGGACAGGTCAGCAGCCGCAACACCGGCTGCAGCGGCAGCTCACCGAGTTCCTGCAGCGGCTGCGCATGCTCGTCGGGCAGGGGCAACACGACCTGATGCGCCAGACCCAGCGCTCGCAACCGGTTGACGAGAGACGGCAGCGCGTGATTCGGCACCGCCGGCATGCCGGCCAGCCAGCGGATCGTCGGTGGCGTCAGGCCACTGGAAGACACGTCAGCCGGCCGCACGCTCGGACGACCGCGCGCATCGCGCACGAACGCGTGCGGTTCGGGCAACAGCACCAGCGCATCGACAACCGGCGCTGGATCACCAACTGCTGTTGCATCGCCGGCGAGTGGCTCGGCTTCCCAGCGGGTGAGCCAGTGCCCCTGCTCGTCGGTGCGCCAGCGCAGACGCAGGTCCAGCGGCTCGTCCACCCAGGTGAGCGGCGGGCCCGGCGGCGTATCGGGCAGCGCGTCTTCAGGGCCGACGAACCAGCAGGCTCCAGCACGCACGAGCTGCTGCAGCGCCGCGGCGGCGGTGCGCCCGCGCAGCGGCACCAGGCCACCGACGCGGTTCAGCGTGAAGGGCAGCAGCGCGGCCAGCAGTGCCTCGTCGGGAGCCCCGACGTAAGACGGCTTGGTGCGCAGCATGTCGGCGACGCTGGGCGCGTGGGGATGGTGTCGGCTGATCTCGCCGCTGCGCCGCGCGCTGCCCAGGTGCAGCTTCAGCGACAGCCGGGCTTCGGCACTGCACAGCACGTACATCAGCCGCTTGTTCGAGGCGGCACCGGTCGACTCGGAGGCAGCGATGCGTTCGCCTGTCATCCGGGCGTCGATGCCGGCTCCCGCGCTGCCGAGACTGCCCAGCCAGGTTTCAAGCGCATGCGGCAACACCGTCTGTGCGGACGTCGTGCGCACCTCGCCGGAGGCGCCGGATCGACCGGAGCGGGCCACCGCAGGCAGCCCGGCCGACGCAAACGACGCCACCGCAGGCGACTCGGCACCGCCGCCGTCGGTCTGACCTGCGCCGAGCCGCCGAGCGCGCGCGAGCGCCGCCTCGTGAGCCATCAGCGCGGCAGCCACGTGCTTGCAGTTGAAACCCACCGGACAGGTGCACAGGCCGCGCAGATGCAGGCCGGTCTTCGGATCGACGAAGAAGCTGATGGTCTGTTCGTAGACCTCGGTGCCGCTGCCGCGCAACCGGGTGTGCAGACGACCGGTGTCCTCGTGCTCTGACAGCAGCGCCTGCTCGGGCTTCATCCCGATGGCACGCATCAGCGTCGGGTGATCGAAATGATCGCTGAGATCGAAGTCGGCAGGCAGTGAGAACTCGGGCATCGGACAGCGCAATCGGCAGGGCAACCGGGCATTGTCGGTCAGGCCAGGGGGCGAATGCGGCCTGTGCGATCCTTGTCGGCGTGATTTCTCGTGACACGCCGTTTCTCGATGCGCTCGTCGCCACGCACCGACCGGGTCGACGGCGGGCGCTGCAAGCCATCGCGGCGCTGCCGGCGATGGGATTCGGTTCTGCAGCGACGGCGGTCGTTGGCGCCGCACCGACGGGCGTTCAACCTCGGCCGCTCGAGTTCCCGGCGGACCACGGATCGCACCCCGACACACGCATCGAGTGGTGGTACGTGACCGGCGCCGTGCAGCCGGTCGTCGGGGCAGCGGGCGGCGAGAACCGCGGCGCGCAGGTCGACACCTGCGGCTTCCAGGTGACCTTCTTCCGCTCGCGAACCGACGTGGCCGCCGATCACCCGAGCCGGTTTGCCGCCAGACAGCTCATCTTCGCGCATGCGGCGCTGACCGACCTGGGACGCGGCCGGCTGCAGCACGACCAGCGCATCGCGCGCATCGGATTCGGCATCGCGGAGGCCGCGGTCGGTGACACCGACGTGTCGCTGCGCGACTGGCGCCTGGGCCGGCAGGCGCGCAACGGCGGCAGCCGCTATCGCGCCCTGGTCTCCAGCGACAGCGCCGGATTCGGCTTCGATCTGCAGTTCGACACCGTGCAGACCGTGCTGCTGCAAGGCGATGCGGGCTACTCGCGCAAGGGCCCGCAACCGGCGCAGGCCAGCCATTACTACAGCCAGCCGCAACTCGCGGTCAGCGGCTCGGTGACGCGCGACGGAAAGACGCTGCCGGTGCGCGGCACCGCCTGGCTCGACCACGAATGGAGCGACTCGCTGCTCGACCCGGCGGCCGTCGGCTGGGACTGGATCGGCATGAACCTGGATGACGGCGCCGCGCTGACCGCGTTCCGGCTGCGCGGTGTTGACGGCCGTACCGTCTACGGTGGCGGCAGCTTCCGGTCCGTCGGCGGCACGATGCGAACTTTCGCTGCCAATGAAGTGAGCTTCACTCCTGGGCGCCAGTGGAGCAGCGCCGCGTCGCGGGCCCGCTACCCGGTCGAATGGGACCTCGACACGCCTGCCGGTCGCTTCCGTGTGCGCGCCCTGCTCGACGCGCAGGAACTCGACAGCCGCGCAAGCACCGGCTCGATCTACTGGGAGGGCCTGAGCGAACTGCAGGATGAACAAGGCCGCCGGATTGGAGGCGGCTACCTGGAGATGACCGGATACGCAGCAAGGCTGTCGCTGTAGATCCTGGAGCCGAAGCCCCGAGCCTGCACCCCGCCGGCGCAGGCGGAACGCGACACCGGTTGAGCGCCGAGCGGCCCCCTGCCTGCCCATGGTCAGCCATCCGGCGACTGACGTGCTCACTCAGTAGACTCGACCGATGTCCTCGAATCCTTCCGTCACCGCGACACCCTCCGCTGTCGCCACGCCACGCGGCAATGCAACCACTCCGCCGCCGGGCAAGAACGTCCGGTCGCTGAGCGGCCTCGCGCCTTTCCTGAAGCCCTATCGGGGGCGCATCGCCTGGGCGGTGGTTTTCCTGGTGATGGCGGCGGTCAGCACACTCGTGTTTCCGGTGGCGCTGAAGTCGCTGATCGACCAAGGCATCGTGGAGGCCGATCCGGGCCAGCGGGTGATGGCTCTGCGCGAGCACTTCTTCGCGCTGTTCGGCGTCGGTGCAGCGCTGGGCCTGTTTTCGGCACTTCGCTTCTACATGGTCACCTGGCTCGGCGAACGCGTCACCGCCGACCTGCGCAACGCGGTCTACGCGCACGTCGTCAAGCAGAGCCCCGAATTCTTCGAGACCACTCAGACCGGCGAGGTCCTGTCGCGGCTGACCACCGACACGACGCTGGTGCAGACCGTCGTCGGCTCCTCGCTGAGCATGGGTCTGCGCAACGCGGTGATGTGTGTCGGTGCGATGACGATGCTGATCGTCACCAACCCGGTGGTGATGGCACAGGTGCTCGGCATCCTCGTGCTGGTCGTGCTGCCGTCGGTCTATTTCGGCCGCCGCATCCGCAAGCTCAGCCGTGCCAGCCAGGACCGCGTGGCCGATTCCAGCGCCATCGCTGCCGAGGTCCTGAACGCGATTCCCGTGGTGCAGAGCTACACGCAGGAAGCCCGCGAGGCCGAGCGCTTCGACGTGTCGACCGCGAACGCCTTCGCCACCGCGGTCAGCCGCACCCGCATGCGTTCGATCCTGGTCGGCTTCATCATCACCGCCACCTTCGGAGCGTTGCTCTGGGGCCTGTATCAAGGCACGCAGGCGGTGGTGCGCGGCGACATCACCGCCGGCCACCTGGGGCAGACGGTGGTCTACGTGATCATCCTGGTCAGCGGCGTCGCGGTGCTCGCCGAGGTCTACGGCGACCTGCTGCGCGCCGCCGGTGCGACCGAGCGGCTGATGGAGTTGCTGGCCACCGAATCGCCGATCCGCTCGCCCGCCATCCCGCGAGTGCTGCCAGAGGTGCAGCGCGGTTCGTCGCTGTCGCTGGACGCCGTGACCTTCCGCTACCCGTCGCGGCCGAAGCAGGCCGCGCTTGCCGATTTCAGCCTGCAGGTGACGCCCGGCGAAACCGTCGCGCTGGTCGGCCCGAGCGGTGCGGGCAAGAGCACGGTATTCCAGTTGCTGCTGCGCTTCTACGACGTGGCCGAGGGCACGGTGCGCATCGACGGGGTGCCGGTGCGCGACCTGGCGCTCGAAGCGCTGCGCGGGCGCATCGGCATCGTCCCGCAGGACAGCGTCATCTTCTCGGCCAACGCGATGGAGAACATCCGCTACGGCCGGCCGGACGCCAGCGATGCCGAGGTGATCGCGGCCGCGAAGGCCGCCTTCGCGCACGACTTCATCACCGCGCTTCCCGATGGCTACCAGACCTTCCTCGGAGAACGTGGCGTGCGCATCTCGGGCGGCCAGCGCCAGCGCATCAGCATCGCGCGCGCGATGCTGAAGAACCCTCCGCTGCTGCTGCTCGACGAAGCCACCAGCGCACTGGACGCCGAGAGTGAGCGGATGGTGCAGGCCGCACTCGAATCGGCGATGAAGGACCGGACGACGCTGGTCATCGCCCACCGGTTGTCGACGGTGCAGCGCGCCGATCGCATCGTGGTGATGGACGGGGGGCGCATCGTCGAGAGCGGCACACACGCGACCCTGAGCGCCTCGGGAGGCCTGTATTCGAGACTGGCGAAGCTGCAGTTCGATGCACCGGATTCCCTGCCCGCCCCCACCGCGTAGGTCCCTTCTGACACGCAAGCTGTTGGCATTCCGACAGCCGAATGCGCAGCGATGAAGCACGATCGGATCACGCTGCACCGGGCAGCGATCCCTGATCCAGAGGTCTTCATGAACAGCAGCTACAGATCCATCCACAGGCCCTTGTGGGCCCTGGCCGCCAGCGCCTTGATGCTGGGCGGCTGCGCCAACATGACCGCCGAGCAGCAGGGCACGGCACAGGGTGCCGGCATCGGCGCCGCCAGCGGCGCGGTGCTCGGCGCCGTGGTGGGCGGGCGGGCCGGCACCGGCGCAGTCATCGGCGGCGTGCTCGGGGCTGTGGCCGGGAACATCTGGTCCAAGCGCATGGAAGAGCGCAAGCAGGCGATGGAGCAGGCGACACAGGGCACCGGCGTCGAGGTCAGCCGCACGGCCGACAACCAGCTCAAGCTCAACATCCCGAACGACATCTCCTTCGACATCAACAGCTACGCGATCAAACCGCAGTTGCGCGGCGTGCTCGACCCGTTCGCGGCCAGCCTGCGCGAAGACCCGCGCACCCGCCTGATGATCGTCGGCCACACCGACAGCACCGGCAACGACGCTATCAACAACCCGCTGTCGGTGGAGCGGGCGCAGAGCGTGCGCGACTACCTGGCGACCCGGGGCGTGGCTGTCGGCCGGATCGAAACCGCCGGCCGCGGCAAGAACGAGCCCGTCGCGGACAACGCCACCGAATCCGGGCGTGCGCAGAACCGACGCGTCGAGATATCCCTGCGCGAACCGGAAGCCTGACCTCGCCCTCGCGGGGTCGCCCCGCCGTGCGGAACGATCTGGCTCGCACGGATAATCTGCCGCTTTCCAGTTGAACCGGACGCGGCATGCACAGCCCCTACGAAGACCTGATGCGCCTGGTGCGCGACCACGGCGTGTTCAAGCCGGACCGCACCGGCACCGGCACGAAAAGCGTCTTCGGACACCAGATGCGCTTCGACCTGACGGCGGGCTTCCCGCTGATCACGACGAAGAAGGTGCACCTGAAATCGGTGATCCTCGAATTGCTCTGGTTCCTTCGCGGCGATGGCAATGCGCGCTGGCTGCAGGAGCGCGGCGTGACGATCTGGGACGAATGGGCGAAGCCCGACGGCGACCTCGGACCGGTCTACGGCGTGCAGTGGCGCAGCTGGCCGACTCCGGATGGCGGTCACATCAACCAGATCGCCGACGTCATCAGGACACTGAAGACCAATCCCGATTCGCGCCGCATCATCGTCAGCGCATGGAACGTGGCCGACCTCGACAAGATGGCGCTGATGCCCTGCCACGCGTTCTTCCAGTTCTACGTGGCGCCCTCGGCTGTCGAAGGCCAGCCCGGGCGGCTCAGCTGCCAGCTCTACCAGCGCAGCGCCGACATCTTCCTCGGGGTGCCGTTCAACATCGCGAGCTACGCGCTGCTGACGCACATGGTGGCGCAGCAATGCGATCTGCAGGTGGGCGACTTCATCTGGACCGGCGGTGACTGCCACCTCTACAGCAACCACACCGATCAGGTCGAGCTGCAGCTGTCGCGCACACCCCGTGCGTTGCCCACGCTGAACATCAGGCGGCGGCCGGCGTCGATCTTCGACTACGAGTTCGATGATTTCGAGGTGCTCGGCTACGAGCCCCATCCGGCCATCAAGGCGCCGGTGGCTGTCTAGTCCACGCCACCCGGGTTCGAGAGGGCTCAAGTTTGCGGCCTTTGCAGCCGATTCCATGGAATGGGCAAGGGCTGTCCGACTGATCCGGTCCGGACAGCGCATCGGCTCAGCCAGGAGGAACCCCGCATGCGCAACAACTAGCCGGTCACCGGACAGGAATTCGAGGTGCCCGACCGCGCCACGCTGATGTCGACCACCGACCTGGACAGCCGCGTCATGTACGGCAACGCCGCTTTCGTCGAGATCAGCGGCTATTCGCGCGAGGAAATCCAGGGCCAGCCGCACAACCTGGTTCGTCATCCCGACATGCCCAGGGAGGCCTTCGCCGACATGTGGGCAACGCTGAAAGGCGGGGAGCCGTGGACCGGCATCGTGAAGAACCGCCGCAAGAACGGCGACCACTACTGGGTGCGCGCCAACGCGATGCCGGTGGTCCGCCACGGCAAGCTCGCAGGCTACATGTCGGTGCGAATCAAGCCCACCCGCGACGAGGTCGCGGGTGCAGAAGCCCTGTACCGAGATTTTCGCGAAGGCAAGGCGGGAGACCGCAAGCTTCACAAGGGAGTCGTCGTGCGCACGGGTCTGCGCCGATGGGCTTCGATGCTCCAGACCATGCCGGTGCGCTGGCGCATTCGTGGCGCGCTCTGCGCGGTCTGGCCCGCGCTGATGGCCGGTGCCGTGGCGCTCGGGATCGGTGGAACGGCCCTCGCCGGCCTCGGTGGCGTGGCCGCTGCCGCCTTGCTGCTGGCATCGTGGGCGCTGGAGGCACAGATCTCGCGCCCGCTCGAGGCCCTGTATGCGCAGGCCCTGAAAGTCGCCTCGGGCGAAAGCCAAGGCGTGGACCACGGAAGCCGAGTCGACGAGATCGGCATGACGCTGCGCGCCGTCGGCCAGCTCGGCTTGATGTTCCGCTGGCTGATCGATGACGTCAGCGAGCAGGTGCTGAACATGAAGGTCGCGACCACGGAGATCGCGCAGGGCAACAACGACCTGAGCACACGCACCGAGCAGGCGGCAGCACGCGTCCAGCAGACCGCCTCGTCGATGATGCAGATGACAGCCGCGGTCAAGAACAACGCCGACACGGCCGGCCAGGCCAACCAGCTGTCAGGTTCGGCCAGCCAGGCCGCCGCCAAGGGCGGGCATGCCGTGTCCCAGGTGGTCGACACCATGAACGACATCAATCAGAGCTCGCGCAAGATCGCCGACATCATCGGCGTGATCGACGGAATCGCCTTCCAGACCAACATCCTGGCGCTGAATGCCGCCGTCGAAGCCGCACGCGCCGGCGAGCAGGGCCGCGGCTTCGCGGTGGTGGCGGGCGAAGTGCGCAGCCTGGCGCAGCGCAGTGCCGATGCAGCCCGGGAGATCAAGGCGCTGATCAGCGCGAGCGTCGACCGCGTCGAAGCAGGAACCAAGCTGGTCGATGACGCCGGCAAGACGATGAGCGACATCGTCAGCGAGGTGAAGCGCGTCTCCGACCTGATCGCCGAGATTTCCTCGGCCACGCAGGAGCAGGAAAGCGGCATTTCCCAGATCGGGCAGGCCATCGGAGGCCTGGACGAGATCACCCAGCAGAACGCCGCGCTGGTCGAACAAAGCGCGGCGGCCTCGGACAGCCTGAAGCTGCAGGCCGAGCGCCTGGTGGAGGCGGTCAGCGTGTTTCGCTGACCCCGCCGTGACCGCGATTCTTCAGTAGCTGATGAAGTACCGGTATCCGCGGTAGCTCAGCACCGCGGTTCGCAGCTTGATCTGCTGCAGCGTCACCTCGGGCGTCAGCTTGTCGCCCTCGTGGAAGAGGGCACCGTTGACGATCAGCATGCGGCTGGACGCGTTCTCCGAATACGTCGCCCCGCCGATGGTCAACGTCGGCAGGCTGCCTCGAATCTCGTCGGGCAGTTCCTTCACCGCATAGACGCGCTCTTCGCCAGCCTCCGAGCCTGGCGCAGTCGTCTCGGGCCGGGCCGACGAAGCGGCCACCGCAGGCACCGTGGTGGCGCTGCGAGCGTCAGGCACCACCGTGCGCGGCTGCGGCCTTGCCACAGCAGGCGCAGCAGTCGGGACGCCCACAGAGACGTCAGGCCGGCGCGTCGGCGTCATCGGTGGCTGAACCGGAACAGCAACCGGTGCAACGGGCTCGGGCAGGCCAGCGGGCTGTGCCACCGTGGTGGCAGGCCCCACGTCACGAGGGGTCGGCTGCGCCGCCGATGTCGGCATGGGATCGGTGACAGAGGCGCCTGGCCTGGCTGATGACGAGCCGGCAGGCTCCGGCGCAAACCACCACGCCCAGGCGGCAGCCAGCAAGGCCAGCAGCACGACCGCGGCGATCCCGACGCGCACGGCAGGGTGACGGGTCGATTCCCGCCCGGCCAACGCGTCGTGCGGTACGTGAATGTTCGGAACCGCTCCGCGGCTGCGTTCGGATTCCGCGCGCTTGAGCGCATCGAGGATGTACGACATGTTCGGTTCAGCGGCCCGTCGCGTCACCGAGCAGGCGAGGCTCGTCGACCCCGCTGGCCCGGTTAAGTTGCATGAAGGTGGTGGGCCCGACGATGCCGTCGGACTGAAGGCCCTGGGCTCGCTGGAATGCGGACACCCGGGCGTGCAGGCCCGCGTCGAATTCCTGCAGGCCGACCGGAGCGCCCTCGCCTGACAGCGCTGCGAGCCGGGATGCCAGCGCTTCGACCACGGGACCGGAACTTCCCCGCTGGATCGGCGCGCGATAGGTCGGCGGAGCGCGCCAGAAGGTCGCGAATTCGCCGCGCCAGGAATTGGCCAGCACGGTCAGCGGTACGGTCATCACCACATCGCCGGCCGTCAGCGTCGCCGCATCCGCTCCGATCCCCGTGAGCAGCGCGTAGGCAGGCTGGTCACGGGGATCCCGCAGCGTCAGGATGCCCGGGCGATCCAGCTGCCGGATCACCGCCAGCGTCGTCGTCGTGCGGTAGCAGGGCAACTGCTGCGCCTGCATGCCCGGGCACGGATCGCCAGCTCCCGGGCCCGCATCGACATGCCAGAGCGAGGCCAGCTCACGCCAGGCCTCACCCTCTCGACGCGTCAGCAGGCTGAAAGAGCTGTTCACATCGAAGGGCACCGCGCTGGCAGGCGCCGAGGCGGGCAACACGCTCGATGGCGCGGACGCCGAGGACGCCGCGGAGGCAGGCGCCGAAGCGGCAGCTGGCGCCGAGGCCGCCGAGGAAGCCGAAGGCGCGCTCGCCGGCTGCTGCAGCGGTACGGACCTGTCGAACCAGAGCCTGGCCCCGGCATACGCCGCGACCATGCCCACGAGGCCCGCCAGCAGCGCTGCGAGCAGCATCTGCCGCCGCGACACGGTCGGCCCGGCCGACCGCGACTCCGCGGCATCGAACACCTCGCGCGCCGCCTTGTGGACGATGCGCCGATCGACCACCGCCTGGCCGCTCGCATACGCACCCAGGAGCGCCCGGTCGCACAGGAGGTTGATGCGACGAGGCACGCCGGCACACAGGCGATGGATGCGCCGCAAGGTGTCGTCGGCAAACGGCAGCGGTCCGGACCGGCCGGCCACCGAGAGGCGGTGGCGGATGTACTGCGCCGTCTCGGACTCGCTCAACGCCTCGAGATGGAAGCGTGCGATCACGCGCTGAGCCAGCTGCTGCAGGCCCGGCTGCGCCAGCATGCCGCGCAGTTCGGGCTGGCCGATCAGGATGATCTGCAGCAGCTTGCGCTCGCGGGTTTCCAGGTTGGTCATCAGCCGCAGCTGCTCGAGCACATCGGCCGACAGGTTCTGGGCCTCGTCGATGATCAGCACGTTGTTCTGACCCGCCGCATGAGCCTTCAGCAGGAAGGCATTGAGCGGATCGAGGTAGTCGGTGACGGTCGCCAGGCCCGGCTCGCGCCGGGCATAGGCGACGCCGAACTCGTCGCACACCGAACGCACCAGCTCGATGGCGGTGAGCTTCGGGTTGAAGATGTAGGCGACGTTGCAGTTCTCGGGGATCTGCTCGAGGAAGCAGCGGCACACCGTGGTCTTGCCGGCGCCGATCTCGCCGGTCAGCAGCACGAAGCCGCCCCCGCCACCCAGTCCGTACAGCAGGTGAGCCAGCGCCTCGCGGTGCCGCTCGCTCATGAACAGATAGCGGGGATCCGGAGCGATCGAGAACGGCTCCTGTTTCAGCCCGAAGAATTCGATGTACATGGTGGAGAGAATAGCGGCCTATGCAGCGCTATCCGTACATCGACATCCTGCGCGGCATCGCCGCCCTGCTCGTGATCTGGTATCACGTCATCGAGAACAGCGGGTGGACGACCTTCGCCTACAAGGGCTTCTCGCGTCTGCCACGCATCGGTTGGCTCGGCGTCGATCTGTTCCTGGTGATCAGCGGCTTCGTGATCGCCAAGGCCGCCATCGAGGCGCACGCCACGAAAGCGAACTGGCAAGGCTACTTTGCCGAGCGACGCGTGCGCCGGATCCTTCCGCTGTACCTGGCCACGCTCGTCTGCTACGTCGCCATGGTGAATCCCGATGTGCTCAACCATGAATGGGACTCGTTCGATCACGTCGCATCGCACCTGTTCCTGATCCACAACCTGTGGCCGTTCACCTCGGGATCGATCAACGGGCCCAACTGGTCGGTGGCGCTGGAAGCCCAGTTCTACATGCTCATCGTCCTGGTGACGCCGTGGCTGGCGCGCACCACGTGGTGGCGTGTGCTGCTGACGTGGGTCACGATTGCGGTCGCCTGGCGATACATGACGACGCTGGTCTGGGTGCCGGGCCTGAGCGACGTGAACGATCAGCGGGTCGCGGCAACGCAGCTGCCCGGAACGCTCGACCAGTTCGGCTTCGGCATCGCCCTGGCCAAGCTGGCCATCTCGGGGCATCTGAAATTCACGCCGCGGCGCTTCGCGGTGGCCCTCGTGATCGCGCTGCTGGGGCTCAACGCAGCCTGGTTCATCTTCTGGCCACGCGCGAACTACTGGTACTACCCCGCGATGATCAGCCTGTGGCGCACCCTGCTGTCTGCAGGCTTCGCAGCGTTGCTCGCCTGCGTGGTGATGATTCCGTGGAAGGCAGGCTGGTTTTCATGGCCTTTCCGCTATGTCGGACAAATCAGCTACGGCTTGTACCTCTGGCACATCCCCGTGCTGATGACCTTGCTCGAGAGAACCCCGTGGAAGGGATACACCCTGCCGTGCGTCACCCTCGTGCTGACGTTCATCCTCGCAGCCCTGTCGTGGCACGGCTTCGAGCAACTCTGGATGAATCCCGGAAAGCGCGCGGCCCCAGCGGCCACCGAGCGCGACTCACCGGGCTGAGGCTTCGGCCTCGGAGCAAGGCGGTCTGCCGAGTCCGGGCCGCTGGCTGAAATCAGCCCAGCGCCGCCACGATCTCAGGCGGCGCCTGAACCAGTTCGATCAGCACACCCTCGCCGGCCACCGGGAACTCGTCGTTGCTCTTCGGGTGGAGGAAGCAGATGTCGTGACCTGCCGCGCCCTTGCGGATGCCGCCCGGCGCGAAGCGCACACCGTTGGCAGTGAGCCAGGTGACGGCAGCCGGCAGATCGTCGATCCACAAGCCGATGTGGTTCAGCGGCGTCGTATGCACCGCCGGCTTCTTCTCCGGATCGATGGGCTGCATCAGGTCGACCTCGACCTTGAAGGCGCCGCGACCCATCGCGCAGATGTCCTCGTCGACGTTCTCGCGTTCGCTGACGAAATTTCCGGTCACCTCGAGTCCGAGCTTGTCGACCCACAGCGTGCGCAGCCGATCCTTGCTGGGCCCACCGATGGCGACCTGCTGGATACCCAAAACCTTGAATGGACGTGTACTCATCAAAACGTTCCTTTACGCGCAAGCGAAGCGATGCGCCTCATCAAGCCACGCCCGCGGAACCGGCTTGGCCGGGCCGCCAGGCGGCGCCCCTCGGGGGCCGTGCCCGGACGCAACCAGTCCGGTGAACTGGTTGCGCCTGGAGAGGGGCTGGGCCACTGGCCCAGCGCGGCCTGCAAGGCGCGAGCGCAGCGACTGGGGGGCCCTATTCAAACCGGATGATCACCTGATCCACCGCCAGGCTCTCGCCCTTCGCAGCCTTGACCTCGGCCACCACGGCATCCTGCGTGGCGAGCAGGATGTTCTCCATCTTCATCGCCTCGATCACCGCCAGCTTCTCGCCCGCCAGCACCTTCTGACCGGGCTTGACGGTCACGTCGACCAGCAGGCCCGGCATCGGGGAAAGCAGGAAACGCGACAGATCCGGTGGCGCCTTGAAAGGCATCAGCGCAGCCATCTGGGCGGCAAACGGCGACACCACCTTGGCATCGATCTGGGTGCCGTTGTGGATCACTCGGTAAGCCAGGCCGATGCGCTCGATCTGGGCGCAGAACGGCCGACCGTCGATGCTGCCGTGGATCACCATTTCGCGCAGTGGCGTGTCGAAGCAGATCAGGTAGCTCGCTCCGCCAAGCTCAACGCGGAATCCGCTGCCCTCGGGCACCACACTCACCGGCACGTGATCGGACTGGCCTTCGCCATCGCTGGTGATCACGACCGACTCGGCCTTGATCACGAACTCGTGGCCCGGCAGCTGACCGGTGATGCGCGCCGAACGGTCGAGGTGGATGCGGTTGGCCACCGCCGCCAGTGCGCGCAGCAGCATCGGATCGGTCTGCGGCAGCGCGGCGGCCGAGAATCCGTTCGGATACTGCTCGGCAATGAAGCCGGTGTTGAAGTCGCCGGCGACGAACTTGGGGTGCGCCAGCAGCGCCGCCTGGAACGGGATGTTCGAACTGATGCCCCGGATCGCGAAGGCGTTCAGCGCCTCGCGCATCTTCGCGATCGCATCGAGCCGGTCGCGGCCCTTGACCACCAGCTTGGCGATCATCGAGTCGTAGTACATCGGGATCTCGCCACCGTCGATCACGCCGGTATCCACGCGCACGCCACCATCTTCCGGAACCTCACCGCTCGCGGTCCAGGTCTCGGTGGGCGGCGCGAACTTCACCAGTCGGCCGGTCGATGGCAGGAACCCGCGGAACGGGTCCTCGGCATTGATGCGGCATTCGATCGCCCAGCCGTCGCGCTTGATGTCCTCCTGCGTCAGGAACAAGCGCTCGCCAGCGGCGACGCGGATCATCATCTCGACCAGGTCGAGCCCGGTGATGCCCTCGGTCACCGGATGCTCGACCTGCAGCCGGGTGTTCATCTCCAGGAAGTAGAAGCTCTGGTCCTTGCCGACCACGAACTCCACCGTGCCTGCACTCTGGTAGTTCACCGCCTTGGCCAGCGCCACGGCCTGTTCGCCCATCGCCTTGCGGGTGGCCTCGCTGATGAACGGGGACGGCGCTTCCTCGATCACCTTCTGGTGACGGCGCTGGATCGAGCACTCGCGCTCCCACAGGTACACGGTGTTGCCGAAAGCATCGCCGAGCACCTGGATCTCGATGTGCCGCGGCTCCTCGACGAACTTCTCGATGAAGACCCGGTCGTCGCCGAAGCTGTTGCGCGCCTCGTTGCGGCACGAGGTGAAGCCCTCGAAGGTCTGCTTGTCGTCGTAGGCCACCCGCAGGCCCTTGCCACCGCCACCGGCCGATGCCTTGATCATCACCGGGTAGCCGATGCCCCGGGCGATCTCGACGGCGTGCTCGGCGGTGTCGATCGCGGCGTTGTAGCCGGGGATGGTGTTGACCCGGGCCTCGCCGGCCAACTGCTTCGAGGCGATCTTGTCGCCCATCGCCGCGATGGACGCGTGCTTCGGGCCGATGAAGACGATGCCCTCTTCCTCGACGCGGCGCGCGAACTCGGTGTTCTCGCTGAGGAAGCCGTAGCCGGGATGCACCGCCTGCGCACCCGTCTGCTTGCAGGCGGCAATGATCTTGTCCATCACCAGGTACGACTCGCGCGATGGCGCCGGCCCGATGTGCACCGCCTCGTCGGCGAGCGCGACGTGGCGCGCGTCCTTGTCGGCATCGGAATAGACGGCCACCGTGCGGATGCCCATCTTCTTCGCGGTCTTGATCACCCGGCAGGCGATCTCTCCACGGTTCGCAATCAGAATTTTTGTAAACATCATCAACTCTCTTTTTGGTGCCACAGGCAAGCGAAGCGAGGCCTACTTAAAGCAACCCGCGTGGATCCGGCTCGGCCGGGCCAGTGCGGGGCGCCCCTCGGGGGCAGGAGCACAGCGACTGGGAGGCTCCGTCAAAGTGGAATATTGCCGTGCTTGCGCCACGGGTTCTCGAGCTTCTTGTCGCGCAGCATCACCAGCGAGCGGCAGATGCGCTTGCGGGTTTCGTGCGGCTGGATCACGTCATCGATGAAGCCGCGAGCGCCGGCGACGAACGGGTTGGCGAAGCGGGCCTTGTACTCGGCCTCCCTGGCCGCCAGCTTCTCCGGATCGCCCTTGTCCTCGCGGAAGATGATCTCCACCGCACCCTT
>Ga0073904_10001993_pt1 | contig 15418 bp, 17 predicted proteins | sample KloWWTrecipitate_FD_66668 | JGI IMG/M metagenome (GOLD analysis project Ga0073904, IMG submission 66668) | Active sludge microbial communities from Klosterneuburg, Austria, studying microevolution and ecology of nitrifiers - Klosterneuburg... | ecosystem: Engineered > WWTP > Aerobic digester >...
CGTGCACCGGTCGGGTGCCTCGCCTCACTCCTCGGGCGACCACACCTCGACGTCGTGCACCGCGACGGTGACCGCCGTGGCCGTCACGTCGAGGCTGACGGACGCGACCCGCACGGCCCCGCGGCGGACCCGTGCGACCCGCCACACCCCGGGACGTCCGCGCACCGTGACGAGATCTCCCTGGTGCACGGGCATCAGCGCCACGGGTGGCTCACGGCTCGTGCTCGGCGGCCGTCCACGACGGACGGCGGACCTGATCTGGAGGTGACGAAACTCTCATCTTCGACGTCCACCGGGCGACGAGTAGGGGGGCCGATCCGTGAGGGAGTTGACATGACGCGCGCAGCACGGGGTCGGCTGTGCTCGGTCGTCGCTGTTCGGTGGCGGTCGTGAGCAGGATGAGGATGCCGCGTGCCGGGTCGAGGGCCCGGTGGGCGGCCCCGCGTCCCGTGCCGCAGCTGCGGCGGGGCGCCTTCGTGCCCTCGGCGCTCGGGATCGTCGCGCTCGCGGTGCTCATCACCGTCGTGGTCTGGCGGAGCGGGAGCTCCGGGTCGCCCACCGGGCTGGTCCACCTGTTCTACCTCCCGGTGATCTTCGTCGGGGCGGCCTTCGGCAGAGCGGCCGCGGCCGGTGCTGGCGTGACCGCCGGGCTGGCGGCCGGCCCGTTCATGCCGGTCGCCGGGACGCTCGGCCCGCTGGACGGCGCTGCTCAGCCGGTCGGTGAGTGGGTGGTCCGGCTGTCGCTGTTCGTCGTGGTCGGCGTCGTCGTCGCCTGGCTGGTCCGGCAGGAGCCGCGCCCCCTCGACGTCCTCCTGCGCGACCTCGTCCTGGCGCGTCGACTCTGCCGAGCCGTGGACGCGGGCCGGGTGACCGCCCACTACCAGCCCATCGTCGACCTCGGTGACGGTCGCGTCGTCGGCATGGAGGCGCTCGCCCGGTGGACCGAGCCGTCCGGTCGACCGGTGCCCCCGGGCGACTTCATCCCCGCCGCCGAGCGCACGGGGACCATCGGCGTCCTGGGGCTGCACCTCCTGCGGCTGGCGATCCATCAGGCGGAGCGGTGGGACCCCCACGCCGAGGTCCCGGCGATCATGTCGGTGAACGTCTCCGCCGCCCAGCTGAGCGATCCGGCCTTCCTCGCCGACCTCACGGCCGTCCTGTCCGGCTCGACGCTCGTGCCGGCCCAGCTGTGCCTCGAGATCACCGAGACGGCGATCATCGCCGACCCGAAGGCCGCGCTGGCGACCGTGCAGGCCGCCCACGACCTGGGGGTGTCCATCGCGCTCGACGACTTCGGCACCGGGCAGTCCTCCCTGGCGTACCTCGCCGAGTTCCCGATCGACATCGTCAAGATCGACAAGTCGTTCGTCGACGAGGTGGACCGGGACCCCAAGGTCAACGCCCTCGTCCTGGCGATCGTCGAGTTGGCGAAGGCCCTGCGTGCGGTGACGATCGCGGAGGGGATCGAGCGACCGTCCCAGCTCGTCGCGCTGCGGCACCTGGGCTGCCGGCTCGGCCAGGGGTACCACCTTGGCAGGCCGGGCCCCTCGGCGAGCATCGAGCAGCCGTCGCCGGTGCAGGTGCAGGTGCGGACCCTGTCGGTGGTGCCGGAGCAGGCCGGCCGTCGCCACGGGAGGTGGGTCGGCCCGCTCGGTGCTGAACCGGCGCGCTCCCCGACCTCCGTCGCGGCCGGCGGCTGACCGACGAGCACGCGGCGCCGGGCGCCGTGCGCCGGGGACGCCGCCCTCGCGGTGGCCGTCGTGCCGAAGGGCCGGAGCGGGCTCGATCACGTCACAGCTCGTGCTCCGCGAGCTCGCGGAACTCGTCGGGCACCGCGCCGCCGCGACGCAGCACGACGGGCAGGTAGCCCACGGACTCCCGGCCGAACCGGGTGCGGATCGCGTCGACCGAGCCGTCCACGGCGCGCCGTGCCGCGCCGGCAGGGGAGCCCGGCCGCCAGGGGTCGTCTGGCTCGAGGTCCAGCTCGAGCTGGAGGGCGCGCTGGGCGGCGAGGTTGGACACCGACACCGCGAGCAGGCTGATCTCCTGGCCGGGGTGGTCGGCGACCGCCGCCCAGACCAGCCGCTCGGCGACCTCGGTGAGGGTCAGGGTGGTCGCGACGGGCTCGGCGAGCGTGTGCGAGCGGGTCACCGACGTCATCCCCGCGAACCGGACGCGGACCGTCACCGTGCGGCCGGCGTGACCCGCGCCCCGCATCCGGCGCGAGACGCGGTCGCTGAGGTGTGCCAGCACCTCGCGCACGTCGGCCGGCTCCGGCGCGCGCCGGCGCATCGCCTGCTGCGCGCCGACGGATCGCGCGCGGTGCGACGTGACGACCCGCCGCGGGTCCTGGTCCATCGCCATCGCGCTGAGCTGGTGCCCGACGCCGTGGCCGAGGATCCGCTCCACGGCCGACGACGGCGTCTGCGCGAGCTCCCCGATGGTGCGGATGCCGTGGTCCGCGAGGCGCTGCTCGTTGACGGGCCCGACGCCCCAGATCAGCCCCACGGGCAGCGGGTCGAGGAAGGCGCGCTCGGTCCCCGGGGGCACGACGACGAGCCCGTCGGGCTTGGCCACCTGCGACGCGATCTTGGCCAGGTGCTTGGTCCGTGCGACGCCCACCGAGATGGGCAGGCCGATCTCCGTGCGGACCCGGCGGCGGATCGTCGTCGCGATGACCTCGGGCGGGCCGAAGAGGTGGGTGGCGCCCGAGACGTCGAGGAACGCCTCGTCGATGGAGATCCGCTCGACGAGCGGCGTGACGTCGGCGAGCACGGCCATGACGGCGTCGCCGAGCCGCTGGTACTCCCGGAAGTGGCCGCCGACGAACCGGAGCCGCGGGCACAGCCCGGCCGCGCGCCACCCCGGCATCCCGCCCTGGACCCCGAACGCCTTGGCCTCGTACGACGCCGCCAGCACCACGCCGCCCGTCGGGCTGCCGCCGACCGCGATCGGCCTGTTGCGCAGGGCTGGGTCGAGCAGCTGCTCGACCGAGGCGTAGAAGGCGTCGAGGTCGGCGTGCAGGATGGTTGCTCCGCCGACGGGCATGGGACCAGCATAGTCGAACAGGTGTTCGAAGCGCCAGGGTCTGCGCCGCGTCGTCGGCCCTGGACCCGCGTCGCCCCTGGCGACGTCGTCGGCCCGGACTCCCGCTCGTCGCCCCCGGCAGTGGTCGTCGTAGCGGCACGTGTGACGGGTGGTGCACGTGAGGCACATGCGGTGCCTCATCGGTATCACGCGCACCATCCGCCGCCAGGACGGACCGCGATCGGTCCGGCCGGGGGAGACTGCTGACCATGACCGACGCCCACGACGAGTCCCCCGGCGTGCCGGCCGACGACGACGCTCCGCAGCACGCCGCGCGGGCCCATGACCACGCCGGCCCGCCGGCGCACACCGCGGCGGAGTGGGACCAGCGCTACGCGAGCGAGGAGCGCCTGTGGAGCGGCCGGCCCAACGGGGCCCTCGTCGCCGAGGTGGCCGGCCTCGCGCCCGGCCGGGTGCTCGACGTCGGCTGCGGGGAGGGCGGCGACGCGGTGTGGCTCGCCCGCCAGGGCTGGGACGTGACGGCCCTGGACGTGTCCGCCGTCGCGCTCGAGCGCACGGCGCGGCACGCGCGCGAGGCCGGCGTCGAGGTGCGGTGCGTGCACGCCGGCATCGTCGAGGCGGGGCTGCCCGACGGCGCGTTCGACCTCGTCTCCGTGCAGTACCCGGCGCTGCCCCGCACGCCGACCCTCGACGCCGAGCGGGCACTCCTCGCCGCGGTGGCCGTCGGCGGGACGCTGCTCGTGGTGCACCACGCCGAGGTCGACATGGAGCAGGCCGGGGCCGGCGGCTTCGACCCCGCCGACTACGTGGGCCACGCCGGCGTCGTCGGGGCGCTCGGCGAGGGTTGGCTCGTCGAGGTCGACGAGCAGCGACCGCGCGACGTGCCGGCGGGTCGTGGCGGGCACCACGTCCGCGACGACGTGCTGCGCGCCCGCCGGCTGGCGTAGCCGGCGACCCCGGCGCGCCGCCGGACCTGGGAGACTCGCGGCCGTGCCCCGGTCCACCAACGCCGCCGTCGTGAGCGTGCTGCTCGGCGCCGTGCTGTTCGGCACGGCGGGCACGGCCCAGGCGCTGGGCCCGGCGGGCACGACGCCGATCGGCGTGGGCACCGTGCGGCTGCTCGTCGGCGGGCTGGGCCTGCTCCTCGTGCTGCCCCTGCTGGGCCACCGCCGCGTCGAGGCGCTGCGCGCCGCCCGCTCGCCGTGGGTGATCGCCTCCGTGATCGGCACCGCGAGCTACCAGCTGTGCTTCTTCGCCGGGGTCGAGCGCGCGGGCGTGGCGCTGGGTACTCTCGTCGCCGTCGGGTCGGCGCCGCTGTTCGCGGGGCTGCTCGGCTGGGCGACCGGCCATCCTCCGACGCGGGCGTGGGGCGTCGCCACGGCGGTGTGCCTGCTCGGGCTGACCCTGCTCTCGGCGCAGGGCCTCACGGGCGGCGAGCCGGCCGGGGTCGCGCTGGCCCTCGGTGCGGGGCTCGCCGTCGCCGCCTACACGGTCGCGGTCAAGCGGGCGTTCGACGCGGGTGGCCGGCCGGGTCCCGTCCTCACGGCGTCGTTCCTGCTCGGCGGCCTCGTGCTGCTGCCGGTCCTGGCGACGCAGCCGCTCGCCTGGCTCGCCGCGCCGTGTGGCGTCGCGCTCGCCGTCTACCTCGGCCTGGCGACGATGACCGTGGCGAACGTGCTGCACGCGCGCGGGCTGGCGCGCCTCGCGCCGGGTCCGGTGGCCACGCTCATGCTCGTCGAGCCGCTGGTCGCGACGGTCCTCGGCGTCGTGGTGCTCGGCGAGCGCCTCACGGCGCCGGCCGGTGCCGGGCTGCTCCTGGTGCTCGGCGGCCTCCTGCTGCTCGGTGCCTCCGTGCGACGCTCGGACCCGGAGCCCGTCGTCCCGCTGTGAGGGCCGGCGGATCCGGGCGTCGACCCGGCAGCGCCGCCCTCGGCCAGCGTCAGGCCGCGGGGTGCAGGTGGGACCCGCGCGCGAGGTCGTCGGCGACCGGGGCGAACCGCGGTACCACGACGACCGGGGCGAACTCCGGGGCCGGGCCGCCCACGAAGCACCGGCACGGCCCGTCGAGGTGCACGAACCCCGTCGACGGGCGCGCGGCGCAGGGCACCGGGGCCAGCTCCAGCGTCGTCGTCCTCATACCTGGAGAGAGCCGCCACATGCCCGCCGATGACGCGGTCCCGGCGCTACTGTGACGACGAGTCCGGCAGCGTCGGCCGCCCCGGCCGGGAGCGCTGACCGGCGGTGCGAAGGAGCCTCGCATGCGCATCGCGCTGGCCAGCGACCACGCCGGCCTCGGCCTCAAGCTGGAGATCGCGGCGCTGCTGCGGGCCGACGGTCACGAGGTCGAGGACTTCGGCACGGACACCACGGAGCCGGCCGACCTGCCCGACCACGTGCTGCCCGCGAGCCTCGCGGTGGCGCAGGGCCGCGCCGATCGCGGGATCTTCGTCGACGGCGTCGGCTACGGCAGCGCCATGATCGCCAACAAGGTGCACGGCGTGTTCGCCGCGGTGTGCCAGGACCCGTTCTGCGCCGGGCTGGCGCGCTCGCACTCCGACACCAACGTCCTGTGCCTCGGCGGCAAGATCATCGGCTCGGCGCTCGCGCTGGAGATCGTGCGCGTGTGGATGAGCACGGACTGGCTGGGCGCGGTCGAGGAGAAGTACGCCCGTCGGGTCGCGAAGGTCGTCGCGATCGACGACGCGCACACGGTCCCGCTCGCCTGACCCGGCACCCTGCCGGCCGGCGGGCCCGCTCGCCGGCCCGGGCCGCCCCCCCGGGCCGCCCGCCCCCTGGGCGCCCGGCTCAGAGCGCCCCGGGACGCGCGGCGGGCGAGTGCCCGGCGGCGGCCCGCCCGAGCAGTCGGTTCGCGACCAGCGGCAGCACGAGCACCGAGACCATCCCGGCCCCCACCAGCGCTGCGGCGACGCCAGCCGGTAGGCCGCCGGACCGCATCCCGATGGTCGTGATGACCACGACGAGCGGCAGTGCCGTCGCGCCGTACAGCCCGAGGGCCACGCGCTCACCGGACGGCAGGTCCCGACGGGCGACGAGCCACACCGGCACCCCGCGCACGAGCAGGAAGAGCGCGAGGAACAGGGGCACGAGCAGCAGCAGCCGCGGCTCGGCGAGCAGCGAGCGCAGGTCGAACCGCATCCCGCTGACGACGAAGAAGATCGGGATGAGCAGGCCGAACCCGATCCCCTCGAGCCGGTGCACGGTGGCCCGCCGCACCGTCTCGTCCGCGCCGGCCGCGAGGAACGCGCGCGCGACCAGCCCGGCCGTGAACGCCCCGAGGAGCACGTCCAGGCCCAGGGAGCCCGCGAGCCACACCATCACGAGGACCATGAGCATCATGAGCAGCACCACGAGCTGCCCGCTGGTGTGCAGGGTCCGGGCGATGAGCGTGAGCAGCCGCGGCGGCGTGGGGCGTTGCGCCACGACGAGCAGCGCCACGGAGAGCGCCGCGAAGACGAGCAGGGCCGTCGCCGTCCGCGTGGGCGCCTGACCCGACAGCAGCAGGGCGATCGCGAGGATCGGCCCGAACTCGCCGACGGCGCCGACGGCCAGCACGTGGGTGCCGAAGCGGGACTCGAGCACGCCCGCGTCCTGCACGATCGGCAGGATGGTGCCCAGCGCCGTCGTCGTGAGCGCCAGGCCGATGACCAGACCGGTGAGCGCGGTGCCCTCGCCGGTCAGCCCGACGACCCCGGTGCCGACGAGCAGGCCGACGGCGAGCGCCACGCCCCATGCCGTCACGGCGCCCCGCAGGGGCCTCCCGCGCACCCTGGCAGGCTCGATCTCGTAGCCGGCGAGGAAGAGCAGCATCGCCAGGCCCAGCTCGCTGAAGGCCGCCACCACCTCGTCCTCGCGTGCCAGCCCGAGCACGGCGGGGCCCACGACGACGCCCCCGACGAGCTGGAGGACGACGGCGGGCACGGGCAGGCGCGCGGGCATCCGGTCCGAGACCAGCACGGCGACGACGGCGACGGCGAGGCAGATCGCCAGGGTGCCCGCGGACGTCAGCCCACCGGTGTCGGGCGTGGCCTGCAGGAGCATCCGCGGTCCCTCCCGGTCGCCACCGGGGTGGTCCGCGACCCCGGTTGCGGGCAGCCTAGTGCGGGCCGGCACGCCGGGGTCGCGGCGGCCGGATGATTCGCACCGTCATGGGTGTTGACGTGGTGTCCGGGGTGGGCCCGGTCGCAGCCGAGACCCTCGGGAGCACTCGATGACCGTCACCCGCCGCACCTTCCTGGCCGGGACGGCGGCCGCAGCCGGCGTCGGGACCCTCGCGGCCTGCGCACCGGCCGGCTCCGGCACCGCCACGTCCGCCAGCCCCGGCAGCCCGATCGTCGCGCTCGCCGACGTCCCCGTGGGCGGGGCGGTCGCCGCGACGACGGCGGGCGGGGCCGAGATCTTCGTGGCCCAGCCGCAGGAGGGCACCGTCGTCGCGTTCAGCGCTGTGTGCACGCATCAGGGCTGCACGGTGCAGCTGGACGAGGCGACGGTGCGGCTGGTCTGCCCGTGCCACGACTCGGTGTTCGACCTCACGACCGGAGAGAACCTCAGCGGCCCGGCGCCGCGGCCGCTCCCTGGCGTCGCCGTGACGGTCGCCGACGGCCAGGTGGTCGAGGCGTAGTCAGCCGGCCTCGGCCACCCGCGGGATGCGGGAGAACGGCGCGCGCCGCTCGGGGGCCAGCAGCTCGGCGACGTCGTTGTCCTCGGCCAGCGCCTCCCGCGCCGCCGCCAGCCTGCCCTCCGCGGACCGTGCGCGGGTCTCCGCGTCCGCGCGCACGGCGATCTCCTCGGTGAGCTCCGTGCTCAGGGTGGACACGAGGGCGGTGAGCCGGGCGACGTCGGCGTCGCGCCGGGTCACGAGTGCGGCGAGCTCGTCCGCCCGTGCGGCGGCACCCTGGAGCTCGGCCAGCTGCGTCGTGACGCCTGAGGCGTCCAGCGCGCTGATGAGCGTCTCGACGCGGGTGAAGCGCTCGGCCTCGCGCAGGTCCTCCCAGCGGCCCGCGCGGAGCAGCTCGTACCGCGCGTGCTCCACGGCCCGAGCCATCGACTCCGGTGTCAGGGTGCTCATGCTCGCAGGGTAGGCACGGCAGGGTGCCGGGCGGCGGGTCGCGGGACGCATTCACCCGCCCGGCCGCCGGGTTTCACCCGCCGCGACGCCGCCGGGCGGCACGCGGGCGCGCCCGGCTTCCCTGGGTGCGTCGCCGACCCCTAGCCTGTGCGCGGGGGCCGGGAGCGCTCCCGTCCACACGGAGCAGTACCAGCCGAGGAGAGGCCATGCGCCGCACCCGTCCCACGACCATCGCCGCGCTCGCCGCCCTCACCGTGGCCGGCACGCTGCTCGCGGGCTGCGGCGCCGACCAGCCGGAGCGGGACGAGGAGTCCGGCCAGATCACCGAGGCCTCGGACAGCGACGTCTTCGCCCTGCAGGTCGGTGACTGCCTCGACTCCGCCGCGCTCGGCGACGTCGTCGAGACCGTCCCCGTCATCCCGTGCGCCGAGGCGCACGACTCCGAGGTCTACGCGGCCAAGGACCTCCCGGCGGGTGACTACCCGGGCGAGGAGGAGATCTCCACCCTCGCCGACGACTACTGCTACAGCGAGTTCGAGGGCTTCGTGCGGCTGTCCTACGAGGAGTCCGCGCTGGCCTACCTGCCGATGTACCCGCTCCAGGAGGGCTGGGAGCAGCTCGACGACCGCGAGCTGCTGTGCCTCGTCGTGGATCTCGACGGCGGCGTGACCGGCACCCTCAAGGGTGCGGCGCGCTGACGCGCTGCGTCACCACGTCGTAGACCTGGTGCCCCAGGGCCAGGCCGCGGCGCTCGAACTTCGTCACCGGACGGTGCGCGGGGCGCGGGGCGAACCCGGCATGGGGGTTGTCGAGCTCGGGGTCGGTGGCGAGCACCGCGAGCATCTCGTGCGCGTACGGGGCCCAGTCCGTCGCGCAGTGCAGCGTCCCGCCGGGCACCAGCCGGGAGCGCAGCAGCGCGACGTGCGCGGGGGCGATGATCCGGCGCTTGTGGTGCTTGGGCTTGGGCCACGGGTCGGGGAAGAAGACGTGCACCGCGTCGAGGGACGACGGCGCGATGCGGCGCACGAGGTCGAGCGCGTCGCCATGGGCCAGCCGGACCGTCGTCAGCCCGCGCCGCTCGACGAGCGTGAGCAGGTGCGCGAGCCCCGGCAGGTGCGCCTCGACCGCGAGGTAGTCGCGGTCCGGGTCCGCCGCCGCCATCGCCGCGACGGCCTCGCCCATCCCGGAGCCGATCTCCAGCACGACGGGGGCTGCGCGGCCGAACAGGGCGACGGTGTCCAGGGTGCCGTCCGCCCGTGCCGGGCCGGTGCCGGAGGCGTCGTCGTGCACCGAGAAGCCGTAGACCGGCCACAGGCGCTCCAGGGCGTCGGTGCGGGCCGGGCCGAGCGCGCTGCGGCGCGGGTGGAACGTGCGCACCGGGCCGTGCGCGACGTCGCGCGGGTGCTCGAACCGGGCGTTGGCGCGTGCGCTCGCCGACGGCTCGGGTGCTGCCGAGGTCATCCGGCTGCGCCGGGCACGCGCTCGGCGACCCACGCGGCGACGGCGTCGAGGTAGGCCGTGCGCGCGGGCTCGGGCGACAGGACGAGGTCGTGCACCCCGCCGGGCACCTGGACCACGGTGACGTCCGGGCCGAGGCGCGGCGCGCCGGCGAGGATGTGCCGGACGTCGAGCACGCTGTCGGTGCGGTCCAGCGCGTCGTGCCAGCGGTCGGCCGGTCCGCTCGCGTCCGACGCGCAGACCAGCACCGGGACGTCGATCGCCAGGCCGCGGGCCAGCGCCCGGTGCCCGCGTCGGATGGCGCGGAACCAGCCGGCGCGCACCCCGAACCCGGCGTCGGGCTTCCACCCCAGGTCATAGCTCCAGCCACCGCCGGCCGGGCTGTGCAGCCACTCCCCGTAGTGCCGCCCGGTCTGGCCGACGACGGTCAGGGGCGCGACCCGGCCGAGCACGTCCACCGCCCGGGTGGTGACCACGCGGTCCACCCACGGCCGGTTGAGGTCGAACCACGGGCTGTTGAGCACGGCGGCGTCGACCACCGCCCCGGTCGCGCGGCCCGCCCGGGCGTCGAGCCACAGCGCGCCGACGAGCCCGCCGGTCGAGTGGGCGTTGAGCACCACGACCTCGTACCCGGCCTCGCGCAGCAGGCGCACGGCGGCGTCGAGCTCCTCGGCGTAGGTGGCCAGGGCCGCGACGTCGTTGGGCACCTGGTGGTCGAGCAGGGAGCGGCCGTGGCCGCGCAGGTCCAGGGCGTAGAAGTCGAAGCCCCTGGCGTCCCAGAAGTCGCCGAGGTGGCGCTGGAAGAAGTAGTCGACGTACCCGTGCAGGTAGAGCACGGCGCGCGCGCGGGGCGGGCCGGCGTGGTCCCTGCGCACCAGGGTGGCCACGACCTCGCCGCGCGCGTCCGGGCGCAGGGTCAGCGTCCGGGCCGACCAGCCGTCACCGAGGACGTCGGGCCGCCACACGTCAGCGGGCCGCCTTGACCGCGATGACCGGGCACCGGGCCTCGAGCAGGATGCGCTGGGAGTTGCTGCCGAGCAGCAGCTTGCCCACCGGGCTGCGGTGCCGCACGCCGATGACGATGCCGCGGACGTGGTGCTCCTGCGACAGGTCGAGGATCTCGTCTGCCGCGTCCTTGCCCCGCACCAGCTGGCGCAGCGTGTAGCGCAGGCCCTCGGCGTCGAGCCGGGCCTGGACCGCCGCGACCTCGGTGTCGGTGGCGAAGGTCTCGTCCGGCGGGTCGCTCTGGGCGGAGACGTTGACGACGAGCAGCTCGTCGCCGTGGTTGTGGGCCTCGCCGATGGCGTGCTCGAGTGCGGCCTCGCCCTCGGGGGTGGGCGTGTAGCCGACGATGATCATCAAGGTGGCGGGTCTCCCTCGGTCGTGCGGGGTCGCGGTCGGGCCCCGACCCGATCATGCCAGCGCGGGGCGTCCGTGCCGAGGGGTCGGGCGCGTGACGTCACCGCGGATCCGCGCCGCACCGGTCTCGCGACCGGGTCGGAGGACGCCTCGCGTCGAAGAGTTGAGCGGAATAGACTCAAGTTTACGGACGTTCCGCCGATGACCAGCACGGACACCCTCGAACCGCGGAGGCAGCACCCCCATGGACGCGAAGTTCACGACGAAGTCGCAGGAGGCCCTCACGGCGGCCTTGCAGGCCGCGACCGCCGCCGGGAACCCCCAGCTGGAGCCGGTGCACGTGCTCGAGGCGCTGCTCGCCCAGCCGGGTGGCATGCACATCGGGCTGCTGGACGCCGTCGGCGTCGACCGCGCGGACCTGGCGCGCCGGCTCGCGACCGCGCGCGCCACGCTGCCCGCCGCGTCGGGCGGCTCGGTCAACCAGCCATCGGTCTCGCGCGCCATGAGCGCCGTCATCACCGCGGCGGGGGCCGAGGCCCAGGCGCTCGGCGACGACTTCGTGTCCACCGAGCACCTGCTGCTCGGGATCGCCGCGGGCTCGTCGCCCGCTGCGCAGGCGCTGCAGTCCGCCGGCGGGACGCGGGACGCGCTCGCGGCGGTGCTGCCGACGGTGCGCGGGGGCTCGAGGGTCAGCTCGCCGGACCCCGAGGGCACGTACCAGGCGCTGGAGAAGTACGGCGTCGACCTCACCGCCGCGGCGCGCGAGGGCCGGCTGGACCCGGTGATCGGCCGCGACAGCGAGATCCGCCGCGTGGTGCAGGTGCTGTCCCGGCGGACCAAGAACAACCCCGTGCTCATCGGCGAGCCGGGCGTCGGCAAGACGGCCGTCGTCGAGGGCCTGGCCCAGCGCATCGTCGACGGCGACGTGCCCGAGTCCTTGCGCGGCAAGCGGCTCATCGCCCTGGACCTCGCCTCGATGGTGGCCGGCGCCAAGTACCGCGGCGAGTTCGAGGAGCGGCTCAAGGCCGTGCTCGAGGAGATCAAGGCGTCCGACGGCCAGGTGGTCACGTTCCTCGACGAGCTGCACACCGTGGTGGGCGCCGGGGCGGCGGAGGGCTCGATGGACGCGGGCAACATGCTCAAGCCGATGCTCGCGCGCGGCGAGCTGCGCCTCGTGGGCGCCACGACCCTCGACGAGTTCCGCGAGCGGATCGAGAAGGACCCTGCGCTCGAGCGGCGCTTCCAGCAGGTGTTCGTCGGCGAGCCGAGCGTCGCGGACACCGTCGCGATCCTGCGCGGGATCGCCGGCAAGTACGAGGCGCACCACAAGGTGACGATCTCCGACGCCGCGCTGGTCGCCGCCGCCACGCTGTCCGACCGGTACATCACCGGCCGCCAGCTGCCGGACAAGGCGATCGACCTCGTCGACGAGGCCGCGTCGCGCCTGCGGATGGAGCTGGACTCCTCGCCGGTGGAGATCGACGCGCTCCAGCGTGCCGTCCGGCGCCTCGAGATGGAGGAGACCTACCTTGCCTCCGCGGACGACGACGCCTCGCACGAGCGGCTGGACAAGCTGCGCGCCGAGCTCGCCGACCGCCGCGAGCAGCTCGCCGGCCTGACGGTGCGCTGGGAGTCGGAGAAGGCCGGCTCCAACCGGCTGGGTGACCTGCGCGTGCGCCTGGACGAGCTCCGGACGACCTTCGACCGCGCCGCGCGCGAGGGGGACTACGAGACCGCCGGCCGCCTGCAGAACGGCGAGATCCCCGCCGTCGAGCGCGAGATCGCCGCCGCGGAGGCGGCCCTGGACGAGCGTGACGTGCCCGAGGGCGCCGAGGGGCCGGCCGTGCCCCCGATGATCGCCGAGAAGGTCGGTCCGGACGAGATCGCCGAGGTGGTCTCGGCGTGGACCGGCATCCCCACCGGGCGGCTGCTCGAGGGGGAGACCGCCAAGCTGCTGCGGATGGAGGAGGTGCTCGCCGCGCGGCTCATCGGGCAGCGCCCGGCGGTCGAGGCCGTCTCGGACGCCGTCCGGCGCTCGAGGGCCGGCGTCTCGGACCCCGACCGGCCCACGGGCTCGTTCCTCTTCCTCGGCCCCACGGGGGTGGGCAAGACCGAGCTCGCGAAGTCGCTCGCGGACTTCCTGTTCGACGACGAGCGCGCCATGGTGCGCATCGACATGTCCGAGTACGGCGAGAAGCACTCGGTCGCGCGCCTCGTCGGGGCGCCTCCCGGGTACATCGGCTACGAGGAGGGCGGCCAGCTCACCGAGGCGGTGCGGCGGCGCCCGTACGCGGTGATCCTGCTCGACGAGATCGAGAAGGCCCACCCCGAGGTGTTCGACATCCTGCTCCAGGTGCTCGACGACGGGCGGCTCACCGACGGCCAGGGCCGCACGGTCGACTTCCGCAACGTCATCCTCGTCCTGACGTCCAACCTGGGTTCGCAGTTCCTCGTGGACCCGCTCCTGTCGCCGGCGGACAAGCGCTCCGCGGTGATGGACGCGGTGCACCGGGCCTTCAAGCCGGAGTTCCTCAACCGGCTGGACGACGTCGTGCTCTTCGACCCGCTGAGCCTGGACGAGCTGGGCCAGATCGTCGAGATCCAGGTCGCGCGGCTGGCCGAGCGCCTCACCGAGCGGCGGCTGACCCTCGAGGTGAGCCCGGCGGCGCGCGAGTGGCTGGCGATCGAGGGCTTCGACCCCGCCTACGGCGCCCGGCCGCTGCGCCGCCTGGTGCAGCGCGAGATCGGCGACCGGCTGGCGAAGCTGCTGCTGTCCGGTCAGGTGTCCGACGGCGCGACGGTCCAGGTGGACGTCAACGCCGACGCCGATGCGGGCGGCCTGGTGCTCTGGGCCGCCTGAGCGCCTCCCCGATGGCGCGGTCCGGCCGGGTTCCGGGACCCTGACGCCCGGGGCCCGACCAGAACCGCGCGCGGTTCTGGTCGGGGTGGGGGCGCGGGTCAGCCGGCGTCGGGCTGCCAGGCCAGGCAGACGCCGTCGCGGTCGCCCTGGCCCCAGCCGCGCTCGGTGGGGGTCCAGACGACGGGTCGCAGGCCCGCGGCGAGCTGGGCGTTGTCCATCTCGCACCACGCGCCCACCCGCTGCTCGACCTCGTCCGTGCCCGGCCAGGCGCCGTCGGGCAGCGTCAGCACCCCGACCACCTCGGCCTCGTGCGCCGAGCTGCACGGCACCACCTCGACGCGGGACACCGAGCCGTCTGCCGGCAGCGCTGTGAGGCAGTGCCCGGCGTCCAGGCGGCCGACGTGGGCCGTGGTCGGGCCGTCGACGGCGCCCAGCGGCTGCAGGTCGCGCAGGAAGATCGCGCCGAGCACGAGCGCGGTGGTGACGCCCGCGACGCCGAGGCCGCCGAGCACACCCAGCGCGATCCACAGGCCCCTGCGGCTGCGCCGGGGCGCGGGCTGGGCAACGGGGGCGCTCCAGCCGGGCGCGTAGTACGGCTGGTCCGGGTAGTAGGCGCCCTGCCCCGGTGCGTGCCCCGGTGCGTGCCCCGGCGACCCCGGGCCGGGCCCGGGAGCGCCCTGCCTCGGGGGCGGCGGGGGGAGGCTCACGCGGGGTCCTCGGCGAGGTCGACGACCACGGGTACATGGTCGGAGGCGCCCTTGCCCTTGCGCTCCTCGCGGTCGATGCTCACGTCGGTCACCCGGGCGGTCAGCGCCGGGGACGTGTAGGCGAAGTCGATCCGCAGGCCCTTGTTCTTGGGGAACGCCAGCTGCTGGTAGTCCCAGTAGGTGTACCTGCCCTCCTGCGGCAGGTGCACGCGGGAGACCTCGGTGAAGCCGGTGTCCGCGAACGCGGCGAACGCCGCGCGCTCGGCCGGCGTGACGTGGGTCTGGCCCTCGAACGCCGTGACGTCCCACACGTCGGTGTCCAGCGGGATGACGTTCCAGTCACCCACCAGCGCCACCTGGGCCCGCGGGTCGCCGACCTCCGGGTCGATCCAGCGCGCGGCGGCGGTGCGCAGCCGGGCCAGCCACTCGAGCTTGTAGGCGTAGTGGGGGTTGTCCGGCGCGCGGCCGTGGGGCACGTACAGGCTCCACACGCGCACGCCGCCGCACGTCGCGCCGATCGCCCTGGCCTCGACCACGGGGTCCGGGTCCCCGAAGGTGGGCTGGTCCGGGAACCCGATCTCCACGTCGGCGATGCCGACGCGCGAGACGAGGGCCACGCCGTTCCACTGGCTCAGCCCCACGTGCGCGACCTCGTAACCGGCGGCCTCGAACGCGGCGTACGGGAACTGCGCGTCGGTGCACTTCGTCTCCTGGAGCGCGAGCACGTCCGTGCCGGTGCGCTCGAGCCAGGCGACGGCCCGGTCCGCGCGGGCCCGGACCGAGTTGATGTTCCACGTGGCGATCCGCATGGGGGCACGCTACCGCCGCCGGTGCGGAGCGTTCGTCCCTCGTGCGGAGCGTTCCGCCCTCGTGCGGAGCGTTCCGCCCTCGTACGGAGGG
>Ga0073904_10001995_pt1 | contig 15415 bp, 11 predicted proteins | sample KloWWTrecipitate_FD_66668 | JGI IMG/M metagenome (GOLD analysis project Ga0073904, IMG submission 66668) | Active sludge microbial communities from Klosterneuburg, Austria, studying microevolution and ecology of nitrifiers - Klosterneuburg... | ecosystem: Engineered > WWTP > Aerobic digester >...
TCCCGAAAAATCTGGGACATCGCGCGAAATCCTCGCCCCGTGTGCCGCGCGTGCCGCGTGCCATGGCGTGCCACAAGCCTGTGGCAGTGCCGGTCCGCGCCGAAACTACTTGACGAGCCGGTCCGCGCCGGGTACTCCCACGGCCTCTTTCAGCCGCTTTAGCTCAGTGGTAGAGCAACGGTTTCGTAAACCGTAGGTCTCGAGTTCAACTCTCGAAAGCGGCTCTTCGGCGATCTCGCAGAACGGCATGGGCAGCGCGCCGCGAGCTCGGCGCGCCGCGACGTCGACCGCCCGGAGCTCGCGGAGGCCTGCTCCGGCGTGACGTTCGCCCTCAGGAGGAGGAGAGGCCAGGCCCGACCTCGTGGTGGTGGCGCCGTCTCCAGCGCCGTGAGCGTGCTCCTATGTGCGGTCTCGAGCAGCCGAGACACCGCGTGCGGGAGCGCCCGCGCCCTGGGCCCGCGTGACACCTGAAGCGCCCGCGGCCCGCCGCCTCTTTCGCGCAGCCGGCCCTCGGGTACGCTCGGCCGATGTCGACGCCGATTTCTGCCGCCGGTGGCTGGGACCACCACGCCGAGACCTACGGGCGCCTCTTCGCGCCCTTCACGGGGGTGATCGCGAGGGGACTGCTCGCTTCGGCCGAAGGGCGCCTCCCGCAAGGCGCGCGGCTCCTCGATGTGGCCTGTGGCACGGGCGCGCTGGCCATCCCGGCCCTCGAGCGGGCCTTCCGCGAGCGGGGCGCCGCGGGCGCCGGTGCGGCCCGCGGGCCGGCGCAGGTGGTCGCGACCGATTTCTCCGAGGCGATGGTCGCCCGCACGCGCGCCGCGGGCGCCGCGCTCCTCGCGGGCTCGCCGGGTCCCGACCTCGATGGCCTGTTCGAGTGCCGCGTCGAGGACGGCGAGGCCCTCTCGTTCGCGGACGCCTCGTTCGACGCCGTGTTCTCGTGTTTCGGCATTTTCCTCTTCGCCGACCGCCGCGCCGGGTGGCGTGAGGCCGCCCGCGTGCTGCGGCCCGGAGGGACGTTCGCGACGGCCGTGTGGCAGGGCCCTCAGCACAACGAGCTGCTCCGCGCACAAATGGAGCCCATGATGGCCTCGTTGCCCGATCGCCTGCGCCAACCCCCACCGCCCGGCGGCTGGCTCACGATCTCCGACGCCGAGGCTCTCCGCGCCGAGGTCGTCGACGCCGCGCCGCTCACGGACGTCCGAGTTCGCCCGTTCCAGCTGACCATGGTCTACCCGGACTGGACGCTCCTCTGGAGCGCCATGCGCGACAACCCCGTCGTCGGCGCCATGCTGCGCGCGTGCACCGAGGCGGAGCTCGACGTGGTCCGCGAGAGCGTCTTCGGGAGCTTCCAAGAGCGGGCCGGTGGGGAGGGGGAGCCGCTGGTCCTCGCCTCCGCGTGCAACCTGCTCGTGGCGACGCGCGCGTGACCCCGGCAAGAGCGCCGCGTGCTGGCGTGGAGAAAAGTGCGCCCGCGACAAAAAAACAGACCTGTTTGCCTTGAACCCGTCGCGGCGCCGTCTAAGGTGACTCGCGACCGTCGGCGCCTGCGTCGGCGCGCACGCCACCCGGACCGCTCCACCCCGCCGGAGACAAGACATGACCGCTCGCGCCGCTCGCTTCGCCCGCAACCTCGCCGCCGCCGCCGGCCTCTTCGGCGCGCTCGCCCTCGTGCCGAGCGCCGCCACCGCCGACGCGCCGCCCGCGAACGGGCAGATCAGCATCAACGTGTTCTCGGTGCCGGGCAGCAACACGCCGAAGATCGTGGTCCGCACCGTCATCCAGCAACCCCCGCGCAAGGTGTGGGCCGTCGTGTCCGACTGCGCGAACTACACGAGCCGCCTGCCGCGGGTGGCCAAGTCGCGCCTCATCAGCAAGGTAGGCAACGTGCACACGTGCGAGGTCACGATCGCGATGCCGTTCCCCCTCTCGAACCTGACCGCCATCACCCAGGCCACGCACACCGAGGCCAACGGCGGAATGAAGCGCCAGTGGAAGCTCGTGAGCGGCGACTACACGATCAACAACGGGAGCTGGGAGGTCAAGCCGCTTGACGAGTCCGGCACCGCCAGCGTGGTGACCTACTCGGTGCAGGCCGAGCCCACGACGGCCGTCCCCACGTTCGTCCGAGAGCAGGCGCAGAAGAAGGCGCTGCCCGAGCTGATGGAGCGCGTGCGCGCCGAGTCGGCGAAGATGCCCTGACGGCGAGCGTGGGAGTCGCGGCGCGCCCCGCATCCTTGTGGTCAGCGCGTGCATTGGCTACGCTCTGCGTCGCCTTGGCGAGCGCGTGCGCCCTTCGCCCGTAGATTGAGCTTCCCGATGAACAAACCTGCCGAGCTTCCCGCCCCGGGCGACCTCTTCGAAGGGAAGTACCGCATCCAGCGCCTCCTCGGAAAGGGAGGTATGGGCGCGGTGTTCGCGGCGCACCACTCGGGCCTCAACATCCGCGTGGCGGTGAAGTTTCTCCTCGCCGAGGCCGCCGAGAACCAAGAGGCGAACGCCCGCTTCCAGCAGGAAGCGCAGGCCGCGGCGCAGATTCAGAACGAGCACGTGGCGCGCGTGGTCGACGTCTCGACAGGCTCGGGCCTGCCCTACATGGTGATGGAGTACCTCGAGGGGCAAGACCTCTCGCAGCTGCTCGAGGCGCGCAGCTCGCTCCCACCGGAAGAGGCGTGCTCGTACGTCCTGCAGGCCTGCGACGCCATCCACGCGGCCCACAAGTCGGGCATCATTCACCGCGATCTCAAGCCGTCGAACCTCTTCTTGGCCCGCCGCCCCGACGGCTCGACCATCCTCAAGGTGCTCGATTTCGGCATCTCCAAGGCCCAGAACGGCCTCGGCCCGATGAGCGGCGCCCTCACGTCCACGAAGGCGATGCTCGGCTCGCCCCTTTACATGTCGCCCGAGCAGCTCCGCAGCTCGAAGAGCGTGGACGCCCGCGCCGACATCTGGGCGCTGGGGGTCATCTTGTACGAGCTGCTCACGGGCTCGGTGCCGTACCACGGCGAGAACCTCGGCGAGCTCTTTGCGGCCATCCTCGAGCAAGACCCCGTGCCAGTCCGCCAGCGGGCGCCGCATGTCCCGGCGGAGCTCGAGCTCTTGGTGATGAGGTGTCTGCAGCGCCAGCCGAACGCGCGCTTCGGCAGCGTCGCGGAGCTGGCCTACCACCTCGCGCCGTTCGCGCCTGGCGACGCAGGGCTCCCGGTCGTTGGGGCCGCCCGGGCGCTGGCTCACAGCGGCGGTTTCCCTAACGCGAGCCCCGCGAGCTACACGCAGCCCGTAGGGGCGACCCACGCGATGGGCCCCACCGGCGGATCGGTGCCGCAGCGCACCTCGCGCCCCTCGGTGCCTTCGTTCGGAGGCACCGGCAGCTCGGGCAACGGGCAGGTCCAACAGGCTCAGGTCCCAAACGCCACGGCGGCGCTCGGCGGGGGGTTCGTCTCGGCGGGCTACCCGGCCGCCAGCCAGCCGGCCGCGATGACCGAATCGAGCGTCGAGGGGCCGCCTGTGCGGTCGAACACGGGCCTCTTGCTCGGGCTCGCCGCGGTCATGGTCCTCGCGGCGCTGGGGATCGTCGGCTACACCATCAGCCAACGCAGCTCGGCCGCGGCGACCGCCGCGAGCGCGCCCACGCCCTCGAGCGGGCCGACCCCCTCGAGCGCCGTCGTCGCGGTCGCCAGTGCCTCGGCGCCCCCGGTCTCTCCGCCGACCGCTTCGGTGGGCGCGGTGGCCTCGGTCATCCCCGTCGCTACCGCACCCGAGCCCCCGCCCGTGCCCACCGGGCGCGCGCCAGCGACCGCGAAGCCCGCCGGCACGGTCGGCAAGAAGCCCGCGCCCAGCACAGCGCCGCCGCCGCCGCCGCCGCCGCCGCCGCCGCCGCCGCCGCCACCTACGGCCAAGCCGGCCGGCACGCTCCAGACATCCCGCTGAGCCCCGGCGACGTGCCCTTTCGCTTGCCCGGCGGTCGGGCGAGTAGGCTATGTTCCACGCCGATGCGCAACACCAACTCCCGTGTCTCGCCCCGCGCGCGTGCCTGGCTTTTCTCCGCGGTCGTCGCCGGGGGCCTGGCCTTCTCCGGCGGCGCCTTCGCGAACGACATCGCGCTCGCCGAGAAGCTGTTCCAAGACGGCCTCAAGGCGATGGAAGCGAAAGACTACATGCGGGCTTGCAAGGCGTTCGCGGGGAGCAACGAGGCCGATCCGTCGCCCGGCACGCTCATGAACTTGGCGGCTTGCGAGGAGAAGCAAGGCAAAGTCGCGAGCGCGTGGGGCAGCTACCAGACCGCCGCCGGCATGGCGGACCAGCGTGGGCAGAAGGAGCGCGTCGCCACCGCCCGCGAGGCCGCGGCCAAGCTCGAGCCGCAACTCCACAAGCTCGTGGTCGCGTTCAAGGGGGCACCACCCGACGACGCCGTGGTCACCCGGAACGGCGTGGCGATCCCGAAGGGCGCGCTGGGCACCGACATCCCGGTGGACCCCGGTGAGCACGCCATCGAGGTGACCGCGAAGGGCAAGAAGAAGTGGGTCGGCCGCGTGGTCGCGAAGGCGGGCCCGGGTACCGATCGCGTCGACGTGCCGGCGCTCGAAGACGACCTCGCGCCTCCGGGCGTGGGGATCGCTCCGCCGCCGCCCGGCGGCGAGGTGGCGCCAGGGTCCGATCGGGGCCGCACGCAGCGCATCATCGGCGGGGTCGTCACGGGCACCGGCGTCGCCGTCGGGGCCACTGCGCTCGTGTTTCAGATCATCGCCCTCAGCGTCGACAAGAAGGCCACCGAGATTTGCGCGCTGCCCGAGGCCGAGGACGTGGGGCGTGCGTCCTGCACCAGCAAGAAGTCGGCCGCGAAGGGCAACCAGGCCGCCGCGATAGGGCTCGGTATCGGCGGCGTGCTCGCCATCGGCGTGGGGCTCACGCTCATTTTCACGGCGCCGAGCGGCCCCGCGAAGGCTGCGCGGCTGCGCGTGGTCCCCGACGTGGGGCCCCAGGGTGGAGGCCTCGTGTTCTCGGGCGCCTTCTAGGTTGCTTTTTTCCCTGCTCGACTTCAACGGCCTCGCGTCGCGGCTCCGGGGAGGCCGCCCGCTCGCCGCGCGATCCGCGCTGCGCGGCCACGCGTAGCTCGCGGGCTCGGGGATTTTCTCGAAACCGAGGCCCACGCCGCGCGTAGGGTATCTGTGCGGGGGACGAGACCATGAACAGCTGGACGATGGCGGCGACGAAGCAGGAGAGGCACGTGGGGAAGGCGGGCGTTGTGGCGCTCGCGTTCGTCGCGGCCTCCCTTGGTGGCTGCGACAAGGACAAGAAGGAGTCGAGGGAGGTCGTGCCGGCCGCCACGGCCACCGCCCTCGCGCCGTCGACCGCGGCGCCTACGTCGATGGTCGTGAAGATGAAGCTGCAGCCGGCCGGCACCACCCGCATCGACATGCCGGCTCCGAAGGAGCACATCAAAGCGCAGACCACGGTCGCCGCGGGCCACCTTGACGTCGACCTGGCGGACTTGTCGCAGACGCGCGGTGAGGTGAAGGTGGACCTCACCTCGTTGAAGACGTCGACCTTCGCCGACCCCAAGAAGGACGGCGACCAGACGACGCACGCGCTCACCTGGCTCGAGGTGGGCGACGGCGAAAAAGGAAAGCTGCCTGACGAGTTGAAGGCGGCCAACAAGTTCGCGGTCTTCGCGATCCGCTCGATCGACGGGCTCGCCGCGAAAGAGCTCGCGAAGGTGACTCCCGCCACGGACAAAGGCCAAGACGTCCGCACGGTCGCGCTGGTCGCGCACGGCGAGTTGCTGATTCACGGGCACAAGGTCAACAAGGACGTGCCCCTGGTCGTGAAGATTTCACACGCCGCGGGCGCGGCCCCCACCACCAAGCCCACCTCGGTCGCGATCGCCACCAAAGAGCCGCTCAAAGTGGTCCTGGCCGAGCACGAGGTCCGCCCTCGCGACGACGTCGGCAAGATCGCCAAGGCCGCCTTCAACCTCCTCGGCACGAAAGTGGCCGATTCGGCCTCGATTTCAATGGACTTTTCGGCCGTCCCGGCCGACTGATACACGCTCGCGCGGCCCACGAGGCGCGGCTGGGCCGGGAAGGCGGAGTCCGCCCTTCCTGAGCTGTCTTTTTCGGGGTCTCGACCCCGTTCATTCACGTTTTCGGTTCGAGGGGGCGCGCGTGGCGCACCCATCATCTCAGGAGTTGACCATGGCCAATCTTTCGTTCGAGAAAATCGCGGGCGCGCTCGCTGTCATCGGTACCACCCTCACGGTCGCCGCTTGCGGTGGCGACGTGAAGCCGCCGGAGGCTCCCCCGGTCAACGCGACCGACACGCCGCCCGCCATGCCCGGCATGGACGGCGGCTCCTGCGGTGCGCACAAGGGTGACGGCGGCTGCGGCGCCAACAAGGGAGGCGCGGCCTCGTGCGGCGCGAACAAGGGCGGCGCGGCTTCCTGCAGCGCGAAGAAGGACGAAGTGAAAGCGCCCGCGACGACGGCCGCCACCGCGCCGGCCCCCGCGACCACGCCCGACCCGAAGGCGGCGGCGGGCGCGGCCCCGGCGGCGACGCCGACCCCCGCGGGCACGACCCCCGCCAAGCCGGCGGCCCCCGCCGCCAAGAAGGGCGGCGCGGCTTCCTGCGGCGCCGGCACCTGCGCCGCGAAGAAGAAGTGATCCTCCGCGCCCGCGCCGCGGCCTGAGCGCCGCGCGGGTCCGTGCAGAGTGCATGTGTTGGCCGTCGCGCCCCTCGTGGCGCGGCGGCCAATTTGTTGCGCGCCCCCTTGCATGGGGCGCGACGTGTGCTTGAGCTGTACCGTCATGTCCCCGGCCGCCATGTTCCCCGCCGCCATGTCCCGTGCAGACGCGTCACTGGGCGGAGCCTACGTTCACGCGAGGAGCTCGTGATGACCTATCGCAAGACCCGAACGACGAAGGCGGGCTCCCCCGTGGGGGTGGGCCTTGGCCTCCGCTGGGAGTTCATCGACGAGCTCCTCGCGACGCTGCCAGAGCTTCCCTTCCTCGAGATCTCCCCCGAGAACTACGTCGGGCGTGGCGGGCGCTACCCCGCGCTCCTCGCGCAGCTCACCCCGCGTTACCCGATGCTCAGCCACGGGCTCATGTTGTCGCTCGGCGGAAGCGATCCCTTCGACGCCGCGGCGCTCCGCGACCTCCGGGCCTTCCTCGACGAGATCCGGGCGCCTTGGCACTCGGACCACCTCTGCTTCTCGACCGTGGGCGGGGCGGTCCTTCACGACCTGCTCCCGGTGCCTTTCCTGGAGTCGGAGGTGCGGCGCATCGCCGACCGCATTTGCCGGGTGCAGGACGCTCTCGGGCGCCCCATGGCCGTCGAGAACGTCAGCTACTACATGCACCCGGGCGCCGCCGAGATGACCGAGGCCGAGTTCGTGGCCCGCGTCTGCGAAGCGGCCGACTGCCTCCTCATGCTCGACGTGAACAACGCGTACGTGAACGCGCAGAACTTCGGTCACGACGTCCGAGCTTGGCTCCGCGCCGTGCCGCTCGAGCGAGTCGTGCAGATGCACGTGGCCGGGCACGATTGGTTCTCGGACGGAGAGTTCGAGCTCACGAGCGGTCCCGGTCCTGGCCGACTCATCGTCGACACGCACGGGGCCGACGTCGTGCCCGACGTCCTCACCCTGCTCGAGGAGGTCGTCTCGCAGACGGGCCCGGTCCCCGTCGTGCTCGAGCGCGACCAGTCGATCCCCGCCCTCCCGGCGCTGCTCGACGAGCTCGCGCGGGTGCGCGCGGCGTACGACCGCGGGATCGACGCCCACGGGCGTCGGTCCGAGCGGAGCCTCCGGCGCCCCGAGTCCCGCGCCGAGGTTGATCCTCGCGAGGCCGCCCGATGACCGCCCGGGTCGACGCGCTCCATCGCGCCATGCGCGCCGCCTGCTTCGAGGTGGCGTCACCCGCCGACGCCGGCGCGCTCCTCGCGCGGAGCCAGGTCGAGGGCGCGGACCGCGCGGCGCTCCTCTCCGGGCCCCAGCGGTTCCCGCTCTACCGCAAGCTCGTGCGAGGCACGCTCGGCGGCCTCTGCGAGTCGATCCTCAGTCGCGGACACGCCCACCTCGAAGCGACGGCGCCGGGCGCGTGGGACGCCGCGTTCGACGCGTTCCTCGCTGGCCGCGGTCCGCGCACACCGCACCTGCGCGACGTCCCGAGCGAGCTCTGCGAAGTGCTGCTCCCGCGGCTGTCGGCCGATGTCCGTGTCCCCGCGTACGTCGTCGAGCTCTTCCAGTGGGAGCTCGCGACCTTCCGCCTGGGCGCCGCGCGCGACGTCCCTGACCCGGACGCGTGCGACGTGGACGCCTCGCTGCCGCTGGCGTTCCACGAGCCTTCGGCGCGCCTTCGCGTCTCCCACGCCATCCACGAGGCCGGCGAGCACGTGGGCGAGCCGCCGGCGCGGCGCGACACCAGGCTCTTTCTCTACCGTGACCGCGAGCACCTCGCCGTCACGGTCGTCCTGACGCCTTTCGCGGACGAGCTCCTCGTGCGCGCGCAAGAGGGCGCGCCGCTCGGGGTCGCCATCGGTGGGGCCGCAGAGGCTCTTGGCGTGTCCGTCTGCGAGCCGCTCCTGACGGAGGTCGCCCGCTGGCTCGCCGACTTCGGCGAGCGAGGGGTCGTGCTCGGCTCGCGCGTCGTCTGAGCGTACGCCGACCGCTCGAGTCTCTCCGTCGAAGGGGGTCGCGCCCGGACAACTCACGAGCTTCGTGGGGCGAGGCACAGTACGAGCTTTGCAGCCTGAGGACCGGATGCTCGCGGGGAAGCGCCATGAATTGTTGGGGCTAGAGGAGCGGCGAGGCGAGCCGGGCGGAGGCCTCGGCGAGGCGCTGGAGCGCGCCGAGCTCCCGCAGCTTCCTGCGGCCCACGAGCTGCGCGTTCTCGACGTCGCGCGCGAACTGCGCCGCCAGCGCGTCGGCGTGCCGCGCACCGTAGACCACGGCCATGACCTCGAAGTTCAGGCGGAAGCTGCGGTTGTCGAAGTTCGCCGTCCCGATGGTGGCGACCTCGCTGTCGATGACGAGGGTCTTCGCGTGGAGCATGCGCCCCTCGTATTCGTGGAGAATACATCCAGCGTCCAGCAGCTCCTCGTAGTAGCTCCGCGAGGCCGCCTGCACGATCTTCGAGTCGCCTTCGCGCGGCACGAGGATCTCCACCCGCACGCCGCGGAGCACGGCGCTCTTCAGGGCGGCGAGGGCGGGCTCGTCGGGGACGAGGTAGGGCGTCGTGAGCAACACGCGCTCGCGCGCGGTGGCGATGGCCGAGAAGTAGAAGGCGTGGATCGGGAAGACGTCGCGGTCGGGCCCCGAGCGGAGGATCTGCACGAGCTCCGCGCCGCCTACGAGCTCGGGGAAATACCTGCGGGTGGTCGGCGAGTCGCCCTCGGAGTAGACCCAGTTCTCGACGAACGTGCGCTGGAGGCTCGCGACCACCGGCCCTTCGAGCTCGACGTGGGTGTCGCGCCATGCGCTCGCGCCCGAGGCGCGGGCCGAGTGGCAGGCCGCCCAGTTGACCCCCCCAGTGAACCCGACGCAGCCGTCGACGACGACGATCTTTCGGTGCGTGCGGAAGTTCAGGAAGCGCGCGCGAGAGAGCCCGAGCCGCGGCGGCTGGAACCTGCGAACGAGGCCGCCGGAGCGCGTGAGGTCCTCGAAGAAGCTCCGCCCCGCGCCCAAGGAGCCCACCGCGTCGACGAGGAGCCGCACCTCCACGCCGCGCGTGGCCGCGGCGGTGAGGGCGTCTCGGAGCTTGGCGCCCACCTCGTCGGCCTCGAAGATGTAGTACTCGACGTGGACGTGGTCGCGCGCGCGGTCGATCGCGGCGAGGATCGCGTCGTAGGCGTCGTCTCCCTCGTAAAAGAGCTCGACGCGCGTCGCCGTCGAGACATGTGTATGTTGCAGCCTCTCGCCGATGCCCGCGAGGCGGGTCGCGTAGGCCGTGGGCATGCGTTCTTCGGAGCTCGCGAGCGCGTGCGTGACGGCGACCCGCCTGTCGCGGTAGCGGAGCTTGCGCCTCCGGAGCCGACGAGGCCCGAAGAGAAAATACAGCGGCAAGCCGAGAAACGGCAAGAGCACGAGGCCGAAGATCCACGCGAGGGAGCTCGCGGCCGGGCGGCGTTCGAGGACGATGAACACGACGAGCCCCACGACCCAGGCCGTCTCGCCCGCGGCGAAGAGCGACGTCCAGGGCACCTCGTCGAGCGTCATGGGGCGTGTTCTCCGAAGCCACGAGCGTCGGGACGCTCCCCCGCGGGCAGGTCGTCCCCATCGAGCCGCCTCCAGTCGACCGCGCGCACGTCGCGAGGGGACATGACGAGCTCGACCGTCCGGCGCTCACCGACGGACTCGCCGCCGATCTGGAGCGGGAGCGGCCGCGAGAAGGTCAAGCGCACGTGCGAGGAGAACCAATCGTGGGTGCCCTCGAGCGGGTGCGCGCCCTGCCACAGCCGCGGGATGTCGCGCAGGGCGCGGAGGGTGGACTGGTCGTAGACGCGCACGTTCATGCGCCCGAGCATGCGCTCGGCGTGCGGGTACGCGCGGAACCCGTAGCCAAACTCGGGGCAGGTGGCGCAGCCGGCGACGCTCGCGGGGCCCTCGTAAAGGATGGCGCCGCGGCCAACACCCTCGAGGCGCCTCGGCGTGCCGAGCGGATCCCGGGCGTCGACCGCGAACGCCTCGTCGGCGAGGTTCTCGACGAGGACATGGGGGCGGGCGTTGAGGAGGGTCTTCGGCGCGGTCCGCAGGACGACGGCGGCGAGGTAGCCCCAGACCGACTTCGCGAGGCGTCGCGACGGCGACTGCGCGACCTGCGCGCGATAGTCGTCGAGCACCTGCGCGTCCCATCCACACCCGGCGAAGAAGGTGAGCGTGCCGTCGCACTCGAAGAGCCGCGCCTTGCGCGTGGGGAGCGGGCCGTGGGCGCGCGCCAACCCGCGCACGCAGGCGTCGAGCTTGCGCGCGCCGAGCGATCGCGCCCAGGCGTTACCGGTGCCGAGCGGTAGCACGCCGAAAGCGGGGAAGGGGGCCTCGCGGGGCAAGACCCTGTCGAGCGCGGTGAGCAGGGTCACCGCGGTGCCGTCGCCGCCGGCCGCGAACAGCGCCCGCACCTCGCGAAGGCTCGCGAGCCATCCCTCGACCTCGGCGATGTCTCGGGTCAGGCGGATGTTCGCTCCGGGCAAGACCGCCCCAATCTGCACGGCGACGCGCCGGCCGCCGCGCTTCGCGTTCGCGTTCACGAGGATCGCGATCCCCCGTCCGGCGACCCTCATGGGAGCGCGCTCGCGATCGCGCTGCGGACCGCCTCGAGCGCGCGCTCCCGCGCCGCGCGGGGATCGACGCCGCCGGCGGGCGGGGGCACCGGGGGATGGATGGTCACGACCACCCGCTCTCCCGGAGACGAGAGCACGCCGCTCGACGGGAGGATGTTCCGGGTGCCCCGGACGGTGATGGGGAGGATCGGCACCCCGAGCTGCTCGGCGACAAGGAAGCCGCCCTTCTTGAACGGGCCGAGCTCGCCGTTCAGGCTGCGCGTACCCTCGGGCGCGATCCACAGGTGGGTGCCACCCTCGAGCAGCGGCTTGGCGTTGGCGAGGCTCTCGATCGCGCGCGCGCGGTCGGCGCGGTCGACCGAGATGAAGCCCGCGCCCCGCATGGCCCCCCCGAACAGGGGGATGCGGAAGAGCTCCTTCTTGGCGACCATGCGGAGGTTCGGGCCCAGCACGTAGAACAACAGCGGCACGTCGTAGTGCGACTGGTGGTTGGACATGATGACGAACGGACCGCCGCGCGCGTTCTCGCGCCCTCGCACCTCGAGCTGGATGCCGAGGCGCCGAACGATGCGGTTCGACCACCGCTCGATGCGGGCGTCGCAGGCGGCCTTCGTCACTCGGCCGAGGGCGGCGTCGACCACCGTGGGCGCGCTGATCGCGAGCGTCTCCAACACACTCAGCAACGTCAGGCGAAGTGACCGGCTCACGCGTGGATCGTTCACGAGTAGCACGTCCCTGGCCAGAGGGGGACCGGCTTTGGGGGCGCCGAGAAAATCGCGCCGGAGCCTTCGCGCTCCCCGCGCGCGAGGGGCCGATAGTTGGCGAAGAGCATTGAATCCCGGGGGTGCCACCTTTACCATCGGGGTTCACCGATCGAGTTGTGGGGCAAATTCGCGAGCAATGTAGAGTACTTGCATCGCTTTTGACTCCCCGCCGGGCTCCTGATCCGACTCCAAGGTAATGATGAGCGCGAAGACCATCCGCACTGCACTTGGCCAGCTTCAAGACGATCCAGAGAACGCGGAGGCGCTCGCTGAGCTCCGCTCATCGCTGGGTTGGGAGGAGGAAGGCGGGACGGTCACGTTCGCCGATGGCGAGCTGTCACGCGAGGAGCTCGCGAAGCTCCTCGAGTCGGCGCGTCGGGCCCACGAGATGCGGCGCGAGTACGACGCGGTGGCCGCGCTCCTCCGCCTCGAGGTCGCGCTCGCCGCCGGAAGCCCCAGCGAGCTCGAGCTGCTGGAAGAGCTCGCGCGAATCCTCGACGACGAGCTCCTCAACGACGACGCCGCGCTCAAGGTGTACGAGCGCGTGCTCGAGCTCGTGCCCGACCAGGACCACGCGGAAGAGGCGATCGAGCGGAGCACCGCTCGCCGCGCCAAGTGGCGGGAGCTCGTGTCGCGGTACGTCGACGAGGCAAAGTCCGCGCAAGACAGCGCGTTGAAGAGCTCGTTCCTGGTGAGCGCCGCCGAGACCGCGTTTCGTTATGGACGGCCCGAGCTCGCCTCGCGCGGCGAGAAGGGGATGGCCGCTCGCAAGGTGCTCCTCGACGAGGTCGTCGCCGGTCTCACCGAGGCGCTCGACATCGACCCGAAGAACCGCCGCGCGGCGCTGCTCCTGGAGCACGTCTATCGCGAGGAGGGCCGCTTCGAGGAGCTGGCGACGAGCCTCGAGCGCTTCGCCCTCGAGTCTACCGCCAAGGAAGAGAAGATCGCGGGATACCTGCGCCTTGGGCGCCTCCTCCGCAAGCGCCTGAACCGCCCGGAGCGAGCCGCTCCGGCGTACGAGAGCGTGTTCGATCTCTCGCCGGGTCACCCGGAGGCGCTCTCGTTCCTCGTGAGCTTCTTCACCGAGCGCCAGATGTGGGACCACCTGGTCGCGCTCTACGAAGAGCAGCTCTCGGGGGGCGCCGCGCGCGGCGCGCACGAGGCCGGCACGCTCATGCAGATCGGCATGATCCACTGGCGGATGCGGGGCAAGGCCTCGCAAGCGGAGCCGTATTTCGAGCGCCTCCGGAAGCTCGAGCCGGCGCAGCCCGTGATGCTCAACTTCTTCCGTGAGTGGTGCGAGGAGAGCGGCGACACGACGCGGCTCGCCGCGGTGCTCGGCGACGCGCAGCGCGCCCTCCCGGAGGCGGAGCGCGCGAAGGTCGCGACCGAGCTCGCCAAGCTCGCCGAGGACGGCGCGAACGCGGCCAAGGCGATCGAGCAGTGGCGCTCGCTGCTCCGGCAGGATCCGTCCAACACCGACGCGCGCACGGCGCTGCGGCGTCTCTACCGCCAGAGCGGAGGCTGGAACGCCCTCGTCGACCTCATCCGCGGCGAGATCGAGCGCACCGCGCCGGAGGACGCGGAGGCGCGCTTGCCGCTGCTCCGCGAGATCGCCGCCGTGTATCGCGACGAGCTGAAGAGCGACTCGGCCCTCGTGGCGGTTCTCACGCAGGTCGTGGCGCTCGCGCCGAACGACGCTGATGGCCTTCGCGAGCTCGCGCGGGTCTACGAGGCGCTCCAGCGCTGGCGCGATCTGTTGACCACGCAGGCACGGCTCGCGGAGCTCGAGGCCGACCCGCTCGCGCGGGCCTGGATCTACCGCGGCATCGCCAGGCGGTGGCTCGAGCAGTTCTCGAACGTGCAGAACGCGATCGAGGCGTACGAGAAGCTGCGCGAGTCCGCGCCCCTCGACGCCGAGGCGCTCGACAAGCTGAAGGAGCTCTACGGCAAGCGGCGCGCGTATCCCAAGCTCTACGAGCTCCACGAGGCCGAGGTGGGCGCGATGTTGCCGGGCGAGGAGCGCCGCGCCCTCATCCTCGACATGGCGAAGCTCGCGGCCGAACGCCTCGACCGCGGCGCCGACGCGATCGCGCTCTACAAGAAGGTCCTCGAGGAGGACCCCACGTCGACCGCCGCGCTCGACGCGCTGGAGAAGCAGTCGGAGCGCGACAAGGACTTCCACTCGCTCGCCGACGCGCTCGAGCGGCGCGTGGCGTTCGCCGACGACGACGCGACCCGCCTGGCGGTCCTCCAGAAGCTCGGTGCAGTCTACATGGATCGCCTCTCCGACGCGGAGGGAGCGGCCCGCACGTGGATCCGCGTGCTCGAGCTTTCGCCCACGAACGGCAAGGCACTCCGGGCGCTTCGCGACCGCTACCTCGAGACGCACGAGCTCGACGCGCTGACCGCGATGTACGAGCGCACGGAGGACTACGAGGCCCTCGCCGAGGTGCTGTCCGCGGCCGCGGATCGGGCCACGGATCCCGAGCTCAAGGTCGACCTCTCGTTCCGCGCTGCCGCAGTGTACGCGGGCAAGCTCGGCGCCCCGGAGCGTGCGTTCCGCGCGTACGAGCGCGTGCTCACGGTGCGTCCAGACGACTTCCGCGCCGCGGCTGCGCTCGTCCCGCTGTACGAGGGGGACGAGAAGTGGGGCCGGCTGCCTGCGCTCTACGAGGTGCTGCTCACGCACGCGAAGGACCCCGGCGAGCGCCGCGCCCTCACGCAGAAGCTCGTGACGACCACGGGAGATCGCCTGCACGATCGCGCCGCCTCCTTCGGGTGGGCTCGCCGCGCGTACGAGGCGGAGCCCGCAGGCGAGTCGGCGCTCGCGACCCTCGAAGGCGTGGCACGGGCCGCTGGAAAGTGGGAGGACTTCTGCCAGATCTTGCGGGCGCGCCTCGCCCAGTCGGGCCTCGACCCCGCCGAAGAGCGCGGGCTCAAGATGGCCCTCGCCCAGGTGGTGGCGCGGGAGCTCGCCAACGTCGACGAGGCCGTACTCATCTACCGCGCCCTCATCGAGGCCGACGAGACCGACGAGGAGGTCGGTAACCAGCTCGACGCGCTGCTCCGCGCGGAGGCGCGGCACGACGATCTGCGCTGGCTCCTCCGCCGTCGCATCGACCGCGCCGGCGCCGACGCGAAGCTGTCGCTCCTCAGCGAGTGGGCGTCCCTCGAGGAGGACGGCCTCCAGAGCCCCGAGCGCGCGGTAGCTCTTTACAGCGAGATTCTCCAGGTCGACCCGTCGAACACGGCGGCGCTTCGCGCGGTGGCCCGCCTGCTCCGCAGCGCGGGGGATCCCGAGGGCGCTGCACGCGCCATCGAGCAGGAGCGCGACCTCGCCGAGGGCGACGCGCGGTACGCCCACGAGATCGAGC
>Ga0073904_10001996_pt1 | contig 15413 bp, 13 predicted proteins | sample KloWWTrecipitate_FD_66668 | JGI IMG/M metagenome (GOLD analysis project Ga0073904, IMG submission 66668) | Active sludge microbial communities from Klosterneuburg, Austria, studying microevolution and ecology of nitrifiers - Klosterneuburg... | ecosystem: Engineered > WWTP > Aerobic digester >...
CCCGCAGCGCCAGACGCTGTGGGGGGCCGCAGCGCCGCGCTCATGGTTCGAGCTTGGGTCGGCCTTCGATGGGGTGGCGCTGGCTGAAAGCGACTTGAAAGCGACGCCCATCATCGCGCCCTGACGATCTTGAACTTGAAATATGCCTGCCTTGGGGGGATCCAATGAACCTTGTCACCTTCACCGCCCGAGGCCGGCAACTATGGGGTGTGACCGCCCCCGGCGGCGTTCTGGCGCTTTCAGGGGAATTCCCGCAGTGGAAGACGCTGCGCAACGTTGTCGAGGCGGGAGCCATTCCGCTGGTTCTGGCGGCGGGGCAGGGCCGGGCCGCCAGCCATACCGACTTCACCTATGACATCCCGGTACCTGACCCTGAAAAGATCATCTGTGTCGGCGTGAACTTTCCCGACCGCAACGCCGAATACAAGGACGGGCAGGAAGCACCGCCGAACATGTCGCTCTTCCCGCGCTTTCCGCGCAGCTTCACCGGCCACGACAGGCCCCTGATCCGCCCACCGGAAAGCCCGCAACTGGACTACGAAGGCGAAATCGCCATCGTCATCGGCACTGGTGGACGCCGTATCCCCGAGGCGCAGGCCCTCGGCCATATCGCGGCACTGACGCTGTGCAACGAGGGCACGATCCGCGACTGGGTGCGACATGCGAAATTCAACGTGACGCAAGGCAAGAATTGGGACGCATCGGGCGCCATCGGGCCATGGCTGGTGCCCTTCACCGACCCCGCCCAGATCACCGACGCCGAACTGACCACCCGCGTCAATGGCGAGGTTCGCCAGCACGACCGCACCGGGCGGATGCTGTTCCCTATCGCGCGGCAGATCGCCTATATCTCGACCTTCACTACCCTAGTGCCGGGCGATATCATCGTCACGGGCACTCCCACAGGTGCAGGTGCGCGGTTCGACCCGCCGATCTGGCTGAAACCCGGCGATGTGGTCGAGGTCGAGGTCCCCGGCATCGGGATCTTGCGCAACGGAGTGGCAGACGAATGACCCCCGACGAGATCAGTGCCGCCGCCGAGACGCTGCATCAGGCTGAGATCACCGGCCACCAGTGCGGACTTTTGTCGTTGCAATATCCCGGCATGACACTGGACGACGCCTATGCGGTGCAGGCAGCCCTTGTGGCGCGCAAGAAGGCCGCCGGGGCCGGGGTCATCGGCTGGAAGATCGGCCTGACCAGTCGCGCGATGCAGCAGGCGCTGAACATCACCACGCCGGACTCGGGCGTTCTGCTCGATGACATGCTGTTTGCCGACGGCGCGACGATTCCGTCCGGCCGCTTCATCCAGCCCCGGGTCGAGGCCGAGATTGCCTTTGTGACCAAGGCCCCGCTGCGCGGCGCTGCCGTCACCCGAGAGGATGTGCTGGCGGCTACCGACTACGTTGCCCCCAGCCTTGAAATTCTGGATACCCGGATCCTGCGGGCCGATCCCGCGACAGGTCAGGCGCGGATCATCACCGACACTGTCAGCGACAATGCGGCCAATGCAGGGATCGTGCTGGGTACGCAGCGCCACGCGGTCGACGCCTTCGACCTGCGCTGGATCGGCGCCATTGTTGCACGGGACGGCGTGGTCGAAGAGACCGGCCTTGGCGCGGGCGTTCTGAACGACCCGGTGACGGGCATCCTGTGGCTTGTGCACCGGCTGGCGCGCTATAACATGGGCATCGGGGCTGGCGGGGTCCTGCTTTCGGGCAGCTTCATCCGTCCCGTCGAAGCCCCGCCGGGCAGCCGGTTCCATGCCGATTTCGGCCCTTTCGGCCATGTCTCCCTGAATTTCTGAGGTTCCATGCCCGCCCCCGTCAACACGCTCAAACTCCGGCTGTCCCAAGGCGAGGTGCTGCATGGCATCTGGCTGGGGCTGGCCGATCCCTATGCCGCTGAAATCGCTGCGACCGCCGGGTTCGACTGGCTTTTGATCGACGGTGAACACGCGCCGAACGACATTCGTTCGCTTTCGGCGCAGCTTGCTGTGATCGAAGGCAAGGGATCTGTCCCGGTGATCCGGCTGCCCGATGACGACCCCGCCAAGATCAAGCAGGCGCTGGACATTGGCGCCCAGACTGTGTTGATCCCGATGATCGAGGACGCCTCCCAGGCGTTGCGCGCCAGTCGCGCCATGCGCTATCCGCCCGAAGGGTTTCGTGGTGTCGGATCGGCTCTGGCGCGCGCCTCGCGCTTTGCAGCGGTGACCGATTATCTGCCCACCGCCAACGCACAGGTCTGCCTGATCCTGCAAGTGGAAAGCGTGGCGGGCCTTGCTGCGCTGGACGACATTCTGGCGGTTGCGGGGGTGGATGGCGTTTTCATCGGTCCGGCCGATCTGGCCGCCGACATGGGGCATCTGGGCAACCCGGGCCATCCGCTGGTCCGCGACGCCGTGCTCGACGCGATGCGGCGCATTCGCAAGGCGGGAAAGGCCGCGGGTGTTCTGAGCACAGATCCCGCCTTTGTCGCCGACTGCAAAGCGGCGGGGGCGAATTTTGTCGGCGTCGGCATCGACGTGACCCTGTTCGCGGGCGCGCTGCGGGCGTTGGCCAAAAGCTACGCGCCCTAGGTGGTGGCTGCCGCCTGCATCGTCGGCCCCACCGCAGCCGGCGGACGGTTGCGATTGCTGGGTTGTTCTGGCCATCGGTGCGCAGACTTGGACGGTGCTGAAAAGCTACCGCGCAAAACGGAAAGGCAATGCCAATGACTGACCTGATCAACCGGCGCCGGGCGCTTCTTGGTCCAAACATGTCCACCTTCTACGACACGCCGGTCCATATGGTGCGCGGGGAAGGCGTCTGGATGTGGGACGCAGACGGCCGCAAGTATCTGGATTGCTACAACAATGTCCCGCATGTTGGCCACTGCAACCCGCGCGTGGTGCAAGCGATCTGCAATCAGGCCGCGACGCTGAACACCCATACGCGCTATTTGCACGAAGGCATCCTCGACTATGTCGAACGGCTGACGGCGACCTATGACGATCCGCTGAAAACCGCGATCCTGACCTGCACGGGGTCCGAGGCGAACGACATCGCCCTTAGAATGGCCGAGGCGGTGACCGGCAAACGCGGGATCATTGCGACCGATGCAACCTACCACGGCAACACCACGCTGGTCAGCCATCTGTCAAAAAGCAACGTGCCCGAGGTCGGCTTCGGTCTAGGCCAGTACCTGCGCCATGTCGAGGCACCCGACAGCTACCGCATCCACGACCCGGACGGCCAGCGCTTTGCCGCCAAGGTGCAGGAAGCCATCGACGATCTGGAAAGATCCGGTATCGGCTTTGCCGCGTTGATCGTCTGCCCGCTGTTTCTGAACGAGGGCTTCCCGACCCAGGCCCAGGGTTGGCTGCGCCCCGCTGCCGAAGCCGTGCATCGCGCGGGGGGCCTTTTGATCTGCGACGAGGTGCAGGCGGGTTTCGGTCGCTGTGGTAGCCATTTCTGGGGACATCAGAAGCAGGGCGTCGTCCCGGATGTGGTTACGATGGGCAAGCCCATGGGCAACGGCCACCCGGTCGCGGGCCTTGTGACCAGCGCGGAGATCATGACGCGGTTCCGCAAGTCGTTTCGCTACTTCAACACCTTCGGCGGCAACCCGGTCAGCTGTGCGGCCGCTCTGGCGGTGCTGGACGAGTTGCAGGACATGAACCTGCAGGCCAATGCCCTGCGTATCGGCAAGTTGGCGCATCAGCGCCTTGCCGAATTGGCCCGCAAATACGATGTCATCGGCGATGTCCGGCAATCGGGCATGGTCTTTGGTGCCGAATTCGTACTGGGTCATGACAGCAAGGAACCCGCCGTCGCCTATACAGATCTTGTGGTTAACAGGATGCGGCAGCGCGGCATCATCCTGTCGAAGCTTGGCCGCCACAAGAACACGCTGAAAATCCGTCCGCCGATGCCGTTCGGCGAGGAGCATCTGGACCTGCTGATGACGACGCTGGATGCAGTGCTGGCGGAAACTCCGGTGGCCGCATGACGGGCGATGTGAGGGCGGCCCTGACGAAATGGGGGCTGGAAGGGGCTGAGTACAGTTTCGTGGCGGGCCGCGAGAACCGCGTGTACCGGGTCCGAACCGCCAGCGGCGACTTTGCACTACGGATGAAGCGCCCCGGCTACCGGCAGGAAGACGAGTTGCGGTCGGAGCTGGAGTGGCTTGCCGCCATGGACCGCGCAGGCCTGCATGTGCCGCGGCCGCGTGCCTCGTGTGCAGGACGGTTTCTGGAACCTATCGGAGCGGGGTTTGCGGATGTCGTCGGCTGGCTGCCGGGTCACCAAATGGGACAAAGCCGCAAGCCCCTGGACCTTCCGGATCGGATCGGGGTCTTTCGCGCCGTCGGGGTGGAAATGGCGCGGCTGCATGGGGCCTGCGATGCCTGGCAACGCCCCCCGGATTTCCGGCGCTGCCGCTGGGACATCGACGGGCTCTTGGGCGAGGCGCCCGTCTGGGGTCGGTTCTGGGACAATCCCACGCTGGATGATGTCACCCGCGACTTGTTCCTTCGGTTCCGTCAGATGGCCGTGGAACGGCTGACCCTCGCGTTGCCGGACCTTGACCACGGACTGATCCACGCCGATCTGGTGCGCGAGAATGTCCTTCTCGACGGCCCGGTCATCCGGTTGATCGACTTTGACGACGGCGGCTTCGGCTTCCGTCTGTTCGATCTGGCGACCACCCTGATGAAGAACATGGGCGAGCCGGACTATCCGGACCTGAAAGCAGCCCTGATCGAGGGCTATCACAGCCAGCGCATGCTGGATCTCACTCATCTCGATCTGTTCATCGCGCTCCGGGCACTGACCTATGTCGGCTGGATCGTGCCAAGGATAGGCGAAGAAGGCGGCGCGGCGCGGAACGAGCGTTTTGTGGCCGAGGCGCGAAACCTGTGTCTGGCTTGCCTGAACGTTTGACGGCCAAGTGACGGAGGAACGGTGGCGAAAAGGCAAAGTGCTGGCCATGGCGTCAGCGTTCTGGGCGAGGCGGAAATTCCCATCGCGATCACCAAGCACGATGTTGCCGCCGCTGCCGACACGACCATCCAAGCGTTGATCGCGCTTGGTGAAGAGGGCGGGGCCTTTGCCAGGACGGCTACCATTGCGGTCGTTTGTTGTAATGGCGGCCTGAACAGGACCTTGATTGTTGGGTCGAACTGGATCGTCGCGTGAAACCCCCAAGTTCAGTGTGAGACCTTGAAGACCGGCACAAAGGAGGCCGGCGCCAGAGACTCCTGTGTCCCGACCGCATCAATGTTTGCTGGGGTAATCGTGGTGATTTTTGGTCCGGCATGGCGGATCGTCAAGCGACCCTCGATGGCACGCACGGCAAGCTCCACCGCCAAGCGACCTTGCAGCACGGCGAAATCGGTTGGCGCTGCCAGAATGCGGCCACGCTTGATACCCCGATAAACACCGTGGCTGACATAGGTTGACACCACGCCGATCCTGTCATTCAACCCACGGGCGCGCAGCAGCGAAACGGCGGCCTCGGCCATCGGTCCGCTGCCGACCAGATAGTCGACATCCGGCACGGTATCGAGCACGTCTTCGACCAACAGCACTTGTTGCTCCACCCCGGTATCGCCAAACCGGGTGGCGACAATCTGGGCCGAGCTTTCAGCAAGCGCCTCGGTGAAGCCGCGCTCGACAAATTGCACCCAGCCAGCACCTTTGGGGCCAGGAAACCATGCCAGCCGCACCGGAGGGCTTCCTTTTGGGTGGCGCTCGGCAATCGCACGGCCTGCTGCCGCACCCATCTCGCGCCAGGACACGCTGGATTTTGCGGCTATACCCGTATCGTTCATGTCATTCACGGCATCAATAACCGGCATTTGTTTGGCGATTTCAACAACAGCTGGGGTCAGCCCGTCGTATGATACCGGCCCCAGGATCATCGCATCCATCTGACGTTTGCCGCAGGCTTCGACCTGCTCGATCTGACGGGCGAGGTTGGGGTAACCGCCGGCCTCGTACAGGTCAAAGGATACGCCCAGACGGTTGGCTTCTTCGACCATCCCGTAGTTGACGCTTAACCAGTAGGCATCTTTAAGATGCGGGTATATCACGCAAATTCGCCAAGGTTTGGCCGCGTGATCCAAGGGTTCATAGGCGACGGTTGTGGTCGGGCTATCGTCATCGAAGGGCACGGACGGCACCTGCAACTGCCAAGTCTCGCCGCTTGCCGCGTGGGTTGACAGGGTCAGCAGAACGGCCACAAACAGATGTCGCAAAATTTGCATGCCTTTGGTCCCATCCGCGCTAGTCTGTGAACAGACCATATGCAAGGTTAAGCCAAGTGCTGCACAAGTCCAGCCTGTCCCGCATAAGTCTGGGACGCATGTTGCTTTTGGCCTTTCTGGTCATTGCAGGCTTGCCCGCGGTCACGGGTATTCTGGGTTGGGCCGAGTTGCAGAAGGTCGCCCGGAACCAGACCAAGGCCATCAACGAAACGATCCCGGCGATTTCGGAAGTGCGCGGATTTACCGAGGAAAGCAGCCGCATCGTGGCTGTGGCACCGGAGCTTGCCGCCGTCACCACCGACGGTGCGCGCCGCGAACGGGCAACCTATTTGTTTGCCCAGGTCGATGCGCTGTCGGAACGGGTCAGTCGCTATGAACGCACGGGCAACGTGGCCACGCCCGACCTGGCCCGGGCAGAAACGGATGTTCGAAACGGCATCGAGCGGTTGGATCGCCTTGTTCAGGACCGCATTGTCGCCATATCCGGGCAGCAAGCCCGGCTTCAAGTCGGTCTGACCGCCACGACCGAACTTCTGGAGATCGCGGACACGTTGGTGGCCAACGCCCAGATGGGCACATCTGCGGTTATTTCGAACCTCTATGACCTGGAAAGCAGCGACCCCGATTCTAACGTTCGGCTGGACACGCTGGACAAACTGATCGAGGTCGATTTGTTCCGGCAGGGCCTGATGTCCGAGATGCGCTCGCATATCGGAGAGATCGGGCTGTTGCTGAACCGGATTGCCACTGCACAAAACCACCAAGACCTTGAGGAGTTGCAGGCAGAGCTTCAGGGTCGGATCGACATCGTTACGCGCCGGATCCTGTTGGTGAACGATCCGGTCCGCGCCGAACGTGCCTTGGCACTGCTGCAACTGATCCAGCCCAGTTCGGCGCCGCCGCCCGATGCAGAGGATATATTCAACCTTACCAGGGGTATCCTTGATCTGAACCGCCTGATCGCCGAGGCGCAGACCGAGGTGCGCGAAGGCGCAGTGCGGTTGGACAGCGAAGCACAGGCTTTGGCCGATCAGATCACCAGACGCGCAGTGCAGGCCGGTGATGATGCCACCATGGCCATTCGCGCCACACAGCAACTTTATGCTTGGGGGTCTGTTGCCGCGCTGCTGATATCCTTGGCTGTGGTGTGGATCTACGTGCGCGGCAATATCACCCGTCGCCTCGATGCGCTTTCGGCCACCATGACCCGGCTTGCCCATGGAGAGGAAGTTGGCCGCATCACCCCGCACGGCATTGACGAGATCGCCGAAATGGAAGCGGCGGTTGAAGTATTTCGCCTTCAGGGGATCGAGAACCACGAACTGGCCGCTGAACGCGACCAGAACCTTGCCGAATTGCAACGCCACCGACTTGAGCTACAGATCCTGGTGGCCGAGCAAACCAAACAACTGCGCGGCGAGGTCGCCGCCCATGCCGAAGCGCGAAAGCAGGCCGAAGCCGCCGATCGCGCGAAGTCCGAATTTCTCGCCATGATGAGCCATGAGATCAGAACCCCGATGAATGGCGTCCTGGGGATGCTGCGCAGTCTGGGGCGCGATGGTCTGACACTACGGCAGCAAGGCCAATTGCGCGCGGCACATGCCTCGGGCGAAGGTCTGATGACCATTCTGAATGACATTCTTGACTATTCCAAGATTGAGGCGGGGACGGCCACCTTGGTGGAGGCGACCTTTTCGCCTTCCGACCTGCTGCGTGATATCGTGGTGCTGATGACACCAAGCGCACAGGAAAAAGGGCTGGCGCTGCACTTGGATGTGCCCGCCGGTCTGCCGGTCGCCGTGATTGGCGACATGGGGAAATTGCGCCAGATCCTGTTCAATCTGGTTTCGAATGCTGTGAAATTTACCGATCAGGGCATGGTCTCTTTGACCATTGCGGCAACCGAAGTCGCGCAAGGGCACGCATTCACATTTACGGTCAGCGACACGGGCAAAGGCATTGCCGAAGGGTCGCAAGAACGGATTTTTGGCGTGTTCGAACAGGAAGACGTGCAAACGGCCCGGCAATATGGCGGTACGGGGTTGGGCCTTGCGATCTGCAGGCGTTTTGCCGATGCGATGGGGGCAAGCCTGACGGTCCAAAGTACGCCTGGCATGGGAACGGTGTTCACATTGGTCGCGCTGTTTCGCGCGGGCGATACCGCTGATTTACCGCTTGATCCCCCCGAGGTTCCGGCACAGCCCGAAACGCCCAAACTCCGTGCGCTTGTGGTGGAGGACAATGATATCAACCAGATGGTCATGCAGTCCTATCTGGAGGATATGGGTCACACAGCGGAGGTAGTCTCCACTGCCGAAGCGGCGCTGGCTGCGCTGGGCAAAGCGCGGTTCGATGTTATTCTGATGGACGTCAACTTGCCCGGGTTGTCTGGTACTGCAGCGACACGAGCAATACGGGCGATGGCCGATCCTAACATCGCCGCCTTGCCGATCATCGGCATATCGGCCCATGTACAGGATTCCGACCGGCTGGAAAACCTGAGGGCGGGCATGTCGGCAATTCTGCCAAAACCTCTTTCCCCCGAGGCTTTGCTGGCGGCACTCCACGAACAGGTGCAGCAAAAACACGCGCTGTCAGATCTTGCCGCCGACATAGGGGCCAATCGGGCCGCCGAACTTGCACGGTTGTTCCTGGCTGGTCTGCCCGAGGGGCTGGCATTGATCGAAGCTTCGGCGCGGGCCGAGGACTTTGAGGCCTTGTCGCGAGCCGCACATCAAATGAAGGGCGCTGTGGGCAATTTCGAGTTGCCCGCTCTGGTTGCCAAGTTGAACCAGATAGAGATGCTGGCCGAAACTGGCCAGTCAACCGAACTCGATCATTGCCTTAGGCTCCTGCCGCCCGCGCTTGATCAGGGGCGCTTGGCTCTTGTCCATGCGCTGGGCCTGCTGGATGAAAGCCTTAGTCAAGCTGCGCAGTAAACACATAGCCTTCGCCGTGCGAGGTTGTGAAAATCCGCGGCGCCTTGGGGTCGTCGCCAAGTTTGGCACGTAGGCGCTGCACCAGAACATCGATAGTGCGGGTGTTCGTTCCATCGTGTCGGTGGGTGATGGCCGTGATCAGTCGGTCCCGATCCATGACAGTGCCGGGATTGGTCACGAAAACCCGCAACAATTCATATTCGGCCCGAGTCAGCACGATCTGATCGCCTGCGGCACTGGTCACCTGACGCGAGGCGACGTCAAACGTCAGGCCGTTGAAGTGAAATACTTTCCGCGTCAGCGCGCGCATCGCGGCGGTACGGCGCAGCAGGTTCTTGACCCGCGCCAACAACTCGCGCCGGTTGAAGGGCTTGCAGACATAATCGTCAGCCCCGAGTTCCAGCCCGACGATCCGGTCGACATCATCGGTGCGCCCCGACAGCAGGATGATCCCGATCTCGGATCGCGCTCGCTGTTCACGTGTAATTTCCAGCCCGTCTTTGCCCTGAAGATTGATGTCGGCAATCAACAGGTCAACGGTGCCTTGCGACAGGATCTTCTCGGCCTTCTCGGCAGAGTCGCATTCCGAAACGCGATAGCCAAAGGTTTCCAGATAGCCTGCCAAAGCACTGCGCGTGACTGGTTCGTCTTCCACTATGACAATATGGGCGAGTCTTGGCGCCATTGCGTTCCCGTCTGATGTTTCTCCCCATTAACAATTTTTTACAATTAATGCGAGTCCATTCATCGGGCGGGTCTGACGCATTCACATTCGACCCCTAGCGTTGATTCGCAGGAAAGACGTGAACTTTCCGCAAGACACGACGCACAAGCGCCGATCAACAACAGGGAACGCACCATGAAAACTGCAAGAACGATGCTCGCCAGCGCCGCCGCGTTGGCGTTGCTTGCGCCTGCCGGCTGGGCCGAGGATTCTACCGATCCGATTATGATCCCTCTGCACAACTGGTCCAGCCAGATCGTGATGAGCCACGTCGTCGGCGATGTCTTCACCTCGATGGGCAACACGGTCGAATATGTCACGACCGACAGTCAGGCAGTCTATGAATCGGTCCGTCTGGGCGATGTGTCGCTTGAACTCGAAGTCTGGGAAGGGGCCTTTGGCGCCTCATTTGACGCCGCTGTCGCCAAGGGCGGCATCCATGCGGCCGGCGCGCACAATGCCGTGACGCGCGAGGACTGGTGGTATCCGATGTGGACGAAAGAGGCCTGCCCTGGCTTGCCGGACTGGAAAGCGTTGAACGAATGCGCCGCTCTGTTCAAAACCCCCGAGACCGGCGAAAAAGGCCGCTTCCTTGGTGGTCCGGTGGACTGGCTGAAGCACGATCAGGAAAAGGTCGATGCCTTGAACATGAATTTCGCCGTGGTCAACGCAGGCTCTGCCGCCGCGATCTGGGCCGAAATCGGTGCCGCCGAAAAGACCAAGACCCCGATCGTGGTGTTCAACTGGACCCCGAACTTTGCCGAAGCGGTCTGGCCGGGCGAATTTGTCGAGTTCCCGGCATGGGAAGCGGGCTGCAACGAAGATCCGGCTGTCGGCATGTTCCCCGACAAGACCTATGATTGCGGCAACCCAGCGAACGGTTATCTGAAGATCGCCGCCTGGGATGGCATGAAGGACAAATGGCCTGCCGCCTATGCAACCTTGGCCAAGGTCAGCCTGACGAACGCCCAGATCGCCGAAATGGCAAAGCTGGTCGACATCGACGGGATGGAGCCTGAAGATGCAGCCAAGGCTTGGATGGATGCCAACCCCGATGTCTGGAAGGCTTGGCTGAACTAAGCCTGCCTGAACTCTATCTCTGGCCCTCCCGGTCCTGTGCCGGGTGGGCCGATCTTTCCCCAGATCGGAATCCAAGCGTGACTGACAGCGTTATCACTTGCAGCAATGTCTCGAAGATTTTCGGACCAAATCCGGTCCAGCATCTTGCGGACCTGAAAGCCAATCCGGGACTTTCATCGGCGGGCTATGTCCATGCGGTGCGCGATGTCAATCTTGAGGTGCGGCGTGGCGAGATGCTGGTGGTTATGGGCCTGTCCGGCTCGGGCAAATCGACCCTGGTGCGCTGCCTGTCGCGCTTGATCGAGATTACCGGCGGGACGGTCACCGTCGAAGGCCGCGAACTTGCGACGCTGTCCGAAGCCGAGCTGATCGATTTGCGCCGCCGCAAGATGGGCATGGTGTTTCAAAGCTTTGGCCTGTTGCCCAATAGGTCTGTCCTGGAAAACGTGGCTTTCCCGCTTGAAATGCGCGGGCAGGACCGTGCCACCCGCTACGCCCGTGCGCGTGAGATGCTGGAACTGGTGGGTCTGAAGGGCCGCGAAGACTATTTCCCCCGCGAATTGTCGGGCGGTCAGCAGCAGAGGGTCGGCATTGCGCGATCCTTGGCGGTCGAGCCTGACATCTGGTTTCTGGATGAACCCTTTTCCGCGCTTGATCCCTTGATCCGCCGCGAGATGCAGGATGAGTTCCTGCGTCTGAAGGGCATGATGAGCAAAACCATCATCTTCATCACCCACGATTTCGACGAGGCCCTGCGGCTGGCTGACCGCATTGCGATCATGAAAGACGGGCGGATCGAGCAATGCGATACGCCCGACCAGATCGTTTTGCACCCGGCCACCGACTATGTCGCCAAATTCACAGCCGAGATCGATCGTGCGCGCGTCGTGCATATCGGCAGCCTAGTGCGACCACAATCTGATGCCGCCAGTGGCGAGCCGATGGCGGCACACCGCACCATCCGCGATTTGGCGCGCCAACTGGTATCGGACACGCGCAGCGATATCCCGGTGGTCGATGCCGCTGGCAAAGTCATCGGCGCTGTCCTGCGACAAGAGGCGTTGGATGTTTTGCTGGGGGATGGGCGGTGATGGGGGTGCATGCGCGGCATGCGACGACCGCCAAACTGCTTTTCGCACTGGCGGTTGCGCTGGTCCTTGGCAAGTTTCTCCTGCCTCAGGGGCTGATCCGTCCGCCAGACTGGCTGGTGCAGCCCTTTGCCGACTGGATCAATGCGGCCTTCTATTTCCTGCAAAATGATCTGGGCTTGATGAGCCTGACACGGGCCTTTTCCGATCTGGTAGAATGGCTTTTGAACGTCACCGCCAACCTGCTGTACGGCAAAAGCCGCTGGCCCAATGTTGGTCCCATTCCCTGGGGCGTCATCGCCGTGACGGCCTTCATGGCGGGATATGCCTTGAAAGGCTGGCGGCTTGGCGTTCTGAGCGGAGGGACATTTGTCTGGATCGCCTTGATGGGCCAATGGCAATGGGCGATGGAAACTCTGTCGGTCATCGTGGTGGCCGCGCCGTTTTCGGTGTCCTTGGGCTTGATGATGGGCATTCTGGCATGGCGGTCACAGCGGCTCGAGCGCGTCTTGAACCCGATCCTGAACATCGCGCAATCACTGCCGCATTTCGCCTATATGATCCCCGTAGTGGTGTTCATCGGCGTCGGCCCCAAGGCCGGTGCGATCGTGACCATCATCTTTTCGGTGCCGCCGATGATCCGCATGACGCTGTTGGGGCTGAAGAAAGTCCCAGAGGAGGTGATCGAGGCCGGCAAGATGTGCGGGGCGACGCGTTGGCAACAGCTGACGCGGGTGCGTATCCCCACAGCGCGGGCAGAGATCCTGATCGGCGTCAATCAGGTCATCATGCAATGCCTGGCCATGGTAGTGCTGGCCAGCTTCATCGGCATGCCGGGTTTGGGGCAAAAGCTGTTGCAGCTGTTGCAGGCCCTGAAGATCGGCCTGTCCGTTGAAATTGGCGTGACGATTGTTTTGCTGGCCGTGACGCTGGATCGTTTGACCAAGGCTTGGGCGCTGCGGCTACCCGCGCATGATGCGCCAAGCCCGCAATGGATAGTCCGCCACCGCCTGTTGGTCATCTGGCTGGCGCTGTGCGCCGTGGCCTTCGTTCTGGCGCAGATTTTCCCATACTTTCACGAGGTCGAGCGCAAGCAGGCCATGTCGGTGGCAGGTCCGATTGACACGTTGATGGATCACGTGATCCGCCTGATTGCGCCTGTGACGGCATGGCTGCGCTGGTTCTTGATAACATGGGTGCTGATCCCAATGCGGGACGCCTATCTGTGGCTTCCTTTCACCGCGGTTCTCCTGCTTTTGGCTGGCATCGGTTGGGCCGTCGGTGGCCTGCGGTCTGCCGCAGTTTGCGTGGCCTACTTCGGCTTGATCGCCCTGTCCGGCTGGTGGGACCGCGCCATGATCACTGTCTATATGGTCAGCATCTCCGTCTTCATCGCAGCCCTGATCGGCCTTCCTTTGGGCATTTGGGCCACGCGCAGTACCTCACGGGCGGCGCGTATTTTGTTGATCTGCGACACGGCGCAAACCTTCCCAAGTTTCATTTACCTGATCCCGGTCATCATGCTTTTTGGCGTGAATGATGTGGCCGTTGTAGCGGCCGTGGTGGTGTTCGCCGCCGTGCCCATTGTGCGCTACACCATCGAAGGCCTGCGCAACGTCCCGCCCGAACTGATCGAGGCCGCAGATATGAGCGGAGCGACCAAACGGCAGGTTTTGTGGCATGTGCGTCTGCCCATGGCTTTGCCCACCATGTTGGTCGGTGCCAACCAATCCGTGATGTTCTCGCTGTTCATGGTCATCATCGCGGCCTTCATCGGTACCCAGGACCTTGGGCAGGAAATGCAGCGCGCGCTGTCGTCGACCGACGTCGGCAAGGGTCTGGTCCTGGGCTTTGCCGTCGCCTTCATGGGGCTTATGACCGATCATCTCATCACGCGCTGGTCCGAGGATCGCAAACGCGCCCTGGGGATATGAGGTCGGCGGCAGCCCTTGACCCTGCTCGTGCAGAAACTGAGGCAGAGTTGCGCTCACGCCCCGCGAGGATGTCTGCAAATTCCGCATATCCGGGTCGGATCGATTCTTGCCCAATGTGATCCTTGGGCTGTGGGACCTAACGCCGACGCTCTGCGGCCCTTCAGCCCTTTTCGCGGCGAAGACGCCCGTCAGGCCGGATGAAGATTCGTGTCCCCGGGGCCGCATGGTTGGCGATCCAGATCAGGTGATCGCGCCGGAAGGCCAGGCATCCGGCCGTCGGATAGCCCGGTCGCCGCCAGCCATGCAGGAAAATCGCAGACCCGCGCCCCGGCACCGCGTCCGGCCAGTTCCAGTCGGTCAGCATCACGATGTCATACAACGGATCGGAGCGCCTGAGCCTTTCGTCGGTCTTGCCGAAAGGTTCGCGCACAAGATGGTTGTAGTCGGGGTGATCTGGCGCATCGCACCAACGGTCGCGAAGCCTGATCGGCAAGGCCCAGGGCGGCGCATCGGCCTGGGCGACCCGGTCGGGCCGGTAAAGCGTGCCGATGATCCGGTGAATGCCAGCAGGCGTGCAGCCGTCGCCTTCGTGCTTGTCCGCAGTGATCCCGTGTCGCCCATGGCTGACCGGGAACATCCGGCCCCGATAGCGCAGACCCATCGGCGTCAGCACCATATCGGCAGGTGTCACAGCAGATGCCCCGATTTCGCCGCCTTGGTCGCAAGGTAGGCCGCGTTCTGCCGGGTCTTGCCGACCTTCAACGCCACCCGCTCGGTCACTTCGATCCCCGCCTTGCGCATCATCTCGATCTTGCGGGGGTTATTGGTCAAAAGCCGGACCGAGGCGAAACCCATGCGCCGCAACAGTTCGGCCCCGATGCGGAAATCGCGTTCATCATCCTCAAAGCCCAGTCGGTGATTGGCCTCCACCGTATCGAAGCCCTGATCTTGCAGGGAATAGGCCCGCATCTTGTTGGCCAGCCCGATCCCGCGCCCTTCCTGGTTGAGGTAAAGCAGAACGCCCGCGCCCTCCTCTCCCATCTGGCGCAAGGCCGCATCGAGTTGCGCGCCACAGTCGCATTTCAGGCTACCCAGCACATCGCCGGTAAAACAGGCCGAATGCAGCCGCGCCAGAACCGGCTGGGTGCGGTCGGGTGAACCGATCTCGATCGCATAATGATCTTCGCCGCCATTCGTGGGGCGGAAGACATGCACCCGGCCCGCCTGCGCGGCCGCCATCGGCACCCGCGCCGCCGCGACCGGCAGGAAGGGTGATGACGCTGTCAGTTCCGGCCCGACCTCTGCCAGATCGAGCAGCGTCAACCCTTCGGCCATGGCCAGCGCGGCACCATCGGCCAGATCGACCATGAGGACCGCCGGCAGAAGATGGGCGGATTT
>Ga0073904_10001997_pt1 | contig 15412 bp, 15 predicted proteins | sample KloWWTrecipitate_FD_66668 | JGI IMG/M metagenome (GOLD analysis project Ga0073904, IMG submission 66668) | Active sludge microbial communities from Klosterneuburg, Austria, studying microevolution and ecology of nitrifiers - Klosterneuburg... | ecosystem: Engineered > WWTP > Aerobic digester >...
GCTGACGGCGGTGAACCTGATGCTGTTCTCGCTGCTCCACAACCCGTGTGCGACGACGGTCATCACGATCTACAAGGAAACGCTCAGCGTGAAATGGGCGACGATTGGCGCCCTCATGCCGCTCGCCATCGCGTTCATCGTCACGTTCCTCACCGCGACGTTCGCCCGCCTGTTCCTGGGTTTCTGAACTCGGCATGCCGCCACACGCCGGGCCCGGCTAAGCTGAGTCGTGTCTGCCGCAGACGGCATTGCGAAACTATTACGTGCGCACAATTTCTCGGAAGTGCGCACTCTGCCCCTGCTGTTCGGCCTCATGACCCTGCACGTGGCTCTCCGGCCGGTTCGGGCTATCGACCTCACGAGGAGTAACCGATGAAATAGGGTGGCTATGGCTCTCGTAGACTCTCTTCTCACGGCGATGGTGCGCGCCAACGGCGACGCGCTGGTGATGCACGTGGGCGAGAAACCCATCGTGATAGCGGGCGAGAGGACCATCGACCTGTCGGCTCATGGTCTCAACCTGACCGCCATGACGGGCATGCTGGGGCAGTTGCTGCCGGCCGACTCTCAGGCGGCGCTTCGCGAATTCGGCGCCGTCGAGCACGCCTTGCCCGCGCTCGGGGCCGACCGCTTTTCGGTCGTGGCCGCCCGCGGCGGAGATGACATCTGGATCGAGATTCGCCGTCAGCGGGAGCTGGTCCAGGACGTCGGCCCCGTCGACGTCGCGGTGCCGGTCGAGCCCGGCGCCTCTTCACAACCCGAGGCACCATCGGAACCCTCCGCGCCGTCCGCGGCGGAGATCCCGGCCGACACCGTAGCCGACGGCACGCTCGGCCCTCCGAACGAGCCTGTTTCGCGCGTTGGTTCCGATTCGCCGCCCGAGCCGATTGAAGCGCCACCCGAGCTGCCCGCACCAAACCCGGACTGCCCGCACCATGTGGCAGCCGAGATGGCGCCGATCGTTCCCCACGACGACGGGTCGGACGGCCCGCAGGCGGAGGAGACGATCCACGACGGTGAGGCCAGCGAGACGCTGCCGCCATCGACGGCCGAGGACGTGCTGTCGGCGCCTGTCGATCGGTCGGCAGAAAAGCTCGAGCCTCCGGCGCCAGCGGTCGACGAGCTGACCGTTGCCGAGGCCGAGACCGCCGAGGCGGCGGAATTGGCGTCGCAGGCAAGCCCTGCCGCCGCGCCAGAGCCGGTTCCGGTCCTGGCGTTGGTTCGGAGTCAGGAGTATCCAGCGTGGGAGTTGACGACATCCATGTCATCCAGCGAAGCGGTTCCTCAGCCAACCCCACCCACTGGCGGGCCTGCCGCCTCGCCGCCGCCTTCGGCCGTGCCGTTGCCGGTCGGCGAGCAGCCCCCGGTGACCCGGACGGTGCGCATCGAGGTGCCTTCGCGCGTCAATCCGGGCCGGGCCGCCAGGGCGGACCAACTGTTGCGGGCGGCCACCACGCACGATGCGTCCGAGCTGTTCCTGGTCTCGCAGTCGCGGCCGTACATCCGCGCAGGGGGCGACATCCAGGTGCTGGCCGACGAGTCGGTGCTGCAGGCGGCCGACGTGGACGCCCTGCTGGCGGATCTGACGCCGGAGCCGTGGCGCGACGCCGTGCGGCGCGGCGAGCCGGCCGAGTGGCTGATCGAGCTGAACGGCGTTGGCCGGGTGCGTTGCGGATCCTTCCGCGATCACCGAGGCCCCGGGGCCGTCTTCCGGTTCGTCGCCACCCAAGCCGCATCGGCCGAGCAACTGGGGCTGGCGCCCGACGCCGTGCTGCTGGCCACCGAGCCGGAAGGTCTTGTCGTGGTGGCGGGGCCGGCGGGCAGCGACCGATCGGCCATCGTGGCGGCCTTTGTGGACATCATCAACCAGCGCCGCAGCGACTACATCATCACGATCGAGCGTCAGCTCCGTACGCTTCACGAGAACCATCACGCCCTCGTGAGCCAGCGTGAGGCCGGCACCGACGACGCGCGCCTGATCGCCGCTGTGCGCGGGGCCTTGCGCGAGAACCCCGACGTCATCGTCATCGAGGACGCCGACTCGACCGGTCTTGCGGCCCTGGCCCTGGACGCGGCGCGCGAGGAGCGGCTGGTGATTGTCTCGATCGAGGCCACGTCGGCCGCGGCGGCGGTACAGCGGCTCATCGAGTTGTTGCCTGCCGAAGCGAGGACGGCCGGCCGCGCGACCCTGTCGCGGGTGTTCCGAGGCGCCATCGCCCAGCTGCTGGTTCGGAAGGCCACGGGCGGTCGCGTCGCGGCGCGAGAGCAATTGTCGGCGACGCGCGAGGTGTCGGCGGTCATTCGGGAGGCCGAGGAGACGGACCTAGCCGCCGCACTCGAAGCCCGGCGTGAGGGAAGCCCGCCGCTGGTGGACGTGCTTGCCCGCTACGTGCGGGACGGTGCCGTCGATGTGCGCGAGGCCTTCAGAAAGGCGCCGGATCAGGACCGCCTGCTGGCGGCATTGCGCGCGGAGGGCGTCGACACCACGCCGGTCGATCGCCTCGCCTAGATCAACCCAGCCAGGGCCGCAGCTCTTCGACCAGCATCTCCACCACATCCTCCTCGGTGAGAGACGCGATGGCCACCGTGCCGGGCTTCACCGGCCGCTCCTGGTGAATGGTGCGGCTGCCCCGGCCGCGCGTGATGCTCACGAGGGCCAGCGGCGGGTCGACGGTGGCGTCGAAGGTGAGCGCAATCGACTCGTCCCGGCGCCGCTCGGGCACCAGCCGGACCTCGCCTGACGGTGTCATCACCTCCCAAGGCAGGCCCTCGGACTTGAGCACGATCGCGACGGCGCGAAAGGCCGGGATGGCGCAGCTATCGAGGAACGTGTCGAAAGCCTTCTGCGCCTCCTGCACGCGCACGCGCCGGTCGGCCGCTTCGCGGCGCTCCTGTTCGATGGCTCTCTGCAGCCGCTTGCGGATCTGGGCGATGTCGGCCATCGATCAGATCGCTCCCGCGGCCTTCAGGTCTTCAATCATCTCCTGATCGTACCCCAGTTCCCGCAACACCGCCGATGTGTGCTGTCCCAGCGTCGGTGGCGGCGTGCGCACGCTCGCCGGTGTGCCCGACAACTTGATGGGTGTGCCCATGACGCGGGTCGGGCCCGCGGTCGGATGCGACAGCGAGACGATCATCTCGCGCTCGGCCAGCTGCGGGTCGGCGAGCACCTCGGGCACGTCGCGCACGCCACCGCACGGGATGCTCGCGGCGCGGAATCGTGCCGTCCACTCGGCGCGCGTACGGCCGCTGAGGGTGCGATCGAGCTCGGGTTTGAGCGCGTCGTAATGGGCCATGCGATCGCGGTTGGTCCGGAAGCGCGCATCCGCCGCCAGCTCGGGACGGCCGATGGCGGGGCAGAACCGCTGCCAGAGGCCGTCGTTGCCTACGGCGACGACGATCTCCCCGTCAGACGTGGGCAAGGTTTCGTACGGCGCGATCGTCGGATGCCGGTTGCCCATCCGCGCCGGCGCCTGGCCGGTCGCGAAGTAATTGCCGGCCTGGTAGGTGAGCAGCGCGGCCGTTGCGTCCAGCATCCCGACGTCGACTCGCTGGCCCCAGCCCGTGCGTTCGCGGGCGAAGAGCGCCGAGGTCACACCCTGAGCCGCGAACATCCCCGCGACGATGTCCGAGATGGCCACGCCGAGCCGGAACGGAGGACCGTCGCCGGCCCCGGTGACGCTCATCAGCCCGCCCTCCGCCTGGATGACGGCGTCGTACCCGGGCTCGTCCCGCCGCGGGCCCCATTGTCCGTAGCCTGAGATGGACGCGTAGACGAGGCGCGGATGGCGCCGGTGGACCGCGTCCCACCCGAACCCGGCGCGGTCGAGTGCGCCGGGCTTGAAGTTCTCGACCAGCACGTCGGCGCGCCCCAGCAGCCGCTCGAGGACGTCGCAGCCCTGCGGATGCTTGAAGTCGAGCGACACGCTCTCCTTGTTGCGGTTGACGCTGAGGAAGTAGGCGCTCTGGTCCCCGACAAAGGGCGGCCCCCAGTGGCGCGTGTCGTCGCCCTTGCCGGGATGCTCCACCTTGATGACACGACCGCCCATGTCGCTCAGCATCATCGTGCAGTAGGGGCCCGACAGCACGCGAGTCAGGTCGAGCACGGTGATGCCCGCGAGCGGTCCGCTCATCGACCGGTCCAGTCCCGCAGCCGGAGGCTGATGCGCGACAGGTCGCTCAGCACCGCATACGCCGTCTGGGTGAGCGTACTCTCGCGCTGCACGATGCCGACTTCACCGAGCAGGTCCGTGCGCAGGTACAGCGCGTTCTCAGTGTCGGCCAGCTCCGCCAGCGGATCCCCGGGCGCGAGCATTTCGGGTTCCACGCGGGCGATGAGCTCGGCCCCGCGCCGTCCCGCCGACGCGACCAGCCGGACGCGCCGGCCATGGGCGATGGCTTCGCGCAGATCGGCGGTTCTCACGCCGGCGATGCCGGTGCGTGCCACGTCGTGCGGCGTGATGCGGCCGCCCATCAGCACGTTGACCAGGGCGGCGGTCTTGGCGGCGGCATCCCAGCCGTCGATGTCGAGCGAGGGATCGGCCTCGGCGATGCCGCGGCCCTGCATCTCACGAACGGCCAGGTCGAAGCTCTGTCCGCGTTCGAGCGCCGAGAGGATGAAGTTGGACGTGGTGTTGATGACGCCGCGGAAGCCCTCCACCCGGACCGCTGGCATCGTCTCGCGCACCAGGTTGAACACCGGCACGCCGTCCATCACCGCCCCTTCGAAGAAGAAGACGCGATCCATTGCGTCGGCCAGCGATTCGAGCTCGTCGTAAGCGAACGCAGCCGGCCCCTTGTTGACGGTCACCACGTGCATCTGCGCCTCGAGCGCCGCGCGGACGTGGGTGATGGCGGGCTCGCCCCGCTCGATGTCGAGCACCGTCGACTCGACGCACACGAGGCGGCCTTCAGCGGCATCGTCGGCCAGCAGGCTCGACGCCTGCCGCAGCAGATCGAGACCGCTTCGCTCGCCGGGCTCCGGATCGAGCCGATCGAGCGACTGGTTGGCCTCGACCAGGGCGGCCGCGCGCTCCACGTCCACGCCGGCCGGGTTCAGCACCGTGCCATGGTGCCGCGTGGCGACACCCACGACCCGCCACTCGAAGTCGAGCCGGTCGGCCACTTCGGTCAGCAGGCGCACCAGGCGCCGGCCGACGTGGCCGAAGCCCACCAGCACCAGCGACAACTCGGGTGCGATCATCGCTTCGGCGCGGCCGAGGGGGCGGCGGCGAGCGCCTCGAGCACATCATGAACGCGGGCGAGACCCTCCGTCACGTACGAGGGCGATTCACCGAAGCCGATCCGCAGGTAGCGGTCCATGCCGAAGTGGTCGCCCGGCACGATCAGCACGCTCTTCTCCTCGCGCAGGCGCGTGACCAGCGCCGTGGAGTTGATCTCATGCGTGTAGCGCACGTAGCCAATGGCCCCGGCCTCGGGCGGGATCCACGCGAGCGCGTCGCCGTGGCCGGCCAGCCACCCGGCGAGGATGGGCAGGTTCGCCCGGATGATCGTGCGCGTCCGCTCGAGCAGGCTCTGACGCCGGGCGGGGTCGAGGGCCGCTCGCGCCAGCCGGTCGCTGAGCGCGCCAGGCGCGATGGTCGTGTAGTCGTGGTACGACCACAAGGTGGCGGCGACCGGCGCTGGCGCCACGATCCAGCCGATGCGAAGGCCCGGCAGTCCGTAGGCCTTCGACAGCCCGCTGGTGACGATGACGCGTTCCCCGCGTCCCCACATCGACGCGGTCTCGTGGCCGTCTGGCTCGGCGCCCCGGTAGATCTCGTCGGACAGCACCCACGCGCCCACCTTCTCCGCCGCCCGGGCCACCGCATCCAGATCCGTCGCGGTGAGCCGCGCGCCCGTGGGGTTGTTCGGGTTGCAGAGGACGATGAGCTTGGTGCGCGAGGTGATCAGCGTACCGAGAGCATCCAGGTCCGCACGCCACCGGCCGGCGGCATGATCCTCCACCAGCGGCCACGCGCGAACCGTCGCGCCGAAGGCGCGCGCCAGGCCCCAGGTCTGCATGTAGTTGGGCAGCAGCATCACCACTTCGTCGCCGGGCTCGATCAGGCGCCAGGTGGCGATGTAGTTGGCCTCGGACCCGCCGTTGGTCACCTCCACGTGGTCGACCGTGGCGCCGGGGTAGAGCGCGGCGACCGCCGCGCGCAGCTCGGGCGTGCCGTTCGACTGCGTGTACATGAGCGGCTGGTCGAGCAAGGCCTCCAGTGCGGCCGCATCGCCCAGCAACTCGCGCGCCGAGAGCGGGCGCACGCCGCTTTCCGAGAGGTTGTACTCCACCTGATTCTCGTAGGTGGACTGCATCCGCTCCATGGCGAACTGTTCGAGCTTCATGGCGGGCAAGTATACTTGGTCGGCTCGGCCCCGCATGAGTGAGGACCTGGTACCGCGCTTCGTCTCGATCCCCGGTGGCGTGTTCACGATGGGATCCGACGATGGGAACGACGATGAGCGTCCGGCGCGTGTCATCCAGGTGGATGCCTTTCACGCGTCCGCCCATCCCGTCACCGTCGATCAATACGCCGTCTTCGTCGCCCAGACGGGGCATCCGCCGCCGACGCTTCGCGTGCTGCCGATGGTCGTGACCGCTCATCACGAACTGCAGTTTCGCGAGCTCGCCGCACCCTACGTGTGGCGAAGCGGCCAGCCGCCGAGCGAGCGTGGCCGTCACCCGGTGACCCTGGTCACCCACGCGGACGCGGTGGCCTACTGCCGATGGCTCAGCGGTCAGATCGGGATGCTGGCACGGCTGCCCACCGAGGCCGAGTGGGAGCGCGCCGCCTGTGGCGGCCTCGAGCACAAGCGCTACCCGTGGGGCGACGACATCGATGCCTCGCGCGCCAACTTCCTGCCCGAGCCGTCGCTGAAACGCCATCGGGGCACACGCCCCGTGGGCAGCTATCCGGCCAACGGTTTCGATCTCTTCGATATGGCCGGCAACGTCTGGCAATGGGCCGCCGACTGGTACAGCGCCGAGGCCTGCCGCACGTCTCCCGACCGCAATCCCCGCGGCCCCGCGGTGGGCGTGTTCCGGGTGCTTCGCGGCGGCTCGTGGGTCACGCACGACGTGGATCAACTGCGCCGCGCCCACCGGCACAAGGTGCCGCCCGATACCTATGCCTACAGCATCGGCTTTCGTGTGGTGTACTCGGGGTGAGAGGACCTGCCATGAGAATGCCGTACCTCGTCTTGCCGATCGCCTTGTCGGTGGCCTCCCTCGCCCGCGCGCAGGCACTGCCGCCCGGGCCCCCCGTGGTCGTCGTGCAGGGCGAAGGCGTGCTGCGGATGGCGCCCGATCAGGCCTTCGTGCGTATCGGCGCCGAGTCCAGATCGCGGAACCCCAGGGACGCGCAGAGCGCCAACGCCGAGGCCATGACCGGCGTGCAGCAGCGGGTGGCAGCGGCCGGAGTGCCCAGGGACGCCATTCGCACGCTGGCGGTCGCCCTGCAGCAGGAGTTCGACTACGCGGACGGCCGCCAGACGCTGCGCGGCTATGTCGCCCGCAACGTGGTCGAGGTCCGCGTCGATGAGTTGTCGCGCCTGGCCGCGGTGCTGGATGCTTCGGTGGGTGCGGGTGCAACATCGATTCAGGCGCTGAGATTCGAGGTGAAGCAGCGCGCCGAGGTCGAGCGCGACGCGCTGGCGCAGGCCGTGGCCGACGCGCTGGCGCGGGCCGAGGCCGCCGCCCGGGGCGCCGGGCGCACGGTGGACCGCGTGGTGCGCATCGAAGAGGCCGGGGCGCCGAGCGTGGCCCGGCCCCAGGCGATGGAGATGGCGCGGATGGCCGCCGACGCCGCGCCGGCGACGCCGGTGGCCGAAGGGGAGATAGAGATCCGGGCCCGCGTGACGGTCACGGCCGCGCTCAAATAGCCGATTCAACCCTTCAGGAACCCTCGGTGCAGCACTGGGGTACGATGTCGAAGAAGGTCTCAAGCACATGGCGACAGCCCTCGTCCTCGGCATCTGCGACCGGCGCTGGCCGACGTGGAGCTCAGCGCCGCCACCGAGGTGGCATACGAGATGACGTGCCGGCTGACGCTCGAGGCGGGTGTGGCCGAGGCCATCCGCGCCCACGGCCGCGACGCCTACCCGTACGAGTGCTGCGGGGCGCTCATCGGCCGACCGGGCCTGGCCGTGGAAGCCTGCGCGCTGCCCAACTCGACCGAAGAAGGCCCGAGGCGCCGCTTCCTGGTGCGCCCGTCCGACTATCGGACGGCCGAAGCGCGGGCGTCAGAGCAGGGCCTGGCCCTGCTCGGGTTCTACCACTCCCATCCGGACCAATTCGCCAGGCCGTCGCAGTACGATCTCGACCATGCCTGGCCCGTGTTCTCGTACATCATCCTGTCGGTGGCCGGCGGGTCGCCCGCCGACATGACCTCGTGGCGGTTGAGCGACGATCGGACGCGGTTCGACGAACAGCCGCTCGAAGTGGCCGCTGGTGCCCCATCTCTCAACGCGTAACCGGGACTTCGCAACGAACCCTCACACCATGCCGACTACGATTCTCATTCCGACGCCGCTCCGGCCCTTCACCGACGCCCTCGACGCCGTCGAAGCCAACGGCCAGACCGTGGGCCAGCTGCTGCAGGACCTCATCGCGAGGTACGGCGCGCTCAGGAACCATCTCTACAGTACAGACGGGAAGCTGCGCAGCTTCGTCAACATTTACGTCAACGACGAGGACATCCGGTACCTGCAGAAGGAGGCCACCCCGGTCGGCGCTGGCGACACGGTGAGCATCATTCCGTCGGTGGCGGGCGGCAGCGGGCTGGCCCCGGCCCCGGTCCTGCCCGAGTTGTCGTCCGAGGAGGTGCGGCGCTACAGCCGCCACCTGATTCTGCCGGAGGTCGGCATGGACGGCCAGCGGGCGCTCAAGGCCGCCAAGGTGCTGTGCATCGGCGCCGGCGGGCTGGGCTCACCGGCGGCCATGTACCTGGCGGCGGCCGGCGTGGGCACACTCGGCCTGGTGGACTTCGATGTCGTCGACCTGAGCAACCTGCAGCGGCAGATCCTCCACGGCACACCCGACGTGGGACGGTCGAAGCTCGCGTCCGCGAAGGACCGCCTGCACGCGCTCAACCCGAACGTGCACGTCGAAACCTACGAGGCCGCGCTGTCATCCGCGAACGCGCTCGAGCTGTTCGGCCGCTACGACGTCATCCTTGACGGCACCGACAACTTCCCGACGCGGTATCTCGTCAACGACGCGTGCGTGCTCGCCGGCAGGCCCAACGCCTACGGCAGCATCTTCCGCTTCGAGGGGCAGGCGTCGGTCTTTGCCACGAAGGGCGGGCCGTGCTACCGCTGCCTGTACCCCGAGCCGCCGCCGCCCGGCCTGGTGCCCAGTTGTGCCGAAGCCGGCGTGCTCGGCGTGCTCCCGGGCATCATCGGAACGATTCAGGCCACTGAGACCCTCAAGCTCATCCTGGGAACGGGCGAATCCCTGGTCGGGCGTTTCCTCATCTACGACGCCCTCCGGATGCGCTTCCGCGAATTGAAGCTGCGCCGTGACGCCGAATGCCCTGTCTGCGGGGATCACCCGACGGTCCGGGCGCTCATCGACTACGACCAGTTCTGCGGCCTTCAGGGGTCGGTCACGAGCCCGGCCGACACCGGCACCTCGTCGGGGACCGAGATCACGCCGCTCGAGCTCAAGTTGGCGCTCGACCGCGGCGATCGGTTCGTCATCGTGGACGTGCGCGAGCTCCAGGAGTACCAAATCAACCGGATCGCGAGTTCGGTGTTGATCCCCCTGGGAGAGATTCCGCGCCGTCACGCGGAGATCGACCGGGAGTTGGTCGTGGTCTGCCAGTGCAAGTCGGGCGTGCGCAGCGCCAAGGCCGCGGCCATCCTGCGTGGCGTCGGATTCTCGCGGGTGCTGAATCTGACGGGCGGCATCCTCCGCTGGATCGACGACGTCGATCCGAGTCAGCCGAAGTACTGAGCTGGGCGGTGCTCGGGCCGGAGAGACCGGGCGGCTCCTGCCCCGGCCAATCCCGACTTGCGGAGTCCGACATTGGGCACTAATATAGGACTTTGGCGGTCGTATATGAGAGACGCCCCATGCTGAGACTCTCCAAGAAGTCCGACTACGCGCTCATCGCGGTCAAGCACCTGGCCACCCGCCAGAACGGTACGGGTGCGTCGAGTGCCCGGGAGATCTCGGAGGCCTACGCGATTCCGCTGGAGTTGCTGGCCAAGATCCTGCAGCGCCTGGTGCGCTCCCGGCTGCTGATGTCGGTGCAGGGCACCCGAGGCGGCTATCGCCTGGCGCGTCCCGCTCCGGCCATCAGCGTCGCGGACGTCATCCAGGCCGTCGATGGTCCACTGACGGTCACGGCCTGCTCCCCCGACGATCACGACTGCGATCAGTTCGGGACCTGCAACGTCCGCGACCCCCTCTGGAGGATCAAGAGCCGCATTCTCGAGACGTTGACCACGGTCTCGGTGGCCGAGCTGGCTGCCGATGCCGCGCCCCCGGTGACGCCGGGGCCAAAGGCGTCGCGCCTGGTCTTCGTCGCGGCGATGGGAGAGTCGTAGGTGATCTACCTGGATCATCACGCGACGACCCCGGTGGACCGGCGTGTGCTGGAGGTGATGCAGCCGTATTTCACGACGATGTTCGGCAACCCGGCCAGCCGCACGCACCGCGCGGGGTGGGACGCGGCCGAGGCGGTCGAGCGTGCTCGCAAGCAGATGGCTGCGCTGACGGGTGCCAGCGCGCGGGACATCGTCTTCACGAGTGGCGCGACCGAATCCAACTACCTCGCCATCGCCGGCGTGGCGGCGGTGACGCCGCCGGAGCGGCGGCATGCCGTGACGGTGGCCACCGAGCACATGGCTGTACTCGACGTCTTCGCGCAGTTGGCCGCCGATGGCTGGACGGTGACCGTGCTGCCGGTCGGCGCGAGCGGGCTGCTCGACCCGGACGACCTGGGCAGGGCCTTGACGCCTCGGACGTCGCTGGTCAGCGTCATGGTGGCGAACAACGAAATCGGCGTGCTGCAGCCGGTGGCCGACATCACCCGCCTCGCGCACGCGCAGGGCGCACTCGTGCACACCGACGCCGCGCAGGCGCTGGGCCGGACGAGGCTGGACGTCCGGGCGCTGGACGTGGACCTGGCGTCGTTCAGTGCGCACAAGGTGTACGGGCCGAAGGGCGTGGGCGCGCTGTATGTCAAGCGCGGTGTGGAGTCGCGCCTGCGAGCGCCGATGCGCGGCGGCGGCCAGGAGCGCGGGTTGCGCGGCGGTACCCTCAACGTGCCCGGCATTGCGGGCTTCGGCGCGGCGTGTGAGATGGCGCGGCAGGAACTGGACGCCGAGGCGGAGCGGCTCGGCGGCTTGCGCGACCGGCTGTGGCAGGGTCTCCAGGAGCTGGTCGGGGGCGTCTCGCTCAACGGCGCCATGTCCCCGCGGCTGCCCGGGAATTTGAACGTCACGTTTGCGGATGTGGATGGCGAGGCCCTGCTGCTGGCCCTGACCGACGTCGCCGTGTCGTCCGGATCTGCCTGCGCGACCTCGGAGCCGTCGCACGTGCTGACCTCGCTCGGGCGGACGGCCTCCGATGCGCTGGCCTCGTTGCGGTTTGGCCTCGGGCGAGGGACCAAGCCCGAGGATATCGATCGAGCGGCGTCGCACGTGGCCGACGTCGTCACCTACCTGCGGGCCTCGTCGCCGCGCTGGCAGTTGGCCCGGCCTGCCAGATCGGCCGAACGGTAGGCGGCGTGATGTATTCGACGGCTGTCCTCGAACGCGTCCGGAACCCCCAGCGCGTCGGCGCCATGCCAGACGAGGCGGCCGATGTGGGCGTCGGCGAGGCCGGCCACCTGGACCGCGGCACCGTGGCTCGCATCTGGGTGCGGGTGGACGGATCGCGAATCGTGGAAGCCCGTTTCAAGGTCTTCGGGTGCAGCGCGGCGATCGCGGCGGCGGTGCTGGTGGCCGAGTGGCTAGAGGGCGCGACCTTCGCCGCGGCGCGGGCACTGAGCCCGGCGGACATTGTCGACCGCCTGGCGTTGCCGGCCGAACGTGCGCACGTGGCGGACATCGTGGTCGAGGCGGCGCAACGGGCCGTCGCCCACGCGTCGGAGAAGGCAGGACGACAGCGATGATTCAGATTACCGAGAGCGCGGCACGCGTCATCAGACGCCAACTGCCGAAAGAACATCTCGCATCGGGGGGGCTCCGAATCGCCATCAAGGCTGGCGGCTGCTCCGGGTTCGCCTATACGTTTGCGTTCGACCCCTGCCCGAAAGCCACCGACCAGGTGTTCGAGGGACCCGAGGGCGCGAAGGTGTTCGTGGATCCCCGGAGTCTGAAGCTCCTCGACGGCACGGTGCTCGACTTCGACGAGCACAACCTGATGGCAGCGGCATTCACCCTGAAGAACCCGCATGCCACGAGCACGTGCGGCTGCGGTGAATCATTCAGCGCGTAAGGCGGACCATGAGTACATCCACAGACGTCATCGAACAACTCGCGAACACCGAATACAAGTACGGGTTCATCACCGACATCGAGCAGGACATCGCGCCCAAGGGCCTCAACGAGGACATCGTCCGCCTCATTTCGGCGAAGAAGGGCGAGCCGGAGTGGCTGCTCGAGTGGCGCCTGAAGGCGTACGGGGTCTGGCTGAAGATGACCGAGCCCACTTGGCAGAACGTGACCTATCCGCCAATCGACTACCAGGCGATTTCGTACTACGCGGCGCCGAAAGAGAAGAAGAAGCTCAACAGCCTGGACGAAGTCGACCCGGAGATCCGGGCCACGTTCGACAAGCTGGGCATTCCGCTCATCGAGCAGCAGCTGCTGGCGGGGGTGGCCGTGGACGCCGTGTTCGATTCGGTGTCGGTGGCGACGACCTTCCGCAAGAAGCTGGGTGAGTTGGGCATCATCTTCTGCTCCTTCTCGGAAGCCGTGAAGGAACATCCCGACCTGGTGCGCCAGTACCTCGGCTCGGTGGTGCCGCACACCGACAATTTCTTCGCGGCGCTCAATTCGGCCGTGTTCAGCGACGGCAGCTTCGTGTTCGTGCCCAAGGGCGTCAAGTGCCCCATGGAGCTCTCCACCTACTTTCGCATCAACGCGAAGGACACCGGGCAGTTCGAGCGGACGCTCATCGTCTGCGAAGAGGGCGCCTCGGTGAGCTACCTGGAGGGCTGCACGGCGCCCAAGCGCGATGAGAACCAGCTGCACGCCGCGGTGGTGGAGCTGGTGGCGCTCGACCGGGCCACCATCAAGTACTCGACCGTGCAGAACTGGTATCCCGGCGACAAGAACGGCGTAGGTGGCATCTACAACTTCGTCACCAAGCGCGGCCTGTGCAGGGGCGTGGGTAGCAAGATCACCTGGACCCAGGTCGAGACCGGCTCGGCCATCACGTGGAAGTATCCCAGCTGCATCCTGCAGGGTGACGACTCGGTGGGCGAGTTCTATTCGGTGGCCGTCACCAACAACCGACAGCAGGCCGACACCGGCACGAAGATGATTCACCTGGGGAAGAACACCCGCAGCACGATCGTGTCGAAGGGCATCTCGGCCGGGCGGGGGCAGAACACCTACCGGGGCGCCGTGAAGATCGGCAGGAACGCCCAGAACGCGCGCAACTACTCGCAGTGCGATTCGCTGCTCATCGGCGACCGGTGTGGCGCGCACACCTTCCCGTACCTCGAGATCAAGAACACCTCGGCCAAGGTCGAGCACGAGGCGTCCACGTCGAAAATTGGTGAAGACCAGATCTTCTACTGCGAGCAGCGCGGCATCTCGAAGGAGGACGCGATCAACATGATCGTGAGCGGCTTCTGCAAGGAGGTCTTCCGGGAGCTCCCCATGGAGTTCGCGGTCGAGGCGCAGAAGCTGCTCGGGGTTTCGCTCGAAGGCTCGGTGGGGTAGGCCCGCGCCGGCCACGGCTACCGCGCTCCTTGACAGCGGGCAACGCACAACGAACGACGAATCACGGACACTACAGCGTCATGTCACTACTCACGATTCAGGACTTGCAGGTGAAGGCGGGGGACAAGCTGATCCTCCGCGGGATCGATCTCGAAGTGAACGAGGGCGAGGTGCACGCCATCATGGGCCCGAACGGCTCCGGCAAGAGCACGCTCGCGCGCGCGCTGTCGGGACATCCCGGCTACGAAGTGGTCGGCGGCCGCATTCTCTACCGCGGCGAGGACCTGCTGGAGATGCCCGCTGACGAGCGCGCCCGGAAGGGCGTGTTCATGGCGTTCCAGTATCCGGTGGAGATTCCCGGCGTGAACAATGCTTACTTCCTGAAGGCGGCCCTCAACGCCGTTCGCAAGGAGCGCGGCCTCGATGACCTGGACGCGATGGACTTCATGGCGCTCATGAAGGAGAAGGCCAAGCTGCTGGACGTGGACGAGGCCATGCTGCAGCGCTCGGTCAACGAGGGCTTCTCGGGCGGAGAGAAGAAGCGCAACGAGATCTTCCACATGGCCGTGCTCGAGCCGACGCTGGCCATTCTCGACGAGACCGACTCCGGGCTCGACATCGATGCCCTGCGCATCGTCTCGAACGGCGTGAACGCCATGCGCAGCCCCGAACGCGCCTTCATCGTAGTCACCCACTATCAGCGGCTGCTCAACTACATCGTGCCCGACCGCGTGCACGTGCTGAGCGAGGGGCGGCTGGTCAAATCCGGCGGGCGCGAGCTGGCCCTCGAACTCGAAGAGAAGGGCTACGTCTGGCTCGAGAACGCGGGCGCGCTGGCCGGTCCGGGGAGCGGACGGTGATGACGCCTGTGGCCGATGGCCTGGATACCTACCTGGCCGAGCACGCCCGGTTCATGCGCGGCCGCGGCGAAGCCGCGCCGTCGTGGCTGAAGGCGCTTCGCGACAACGCCCGGGATCAGTTCGAGCGAACTGGTTTTCCGACGACCCGCCAGGAGGACTGGCGCTTCACCAACGTCGCGGCGATCGCGACGACCCCGTTCAGGCTGCCCGAGGGGACGCCGACCAACGCATCGGCCGTCGTTGCGCGGGTAGCCGTGCCCGGCGCCGTGCGCCTGGTGCTGCTCAACGGCCGATTCGCGCCCGAGCTGTCCGACCTGACCATGGTCCCCGTCGGCTTGAAGATTGGCAGCCTCGCGGCCGCCATCGCCCAGGGCGCTCCGGAATGCGCCGCGCTGGGCAAGGCGGCGCTTGTCGACGGCAAGCCGTTCGTGGCCCTCAACACGGCCTTTCTCGAAGATGGTGCGCTCGTGTCGGTACGCAAGGGCGCGGTCATCGAGACCCCGGTACATCTGGTCATCATCACCGGCGGCACGGGCAAGACGATGACGCACCCGCGCGTGCTGATGGTGGCAGGCGCCGGCAGCCGATCGAACATCGCGGTGAGCATCCTGACCGGTCCCGGCGACACGCATTTCACCAACCTC
>Ga0073904_10001998_pt1 | contig 15408 bp, 17 predicted proteins | sample KloWWTrecipitate_FD_66668 | JGI IMG/M metagenome (GOLD analysis project Ga0073904, IMG submission 66668) | Active sludge microbial communities from Klosterneuburg, Austria, studying microevolution and ecology of nitrifiers - Klosterneuburg... | ecosystem: Engineered > WWTP > Aerobic digester >...
TGACCTTGCCCTTGAAAAACGTATCCCTTGCTGAGTGGTTCAATCCAAGCAAGGAGAACGGAAATGACGAATACGACACACAGGGCGCGTTACACGCTCGAATTCAAGCAAGAGGCGGTGCGGCTGGTCGAAGGCGGCCAGAGCATCGCGGGGGCGGCACGCACGCTGGGCGTGGTGGACCAGACGCTATTCAACTGGGTCAAGGCGCATCGAGCTGGCAAGCTCACCGGCATTGACAGCAAGGTCGTGAGCGCCGAGCAGATGGAGATCAGCCGGCTGCGGGCCGAGTTGGCGCGCGTGAAGATGGAGCGCGACATCTTGGGAAAAGCGACGGCGTACTTCGCAAAGGCAGCGAAGTGAAATACGCCTTCATCCAACGCCACCGGCGTCAATGGCCGATCTCGGTGCAGTGCCGGGTGCTGGAGGTGAGTGTGGCCGGGTACCACGAACACTTTGTGCGCCGGGCAAGCGCTGCGCAGCGGCGCCACCTGAGCGACGATGCGCTGCTGGTGCATATCAAGGCCATCCACGCCGAGTCTCGTGGTGGCTACGGCTGGCCGCGTACCTGGAAGGAACTACTGGCCAGAGGCATCCGCGTGGGAAAGGATCGTGTCCAAAAGCTCATGCAGCTGCACGGCATACGTGCCAAGGGCAAACGCCGATTCAAGGTCACCACCGACAGCAACCACGACCTTCCGATCGCGCCAAACCTGCTCGACCGGCAGTTCACCGTGGAAGAGCCCGACAAGGTCTGGGCGGGCGATATCACGTACATCGCAACCGACGAAGGTTGGTTGTTCCTGGCCGTGGTGATCGACCTGTTCAGCCGTCAGGTAATCGGCTGGAGCCTGCGCCAGGACATGACGCGCGACATCGTCATCGATGCATTGCGCATGGCATGGTTCAAGCGCCATCCGAGCAAGCAGGCCGGACTGATGTTCCATAGCGACAGGGGCAGCCAGTACGCCAGCCAGGACTTCCGAGACGTGCTGACCGAGTACGGCATCACGGCTTCGATGAGCCGGCGCGGCAACTGCTGGGACAACGCATGCAGCGAGACGCTGTTCGGGTCATTGAAGGTGGAGCGATTGCACGGGCAGCGTTTCAAGACCAGGCGTCAGGCAATGGACGAAGTCGTCGCCTGGATGTTCTGGTACAACCGGACTCGACTGCATTCGACACTGGCTTACGTCAGCCCGATGCGGTTCGAAGAAAACTGGCATGCCAATCAACCTCGGCAAGTCAGTGCATGAGTTCAGCTATGGGATACGGATTCCAGGGGCAAGGTCAAAACGCCGGGCCGCCCCAAGTTTTCTTGCACCCCCTCGGGGGGCCTGGCGAAGCCAGGGCTGGGGGCACTCAAGAAAACGCCGGGCCGCCCCAAGTTTTCTTGCACCCCCTCGGGGAGCCTGGCGAAGCCGGGGATGGGGGCACGCATGACGGGCTCGCGCAAGTGGCTTGAAACGGCGCTGGCGCAGCACGGCCTGCGCCTGCGCGGCGGCTGGGTGCCAGGGCCCGGCGACGCCACCTTGCCACCGCTGGCTGCAGCTGCCGTTGCGGTGGTCTGGATGGTCGGACAGGTGGGTTCTGAATGCTGGCCGGCGTTTTCGGGCTCGGCATTCTTGCACGATGGTCTGCCCGACCCGCTGGACCGCTGGAGCAAGAGCATTGGTGATGCGCTTGCCCGGCAATGCGCAGGCCGGGCGATCTATCCTTCGGACGGCCCGCCATTTGCGCCGTTCCAGCAGTGGGCGCGGCGCGCCGAGCCCCTGCAGACCAGCCCGCTGCTGCTGCAGATCCATCCGCAGTTCGGCTTGTGGCATGCCTACCGGTTTGCGCTGGCGCTGCCGCAGCTCGACGCCGATGACGCTGGCACCATTGCCGCGCAGCAGCAACAGCCGCAGACCGACGTGTGCCTTTCCTGCGTCAGCCAGCCCTGTCTGTCGGCGTGCCCGGTGGACGCGTTCACGACTTCTGGTTATGCGGTTGACCGGTGTGCCGGGCATTTGCATGGTCCGGCCGGCTCGGATTGCGTGGTGTCAGGCTGCCAGGCGCGGCGTGCCTGCCCGGTCGGCGTCGGCTACGCATATGCCCAGCCCCACGCTGCATTTCATATGGCCGCCTTTGCGACGCGCCATGGCGATTCCGTCACCCCGCAGACGCCGCAAAAAAGGGAGCCTGCGCTCCCTTGATGGATGGATGCAGATACCGGCTCTGCTCATGCCTCGCGCTTTTTGCGGCGCTGCGCAATGGTGAGGATCAAGCCGATGCCCGCCAGCATCATCGCGTAGGTTTCGGGTTCCGGAACCGGCGCGGCCAGGAAGCTGATCTTCAGTTCATTCTGAGGCTGCGCAATGATGCTCGCGAAGCTGCCACCCGATGCATTCAGGGTCAGCACCAGGTCCTTGACCGAGAACGAGGTGAATGACCCGGTGGGAACAGTTGCGGAGCTTGCGAAGTAGCCGGAGCTTCCATTCGCAAAGCTGACCGTCTCGAATCGCTCCAGGTTGCCACCCACTGCCACGAAGCTGCCACCATTGATGGAGGCCTGACCTGTAGCCGCGGCGGAGGTTGTGGCGTCGGTGCCATATTCGGTGTAAACCAGATTGCCCAGAAACCCGGTTAGCGGACCGCCCAGGCTGTATCCCGCATTGGCCGTGATGGTGAAGTCGGGCAACGAGAAGTTGGCCGATGTAGCCGCACCTCCCGCAGAGACCAGGTTGATGCTTGACGGAAGCGTCCAACTGAATCCCGCTGAACCGTCACTGCTGGAAAAGTTCGATGACATGCCGCCCAGAACGGTGGCATCGTCATAGCTCAGGGTGTAGCTGCCCAGATCGACCACCGTCGTGGCTGCGCCCGCGGAGAAAGCGCTGGCCATCGCAACGATACCAGCGGCCAAGATGCCCAATTTCATGGGATGTCCCTTTTATCAAAGATGATTGCTGCTTTCAAAGCAATGTACGTGCCGTGCCTGTCTGCTTCGAAGAACTCCTTGAAAATCAAGTGCTTGTATTCGTGAATTCACGGCCAAGGGCGAATCCAGGCACCTCGCTGTCAGATTTTTCGACTGGCTAGAATAATTTTTTCGCCGGCACTGCATCCAGATCGGGATGGTGCGGGTAGTAGTCAGTACAGCCCCTGCTGTATTGACCAACCTACCTGGAGATTGCCATGCGCCCCCTGTTTCAATTGCTGACTGTTCCCGCCTTCATCGTGGGCGCAAGCCTGTTGTCTGCCTGCGGCTCCACGGGCACGCACTCGCAGGCCAGTGCCTATTCGCAGCATGGATTGCCACCCACGGTACAGGTGCCGACCGGCAACAAGGTGGCCTGGGAGACCGTGGGCAAGGGCAGCGTCACCTACGAATGCCGCGACAAGGCTGGAATGGCCGGCCAGACCGAATGGGTGTTTGCCGGGCCCGATGCCGTGCTCAGCGCACGCGACGGCAAGGCCGTGGGCAAGTACTACGGGCCACCGGCCACCTGGGAGGCCATGGACGGCTCGAAAGTGACCGGCACACAGCTGGCGGTGGCGCCCGCGGGCGCCGGCAACCTGCCCTACCAGCTGGTCAAAGCCAACCCGGCCATGGGTAGCGGCGCCATGTCTGGTGTGACCTACATCCAGCGCGTGGCCCTCACCGGCGGCGTTGCGCCGGCATCCGGATGTTCAATGATGACAAAGGGTCAACGCCAGACGGTGCAATACCAGGCCGACTACATTTTCTGGAAAGCCAGCTGAAGCGCTAGCCCCGTCCAGCTGCGGTACGATGGGCGCCCCGTCCCGTGCGCGCCGCACAACGTTTGCCGATTGCACCGCATTTGCCCACCGACGAAGCATTCGATTGTGAAGCCGCCCTTGCCGCCTGCGCACGCGGCGAGCGCCAGGCATTGGCGCGGATCTACCAGCGCGAAGGCCGCTTTCTGCTCGGCGTGGCGATGCGTATCGTGCGCCAGCGTCAACATGCGGAAGACGTCCTGCACGATGCGTTTCTCAGCATATGGCAACGGGCCGGCAGCTTCGACGGCAGCCGGGGTGCTGCACGCGGCTGGATATTCAGCGTGGTGCGCCATGCGGCGCTGAACTGGGTGCGCAACAATGCGCGCCATGTTCCGCTACAGGAGGAGCAGGAAGCGGCGCTGCTGGATGACGCTGCGCTGGCCCGGTACGCCGAGGATATGCAAGCGGGCGAGACCCGGGTCGAGCTGGGCCGCCTTTCACTCTGCCTGGACCAGTTGGAGGCCGAACGCCGTGCGTGTATTGTTCTTGCCTATGTCGATGGTTGCTCACACGGCGAAATTGCCCGGCGCACGCAAAAACCGCTGGGGACCGTGAAGGCATGGATCCAGCGCGGGATGCGCACACTGCGGGAGTGCATGGCATGACGACAACCCGCGCACCTGACGGCCCGATGGGTGATGAGGCCATGATGGACCTGGCCGGTGAATACGTGCTGGGCACCTTGTCCGCGTCGGCGCGGCAAGCGGTTGAACAACGCCTGGGCAGCGAGCCGGCCTTGCGCCAGGCCATTGCGTCCTGGGAAACGCAGCTGCATCCACTGGTCGATACGGTCGCGCCGATCGAGCCTTCGCCGCAATTGTGGACCCGCATCGAACACAGCATTCCTCCGGCGCCTGCAGCTTCGCGCCGCTCGGGCGCGACAGGCTGGTGGGACAACCTGAGGTTGTGGCGGGGGCTTGCTGGAGTGGGTTTTGCCACAGCCGCATTGATGGCCACGGTGCTGGCCTGGCGCATGCAGCAGGATCTTGTTGCTCCCCAATACGTGGTGGTGCTGGTGGCGCCCCAGGACAAGTCGCCGGGCTGGATGGTGCAGGCCACAGGGCCGCAATCCCGGATCAGCCTTATCCCGCTTGGCACCATGGCGATCCCGCCAGGCAAGTCCTTGCAGTTCTGGACCAAGGGCGATGGCTGGAACGGGCCGGTATCGCTGGGCCTTGTCACGCCAGGCCGGCCGCTGCAGGTGACCATGGACCGCCTGCCGCCGCTGGAGTCCAACCAGTTGTTCGAGCTCACACTCGAACCCCCCAACGGTTCGCCGCTGGATCGGCCTACCGGCCCGATCCAGTTCATCGGTCGGGCCGTCAAGGTGCTTTGACGAAACTCGCTCGGCCAGGCGGGTGCTTCCGTTTCCCGCCCGTCCGGCGGCGCATATGCGCCGCAGACGATCAGAACGCGTGGCGCATGCCCAAGCCGTACCTGGTGTTGCCGCTGGTCTTTGTACCGCCGATCTTGCCGTCCCAGTCGGTCAGGCCGGCATAGAGGTCCGTGCGTTTGGACAGCATGTACATGGCGCCCAAAGTGAAACCTTTGCGCTTTTCATCGCCGCTGGCGGCATTGTCCTTGGAGTAGCCGTAACTGCCAGAGAGCGTCAGGGCACCGCTCAGTGGCACATCCACACCCAACGAGTACTCGTTCGTCTTCAGGCTGCCAGGGCTTTTGACGTTGCCGTAAAGCCCCTTGATGACAGCGGCGCCAATGTCATATGACGCACTCAGGCGCGTGTATTTCGTCTTGCCACCGGCGGCCAGGCCTTCGGTCTGATAACCGAAGCCGGCCATCAATGGGCCGCCGGCATATGCAAGGCTGACCGAGTTCACGTCGGTGTTGATGTTGCGGACTTCGTCCAACGAATGGCTGAACGCGCCGGAAAAACCGCCGAACGACGGCGTGGAGTAGCGCAAGGTGTTGCCGGGATTGGCGTTGTAGCCGGTGCTTCTGAAGAAATTGTTCTCGACCGAGAAGCCGGAATCGAACATCGCGTTGATGGCGCCGCTGACGTCGTCATAAGCGGTCCAGGGCTTGCCGACGCGGAACTCGCCGAAATCGCCTGACAGGCCGACCCAGGACTGGCGGCTGAACGCATTGCCCGCGACGGCTTGCGCGCCGGTGTCCGCCGAAAACCCCTGCTCAAGGTCGAAATTGACCTTCAGGCCGCCGCCGATGTCTTCGGACCCCATCAATCCCCAGCGGCTGCCGGAGACGGTGCCGGAGTCAATGGTGACCTGGCTGACGCCGCCAAATGCCTTGTTGCGCATCAGCGATACATCGATCTTTCCGTATAAGGTGACGGAGGATTGCGCCTGGGCGCCACCGACCATTGCCCCCAGAATGGCCAACGTTATCAACGATTTTTTCATGACTGCTTCCTTGGTTAAATGCATGGTGTTGGTATCGGGCCCCTGCCCGGATGATGCGTTGCAGCAATTAGCGTGCCCGGGTAGTCAGAATCCCACCGCTACCGGGTGCTGGGTCGGCTGACACGGGGGTGACTAAATCGGTTGATGTCGCAGCACTTCTGCGCACGATATCAGGGCGCAGCTGCAGCTTGTGTATGCACCTGAATGGGGGGTGGGTTCTGCTTGTCCGGTTTTGGTGCGTGGCCTTGGCAATGGCAGTTCTCAGCGTCCCTTTGATCACCGTCAATTCGATCTTGCTAACAGTTACCCACACCGGCATGGGCATCCCGCAAACTTTGACGATGGGCGGCCCTTTTGCAATGGCGTGATTTCTTACATTTGATCGGGGATTGCTCCGGTAGGACAAAGCGCGCTTGCCGCCCAGAATGAGGCACAGATTTCCCTTCAGATACAACAAGGAGTTTTTCATGGCCCAGATTCAACACCCCGCCCGCAAACTGGTACTGTCGCTTAGTGCTGCCGCACTGCTATTGGGCGGATGCGCCGATATGAATTTGAGCAAGACGCAACGCGACTCCGCGATCGGCGCTGGTGTGGGTGCCGTTGCCGGTGCCGTGATTGGTGGAGGCGCCAAGGGTGCCGTCATCGGCGGCGCTTTGGGTGGAGCCGGTGGCTACGTCTGGTCCAAGCATATGGCCGACAAGAAGGCGGCCATGGAGAAGGCCACGCAGGGCACCGGTGTGGCCGTGACGCAGACCGCGGACAACCAGCTCAAGCTGGAAATCCCCAGTGACATCTCGTTCGACACCGGCCGCGCCGACATCAAGTCCAACCTGCGCCCGATCCTGGACCAGTTCGCCTCTGGCCTGGCCAACCAGCCCAATACCGAAGTCCGAATTGTCGGGCATACCGACAATGTCGGCTCCGATGCTGTCAACGATCCGCTTTCGCGCCAGCGTGCGCAGTCCGCGCGTGATTATCTTGCCTCGCGCGGGGTGAACGCCAGCCGCATCGTGACCGACGGGCGTGGGGAGCGCGAACCGGTTGCCACCAACGCAACACCTGAAGGCCGGGCGCTCAACCGCCGGGTTGAGATTTTCCTGGCTGAGCGTGCATAGGTGACCAGGACTTGATCCGGCTTCCATTGGCGGCAAAAACGCTTGAGCCGGCAGTGGCGGTTGCCATTGCAACCGCCGCTTTGCCGACCGCTGCCAGTGTATCGGCAGCCCAGACCAGTGCCAATGAAAGCGGGTTCGGCACCCGGCCCTTGTCGCGCAGCGAAGTTGCACTGACTGCGTCGGACTTTGCGCGCGGCGACCTGATGGCCTACGCGATACGGATGGTTACGCCGTTGCGGCGTGAGTTCGGCCGTGCGCTGGACGTTACACACTTTCTCTACAACGCCGAATACGCCAAAGAGATCATTGCCTTGGCACTCGCCAGCAAAGACGCCCGGTTGCGGGGTTATGCGACATTCCTGCAAATGGAGATGTTCCGGCCACGGCGGCCGCGCCGGCCCTGACTGAATCGCGCGCTCTGGGCGCGCAAGGAGCGGCAATCCAGACGGGGATGCGCCCTGCCTGTGCCGCGCCGGTGCCAGCCATTGTCGCAATTGGAGCTATCCCGCACTTGCGCCTGAATACACTTTGTGCGGTTGCCGCAACGCGCAACTGCCAGTGAAACTTTCGGGAATCGGGAGAGCATGAATTCGCATTTACGGGTCGTCGTCATGGGTGGCGGGGTGGGTGCGCGCATGTCTGGCAAGCTTTCCAAGTGCCATCCAATTTTCTTAGGAGCTAGCGCAAATGGCCTCATTCCCTGAACGCGCCAAGGTCGTCATCATTGGCCAGGGTGGCATCGTGGGTGCCTCGGTGGCGCATCACCTGATCGAACGCGGCTGGGACGACATCGTCGGCATCGACAAGTCGGCCATCCCCACCGATGTGGGCTCCACCGCGCACGCGTCTGATTTTTGCTTCAACACGATGCACGACCAGATGACGATCTTCACCACCAAGTACAGCATCGACTTCTACGACAGGATGGGTCGTTACGAGCGCATCGGCGGCCTGGAGGTGGCGCGTGTCGGTGATGACGAGCGTATGCAGGAACTCCAGCGCCGCGTGGCCTCGGGCAAGGCGTTCGGCAACCGGGTCGAGATGATCACCCCGGCCCAGGCCAAGGCGCGGTTCCCGCTGCTCGAGGAAAGCATGATCCAGGGCGCCTTGTGGGATCCGGATGCCGGCCTGGTCAAGCCGCGTTCGCAGATGGTGGCGGGCGAACTGGTGGACGCGGCTGTGGCCTCTGGCAAGCTGCGGTCGATGGCCAACACGGCGTGCACCGGGCTGCGCATCGAGAACGGCCGGATCCAGGGCGTGGAAACCACGCGAGGCTATATCGCCGCCGACCATGTTGTGGTATGCGCCGGTTTGTGGGGGCGGCTGATTGCAGGCATGGCCGGGGAAGACCTGCCGATCATGCCGGTCGACCATCCGCTCACCTTCTTCAAACCTTATCTGGAATTTGCCGGTACCGGCAAGGACATCGGTTACCCGCTGCTGCGCGACCAAGGGAATTCAGCTTATTTGCGCGACACCGGGGACCCGAAGACGCCCGAAGGCGGCCAGATCGAATGGGGTTACTACGAAGAGAAAAATCCGCGCATGTGCCACCCACGCGACTTGCTGGAGAAGGAACAGGCCCGGTTGTCGCCGTCGCAGCGCGACCTGGAGCTGGAGCAGATCATGGAGCCGCTGGAGCGGGCCATCGAGCTCACGCCGATCCTGTCCGAACTGGGCTACGACGAAAAGCATTCGTTCAACGGCTTGCTGCAGGTCACCACCGATGGCAACCCCTCGATCGGCGAGTCGTCGAAGGTAAGAGGCCTGTGGTACGCCGAAGCCGTGTGGGTGAAGGACGCACCCGGCGTTGGCAAACTCGTTGCCGACTGGATGACCGATGGTTATACCCATCTGGACCATGCCCGCATCGACGTGGCCCGCACCTATCTGTACCAGCAGGACGAGAAGTACATCTTTGAGCGCTGCTACGAGGGTGCCTTCAAGATCTACAACCCGCCGGTGCACACGCGCGAGCCCTACAGCGCAGGGCGCGGCATTTTCAAGAGCCCGTTCTACGAGCGCGAAAAGGCACTAGGTGCCTATTTCATGGAACTCTCCGGCTGGGAGCGCGCGCATGGTTATGCCAGCAACGAGCATCTGCTGGCGGTTTACGGCCACAAGGTGCCGGTGCGTGCCAACGAGTGGGACAACCGGCATTTCTGGCGCGTGTCCAATGCGGAGCATCTGAAGATGTCGGAAGACGTGGGCATGATCAACGTCTCGCACTTTGCCGAGATTGATGTCGAAGGCCCAGATGCCGCGGACCTGCTGGAATACATCTGCGTGGCCAAGGTGGGCGGCGATACACCGGTGGGCAAAGGCGTTTACACGCACTTCCTGGAAGCCACGGGCGGGGTGCGCGCCGACCTGACGGTGCTGCGGCTGGGCCAGGACCACTACCGCGTGGTCGATGGCGCCGACGCCGGCCACCGCGACCTGACCTGGATCCGCCGCATGGCGCAGGACCGGGGTGCCAACGTCAAGGTGACGGACACCACCACGCAGTACGGCTGCCTGGGCGTGTGGGGACCGAACGCGCGCACCACCATCCAGAAGATTGCCGACGAGCCCGAGGCCTGGACCAACGAGAACTTCCCGTTTGCGGCGCTGCGCAACCTGACGATCAAGGGTGTGCCGGTGCTGGCGTTTCGGATCTCGTATGTCGGCGAGCAGGGCTGGGAGCTGCACTTCAAGTACGAAGACGGCCTGGCGCTGTGGGATGCGCTCTACAGCCTGGGCGTCACGCCCGTGGGAGTGGAAACCTACGCCAACAGCCGGCGCATGGAAAAGAGCCTGCGCCTGCAGAACGCCGATCTGCTGACGGAATACAACCTGTACGAATGCGACCTGGCCCGCCCCAAGGTGAAGGCCGCCGATTTCCATGGGAAAGCCGCGCACCTGAAATTCCGTGAACGCGAGCACCAGCCTGCGACCCTGTGCACGCTGGTCATGACCAGCAATATCGACAGCACCGGCGTGGCGCGTTACCCGGTTGGAATCTGCCCGGTGATGGACCCGGCAACCGGTGCCACATTGGTCGACGCGCAAGGCCGGCGTTCGTACACCAGCAGCATCGCCTTCGGTCCGAGCCTCGGCAAGAACATTGCGCTGGCCTACCTGCCGCATGACTATGCCGAAGTGGGGCGTGAGTTGCAGATCCAGTACTTCGCGGATGTCTATCCGGTGAAGGTCGAGGCGGTGGGGTACCGGTCCTTGTACGACCCGGAGAACGGCAAGCCGCGGTCGTGAAAGCGTCTATCGGAAGAACCAGGCGCCAGGGCCTGCCCGGCTATTTGGCGGTTCTTCTTGCTTGAGCGGCAGAAGTTGTTGCAACAAGCCATGGCGCGATTGCCAGCGCCGGAACGGGGTTGAAAATCGAGCATGTAAATATCAGAATTTGATATATCAGTGCCTTTCAAAGTTCCAAAACGACCTCCGAGGGGCGACATAACCTGGTTTCCATTGGCGTTTCAACGATTGGCCGATTGATCAGGATGAGGTGCTGCATCATGAACTCGATCAATTCATTGTCTGACCACTTCGGATTCCCCAAATCCAAGTCATCGTAGGGTGTTTCCTTCTGGCGCAAGACATCGCGAATGGGAACGCCGATCGCCGCGATCAGCGCAACCAGTTCATTTCCGCGGGGGGTCTCTCCAGGCAATGAATCACTTTGGGCTCGGCGCCAGAATTGTGAATCATCGCCAAGGTGCTGCGTGATGTGCCGCACTTCGGGTTGTGATGGATCGCAGTTTCGCTCATGCGGCTTTGACCTCTGAACGCTCATACCAACCCTTGCTGTTATTGACGATGCTTACCACCAGCAGCATCACTGGAACTTCGATCAGCACGCCCACCACAGTAGCCAGCGCCGCGCCAGAGTTGAAACCGAAGAGACTGATCGCAGCGGCCACGGCCAACTCGAAGAAGTTGGAAGCTCCGATCAAGGCTGAGGGGCATGCAATATTGTGCTTTTCGCCCACGGCGCGGTTGAGCCAGTAGGCCAGTGCCGAATTGAAGAACACTTGAATCAGTATTGGAACCGCCAGTAGGGCAATCACAAAAGGCTGCTTCAAGATGGCCTCGCCTTGAAATGCGAACAGAAGCACCAGCGTTGCGAGCAGGGCCGTGATCGACCAAGGACCGATCCTTGCCATTGTGGCGTCGAATGCCACTTGCCCCTTCGATAACAGGGTTTTGCGCAGCAACTGCGCCAGGATCACCGGAATCACGATGTAGAGAACTACCGAGGTCAACAACGTGTCCCAAGGCACCGTGATGGCGGACAGTCCCAATAGAAATGCCACCAGCGGCGCGAAGGCGAGCACCATGATGCTGTCGTTCAGAGCAACCTGCGAGAGCGTGAACAGGGGATCGCCGCCAGTGAGCCTGCTCCACACGAAGACCATGGCCGTGCAGGGTGCGGCGGCCAGCAGAATGAGTCCCGCGATATAGCTGTCGAGCTGGTCGGGTGGCAGCAGCGGCGCAAACCAATGACGGATGAACAACCAGCCAAGAAACGCCATCGAGAACGGTTTGACCAGCCAGTTCACAAACAACGTTACGCCGATGCCCTTGACATGCTTGCGCACTTCTCCCAAGGCGGAGAAGTCCACCTTGACCAGCATCGGGATGATCATCACCCAGATCAGCAGGCCGACCGGCAGATTGACCTTCGCGATCTCCATGCGACCGATCGCTTGAAACACAACAGGCAGGAATTGCCCCAGAGCGATGCCAGCGACGATGCACAGGAACACCCACACGGTCAGATACCGCTCGAACACGCTCATAGGAGCGCCTGCCGTCCGCTTGGCGGCTGATTCGCATTGAACGCTCATGTCATTTCTTTGCGAGTTCGCGGGCGGTGGTTTGAAGCAAGGCTTTTTCCAGCTTGTCGGACGGCAGGTTGATCAAAAGCTCAAGGCGGCGCTTGATCAAGTGGACGGTCTTGCGGAAGGCTTCCAGTTTTTCGCTGTCAGGAGCGTCGCTTTCGGACGGGTCGGCATAACCCCAGTGCGCCGTGGCGGGATGTCCCGGCCAGATTGGGCAGACTTCGCCTGCGGCGTTGTCGCAGACGGTGATGATCAGGTCCATCTGCGGTGCGTCAGGTTTGGCAAATTCATCCCAGCTTTTGCTGCGCAGTCCTTCGATGGATATGCCAGCCTTTTCCAGGACCTGCAATCCGAGCGGATTGGGTTTCTGGTTGTCGCGGGGGCTGCTGCCCGCCGAGTAGGCAACGAAACGGCCACCGGCCATGGAGTTGAGCAAGGCTTCGGCCAGGATACTGCGCGCGGAATTGTGGGTGCAGAGGAACAGGACGTTCAAGCGTTTGCTTGTGTTGGACATGGCGTGGAATCAGCAGCAGGAAGATTTGGACGGGATCGAGCCGCAGCAGGCCGCCTTGGCTGTTGAAGCTGAAGCAGGCGCCTCGGCAGCGGGCGCGCAACACGCGCCGGATTCGGTCGCCTTACTGCTTTCGTTGAACACCGGGATGTTGCCCAGCGTGTGGAAGTGCTCCCACGCGATGCCTTGCGGGTCGGTCACCCAGTGTTTTTCGCTTCGGGCGTAGCAACATGTGGTGGCACCCTCGTCGAGCAATGCCATGTCGGCGGATTTCGCACGGGCTTTGAGATTGGCCAGCTCCGATGCGTCGTCCACCTGAAAGCCCATGTGGTCCAAGCCAGGCTTGTCGCCGCGCGTGGAGATCGCGAAGTTCACACGGGGGTCGTCAAGCATCCACTTGGCGTAATCGACTTCCACGCGGGCGGGTTCGGCCGCAAACAGTTTGGAATAAAAGCCAATGCTCTTGGCGAGATCGTCGACATGCACATGGACGTGGAATCTTTTCATGGGGTTCTCCTTGGTGGGGTTAGCAGTCACAAGCCGTCGCCGCAGGGCCAAGGCAAGCTGCTCCTTGGCAGCAGTTTTCTGTGAGGTAGCCAAGTAGTTCGTTCATGGTGGCGAACGACGCGCGATAGACAAGATTGCGCCCTTGTCGCTCTTGGCTGATGAGCCTGGAATGGACGAGCTCTTTGAGATGGAAGGACAGCGTGTTGGGCGCGACATCCAGTTGATCGGCGAGGATTCCGGGCGTGAGCCCGTCGGCGCCCGCCACGACCAATGCGCGGAACACTCGCAGGCGCACTTCTTGGGCCAGCGCGGCAAGGGACTTGACAACGTCGATTTCTTCCATGAAACAACTATACAACGATAATTGAAATGTTGTAAAGTGCTTTGATCGAAATATCAAAAGCGTGTTCGCGCACAGTCGGCGGCACGTTTTGCGAGAACAATCCTGTCAAGGAAACCTATGCCATCTCTTTTGACTCTTCTCGACGCGCCAACCAAGTATTTGTTCTTCACCGGCAAAGGCGGGGTCGGCAAGACGTCGGTGTCGACGGCGGTCTCGATTGCCTTGGCCGATTCGGGCAAGAAGGTGCTGTTGGTCAGCACGGACGCGGCGTCCAACCTTGACGAAATGCTCGGCATCGAGCTAAGCAATCAACCCGTAGCGGTTCCCGGCGTTTCCTGCATGGCGGTTTTGAACATAGATCCAGACGCGGCCGCGCAAAGCTACCGCGCCCGCGTTGTCGAGCAGATGGGGCCGCAGGCAAGCGCCCAGGACGTTTCGACTGTCCGCGAGCAGCTTTCGGGCGCCTGCACCACGGAGATCGCCACCTTCGATGAGTTCTCAAATCTGCTTTCGTGCGGCGGAGAAGCCTATGACCATGTGGTGTTCGACACCGCGCCAACCGGCCACACCCTGCGACTTTTAAGTCTGCCCAAGGCATGGAGCGGATTTCTGAATGGGAATGACCGGGGCGCCTCCTGCCTTGGCCCGCACTCAGGCTTGAAGATGCAGGAGCAGTTATTCAACCAGGCGTTGGCCTCTCTCAACGATGCGTCGCTGACGAGCATCGTCTTGGTGGTTCGTCCAGAGGCCGGCGCGCTCAATGAGGCGGCAAGATCATCCGACGAATTGCGGGAGCTTGGCTTGTCCAATCAGCGACTGGTCGTGAACGCGGTGTTCAAGGCAAGCGGCGACGATCCGATTGCCAAGGCCATTGAAGCATTAGGCCAGAAGGCCATGGACGAGATGCCTGCGCAATTGAAGACATTGGCCATCGACACTATTCCGCTGCGGGCTGTCGATTCGGTTGGGCTCTCAGCTCTTCGAGGGCTCTTGTCGCCACGACCAACGGAAGTGTCGAATGTCGTGGTTCATGAATCGCCATTCAACCACCGCAAGCTGTCCGAGCTGGTCGCCGAACTTGGGAAAGGCGAGCGCGGCTTGATCATGGTGATGGGCAAAGGCGGAGTCGGCAAGACGACCGTCGCCGCTGCCATCGCGTTGGGGTTGGTCAAAAGCGGAAAGTCCGTCCATCTAAGCACCACCGATCCTGCGGCGCATTTGGCGGTGACGCTCAAGGGAGATGTCCCCGGCTTGTCCGTGGGGCGCATCGATCCAAAGGTCGAGACCCAAAAATACGTGGACAAGATCGTGGCTGCGAAGTCCCCAGGCATGACCCCGGCCGAGAAGGATCTGCTCATAGAGGACCTGCGCTCGCCTTGCACCGAAGAGGTCGCGGTCTTTCATGCGTTCTCGCATGTGGTGTCGCAGGCCAGAAGCTCGTTTGTCGTGCTCGACACCGCGCCCACAGGCCACTCGCTTTTGCTGATGGATGCCACGGGCGCCTACCACCGGCAGATGGTCAGAGAATTTGAGGGAAAGGCCTCTGGCCGGATCGTCACACCACTGATGCGGCTCCAAGACGCCGAATACACCAAGATCATCTTGGTGACGTTGCCAGAAGAAACGCCAGTCTCGCAAGCGGCGGCGCTGCAAGACGACCTGCGACGGGCCAGGATCGAGCCATTCGCCTGGGTGGTCAATAAATCACTGCTGGCGACCGATACGCAGGACCCATTGCTGAACGCCCGTCTAGAGGGTGAGAAAAAGCAGATTGAAAGGGTAAGAAAATATGTGACACATGAGGTGTTCATGGTCCCGTGGACTGCCAAGCCGCCCGTGGGCGTATCCGCGCTAGAAACATTGCTGAGCGCTTGATCCTGTCATATGGAGTATCCGGGGTAAGCGCTCGCCCATTCTCTGCCCCACGGATGAA
>Ga0073904_10002002_pt1 | contig 15396 bp, 11 predicted proteins | sample KloWWTrecipitate_FD_66668 | JGI IMG/M metagenome (GOLD analysis project Ga0073904, IMG submission 66668) | Active sludge microbial communities from Klosterneuburg, Austria, studying microevolution and ecology of nitrifiers - Klosterneuburg... | ecosystem: Engineered > WWTP > Aerobic digester >...
TACCGTGGCTTGGTTGACAACACCGCCGGTGGCGGCTTTGGCGTACTGTACGGGCCCAATATTGACCTGTCTGGCAAGGCGACCTTGGGTGAAGGTCTGGTGCCCGGCATTGAATACACCGGCGTGCTGGATGACGCGGCAGGGCGCAAGCGCGTAACCATGGCTGTGCAGGTGCCCGACAATTTTGATGTCAACAATCCTTGCGTGGTGGTGGGCCCATCTTCCGGTTCACGCGGCGTTTACGGCGCCATTGCCACGGCGTCGGACTGGGGACTCAAGCGCGGGTGTGCCGTGGCCCTGACGGATGCCGGCAAGGGCATGGGCCTGTATGACCTGAGCGACGACACTGTACACAAGGTCGATGGCACGCGCGCCACCCGTACCGTGGCCGGCACGCTGTCCAACTTTGCAGCCAATATTTCCGATGCGGCACGCGCGGCATTCAACACTGCTTTCCCAAACCGGCTGGCACTCAAACACGCACACTCGCAGCTCAATCCCGAGAAGGACTGGGGCAATGACACCCTGAGCGCAGCAGCCTACGCGTTGTATGTGCTCAACCAGCAGTATGCGCCGACAGTCAATAACACCCCATCCAAGGGCGTGCGCTTTACTGCCGCGAACACCATGGTGATTGCGGCTTCGGTATCCAACGGCGGCGCTGCAGTGCTGCGTGCGGCAGAGCAAGACACCGCCGGTCTTATTGATGGTGTGGTGGCTGGTGAGCCCAGCGCCCAGCCATCATCCACCAGTGGCTACGGTGTGCAATTTGGCGGGGTTGATGTTGGGGGCTTTGGCAAGCCGCTGATGGACTACTTCACCATTGCCAACCTGTATCAACCTTGCGCGGCACTGGCCGCCCCGGCCGCGCTGACCGAGGTGTCCATCTACAACTACATTGGTCTGACTGCTCAGACCACCACTGCCACCAACCGCTGCACGCAATTAGCTGCCAAAGGATTGGTGACGGGTGCTACTACGGCCGCACAGGCTGCAGATGCGCTGTCCAAGCTGCATGCGGCCGGCTGGACCGCCGACAACGACACCATGCACAACGCGCACTATGCGCTGGGTAATGCCGTGATCATTTCCATGATGTACACCAATGCCTATGGCCGCTTCTCGGTGACGGACAACGTGTGTGGCATGAGTGCCGCAGCAGTGGCAGCCGGTGCACCTGCAGCAATCGCCGCCACGGTGAAGGCCGCCAGCTATGCCACCGGTAACGGTACGGTCAACGGCACGCCTGCCACTGTGATTTACAACGACTCGGTGGGCGGTGCCAAGGGCTGGAACCTGGGTGTCTCGCCCAGCACCGGCGTGGCCGACTTCTCGCTTGATGCAGCCCTGTGCCAACGTGCGTTGTACACCGGTGTGGATAGCGTCAGTGGCGCAGCCCTTGCTGCCAACTCCACACCAACCAAGGCGCAAAGTGATGCGGTGCGCGCCGGTGTGAACGAGGTGCTGCTCAATGGCAACCTGCGCGGTAAGCCCACGTTGATGCTGGCTGGCCGTAGTGACGCGCTGCTTCCGATCAACAACTCGGAGCGTGCTTATGCGGCCTACAACCGTTCAGTGGAAGGGTCGGGCAGCAAGCTGCGGTACATCGAGGTCACCAACGCACAGCACTTTGATACCTTCAATGCGTTTTCGGGCTTTGATACACGCTTTGTACCCCTGCATAGCTATTTTGTGCAAGCCATGAATGCCATGTACGCCAACCTCAAGAGTGGCACTGCGTTGCCACCCAGCCAGGTGGTGCGCACCACGGCACGTGGCGGTGCGGCGGGTGCAGCGCCAGCCATCACAGCGGCGAATGTGCCGGCCATCAGTGCCAGCCCGGTGGCAGCTGACCAAATCGGATTTTCCGGAACTGCGCTGAGCGTGCCCAATTAGGCAGGTATCGCCATTGCAACTGTGACGTGTAGAAAGTGACCCTGCCATGACGTATGCCTCCCACTACTTGCGCTGTGCCGGGCATGAAATTCATTACACCGAATGGGGGGCACCCAGCGCGCCCGTCGTGATCGCCTGGCATGGCCTGGCGCGCACCGGGCGAGACATGGATGAGCTGGCACAGCACTTGAGCAGCCGCTATCGCGTGATTTGCCCCGACACCATCGGCCGGGGTTTAAGCCAGTGGAGCAGCCGTCCGGCCCAGGAGTACTGTCTGGCTTTCTACGCGCGCATTGCAACCAATCTGTTTGACCAGTTGGGCATTCAGCGCGCCCATTGGGTGGGAACCTCGATGGGGGGCGCCATTGGTACGGTGTGCGCGTCGGGTTTATTGGAACCATCCATGGCGGCGCGCATCCAGAGCCTGACCCTGAACGACAACGCGCCGGCTCTGGCGGCGTCAGCCATCGCCCGCATCCGTGAATACGCCGGCAGCCCACCGTCCTTTGCCACGGTGGGTGAGCTGGAAGCCTTCTTCCGTCAGGTCTACAAGCCCTACGGCTGGTTGAGCGACGCCCAGTGGCGCCGCCTGACCGAAACCTCCACCCGCCGCCTGCCTGATGGGCGGGTGACGCCCCATTACGACCCGGCCATGGTGCAGCAGTTCGCCTACCATCCGGACGATTACCTGATATGGGAGCATTACGATGCGCTGCAGATTCCGGTTCTGGCGATGCACGGCATGGAATCCGACCTGGTACTGGACGAGACCATCGAGGCCATGCGCCACCGCGGTCCCGGTGCTGCTGGCCGTCTGCAGGTGGAGGAGGTGCCCGGTTGTGGCCATGCCCCGGCCCTGAATGTGCCCGCGCAACTGGATTGCGTTACTGCCTTCATTGACCGGGTTGCTGGGGCTTAACGTGCATTTAATGAAATGGCACTTAGTGCCCATCCACCGACACTGCAGCCCAAGACGACCAGCCACGGCGGCAGCTTCCAAAACATCAAGGCGACAAGTGCCAGCAGCGCCAATCCAAAGTCTTCCAACTTAAACACGGCGCCTGTCCAGACCGGGTGATAGAGCGCAGCCAAAAGCAAGCCAACCACGGCGGCGTTCACACCTGCCAGCGCTGCCTGGGCGTGCCGGCTGCGACGCAGTTGTTCCCAAAACGGCAACGCGCAAAAGACCAATAGAAATGACGGCACGAAAATGGAAATCAGGCAGATCAATGCGCCAACCCAGCCACTGGGTGAGCCATCCATGGACGCGCCCAGAAAGGCCGAAAAAGTGAAGAGCGGGCCTGGAACCGCCTGCGCCAGCCCATAGCCTGTCAGGAAGGTCTCGTTTGTCACCCAATGGTTGGGAACAACGGCTGCTTGCAGGAGGGGCAGCACAATATGGCCACCACCAAAAACCAGTGATCCTGCCCGATAGAAAGCGTTGACAAGTGCCAGCCAGTGATTGGGCCAGAGCGCCAGCAATGCAGGCAAACCCATCAGCAATCCGAAGAACAACCCCAGCAGGATAATCCCGGTTCTGCGACCGATGGTGATTGGGAATGGCTCATGGTTCAGGTCTTGGGAGGGCTGAATCAGCGCAACACCGATGACTGCAGCGGCGGCAATCACGCCAACTTGCCCCCAAGCAGTCGGCCAAAACAGAACAACGCACGCAGTGACAACAGCGATAGCAAACCGTGCCGTATCGGTGCAGAGTTTTCGTGCCATGCCATAGACAGCTTGGGCAACCACCGCGACGGCGACGATTTTTAAACCATGCAGCGCGCCCGCTGGAAAGGTGCTCCCCCACGTGGATAGGCCAACGGCAAACCCGTACAACATGATGGCAGAGGGCAGTGTGAATCCAGCCCATGCGGCCAAGGCGCCTGCAAATCCGCCCCGCACCATACCCAGCGCCATACCGACCTGACTACTGGCGGGTCCGGGCAAGAACTGGCACAGCGCTACAAGATCGGCATAACTGCGTTCGCTAATCCATCGCTGTCGAACGACGAATTCATCGCGGAAATAGCCAAGGTGTGCAATGGGCCCGCCGAATGAGGTCAGTCCCAGACGAAGGAATACAAGAAAGATCGTCCCCACGTTGAATCGCTGGTTAGCTGGCAGCATTGCAAATGGACGTAAGGCTTGGAAGCTATCCGTGGCGGGCTTGCTGCAAAAACCCCTGGTATTGCACTTCGGGTATCAGCTGGCCACCCGTGGTCCACACGATATGGTTGGCGCCAGGGCAGGCCAGCGCACTGGAACGCAGGAGTCCGGGGCCACTGAATCCGATCGCTGCCGACGGCTCTATACGCAGGCACGCCGTGTCGTGCGCGAGGGCCAGATGGGTAAACAGCGTGTCATCGGCCACTGTGAATATCCCTGCCAGCAGTGGCCGCATGATTTGCGCTGCCAGCAGTGAAGCACGTGGCACGGCCAGGCCATCGGCCTCGGTCTGGTTGGTCAGGCCATAGTCGTACACGCTGTAGTGGCTGCCGGGTGGCGACAGCAGGTGCGCCAAAAAGCAGGGTGACTGCACCGGTTCGGCAAAGAAGCAGTGCACATGCGCCCCAAATAGCTGGTGCAGGCCCCACGCAATGCCCGACGGGGCACCACCCACGCCACAGGGCAGGTACACCACCAAGGGGTGTTCAGCATCCACCAGCACACCCTGGGTTTTCAGTTGGTCACGCAGGTGCAGTGCGGCAGCGCTGTAGCCTAAAAACAAGGACAGCGAGCGTTCATCATCAACAAAGTGGCATCGGTCATCGGCCTTCGCTTGCTGGCGTCCGCTTTCTACTGCACGCTCATAGTCGCCGCTGTGCTCTACCACTTCCACTCCATGCTGGCGCAGGCGTTGCTTCTTCCAGTCCTTGGCGTCGGCGGACATGTGCACCACCGCGCGAAATCCCAGCGCTGCGGCCATCACGCCAATGGCCATGCCCAGATTACCCGTAGAGCCCACGGCAATCTGGTGCTGGCCAAACAGTGCCCGCGCGGTTGGCTGGGCCAAGGTGCGGTAGTCCCCATCCAGCGTGATCAGGCCGTTTTGCAGGGCCAGGTTTTCGGCCTGCTCCAACACTTCGTGAAAACCACCCCGGGCTTTTATGGAGCCGGCCACCGGCAAGCTGTGGTCGGCCTTGACCCACAGGCGGCCGTGCTCGCGTGGCAAGCCCAGTGCCTGCTGCAATTGCGGCATGACCAACAGGTCGGACTCAATGTGCCCTTGGCTGGCTGCCAGTTCAGGAAACAGCTGCGCCAGCAGCGGTGCAAAGCGTGCAACGCGGCTTTGGGCCGCCAGCATGCCCGCTGCATCCACCAGCGCGGCATCGCCGGATTGCGCGGCCACCCCCCGCTCGGGGTTGAGCCAGAGCTGCGGTGTTGCTGTACGTAGCCGATTGATGTGGAGTGAAATCAGGCTCTAGCCCTCGTCAAATATACGTAATGCGCTATCAAAATAGAAGTAATTGGTGGAAAGGTTGCATGGCTATTGCCGTGCGCCCTGTGCCAGCGCAGCGGTACGGGATGCGGCGAGCGTGGCCGGGTCAATAGCCGTCTGGGTTGGCCAACCCGCCAGATGGCGTTCGCTGATATTGGACAGGGCAGTGATCCACTCGGGGTCGTCGTTCAGGCAGGGGATGTAGTGAAACTCCTGTCCGCCAGCCGTCAGAAAGGCGTGGCGCGCCTCCATGTTGATTTCTTCCAGTGTTTCCAGGCAGTCGCAGCTAAAGCCCGGGCAGACCACGTCCACCCGCTTGACGCCGGCCTGGCCCATGGCAATCAGGCTGGGTTCGGTGTAGGGCTCCAGCCATTTGGCACGGCCCAGGCGGGACTGAAACGTGACCTTGTAGTCCGTCTTGTTCAAACCCAGGCGCTCGGCCAGCAGGCGGGCCGTCTTCATGCATTCGCAGTGGTAGGGGTCGCCCAGCTCTAGCGTGCGTGCTGGCACGCCGTGAAAGCTCATTACCAACTGATCGGGGCAGCCGTGGGCTTTCCAGTGGCGCTGGATGCTGGCGGCCAAGGCGGCAATGTAGCCGGCATCGTCGTGGTAGTGGTTGATGAAGCGCAGCTCGGGCACGGCGCGGGTGTGTTGGGCCCAGGCGTAGACCGCATCGAACACGCTGGCCGTGGTGGTGGCGCTGTATTGGGGGTAGGCCGGCACCACCAGGATGCGGGTTACACCGTCGGCCTTCATGGCGTCGAGCTGGGAGGCGATGGACGTGCTGCCGTAGCGCATGGCCCAGCGCACCTTGACTGGGTGGTTGCGCTGTCCCAGCCAGCCCTGCAGCAGCTTGGCCTGCTTTTCGGTCCAAACCTTCAGGGGTGAGCCCTCGGGGGTCCAGACGCTGGCGTATTTGGCGGCCGATTTGGCAGGGCGAAAACGCAGGATGATGCCGTGCAGGATGAACCACCACACCAGCCTGGGGATTTCCACCACGCGGTGGTCGCTTAAAAATTCGGCTAGGTAGCGCCGCACGGCGGCGGGCGTGGGCGCATCGGGCGTGCCCAGATTGCACAGCAAAATGGCGGTTTTGGGCGTTTGGCCGTGGGTGTAGACGGGTTCTTTTTCGAAGGGCATGGGGTATTCTCGTGCACCTATGCTCGATATTTCAACCGTACAGGCAATTACCCTCGATCTGGACGACACACTGTGGCCGATTTGGCCCACCATTGCCAGGGCTGAAAAGCAGTTGCTGGCATGGTTGCAAGTGCATGCACCGGCGACCGCCACCTTGGCGGCAGACCCGCATTCCCGTGTTGTCTTGCGTGCCGAAGTGGAGGCCCGTTACCCAGAACTCGCCCACGACCTGGGCTCGCTGCGGCGCGAGGCCATTCGCCTGCAGCTGGCGCGTGCCGGTGATGACACCAACCTGGCCGAACCGGCCTACGACGTTTTCATCGCTGAACGCATGAACGTCACCCTGTTTGAGGACGTGTTGCCGGCGCTGGAATGGTTGTCGGCCCGTATGCCCATTGTGTCGGTCTCCAATGGCAACGCCGACGTGCACCAAATTGGCATCGGGCACTTTTTTGCCGCCACAGTGACTGCCCGCGACGTGGGTGTAGGCAAGCCCCATGCGCGCATCTTTCAGGCAGCAGCAAAAGCTGCGAGCGTGGCGCCGCAGGCGGTTCTGCACGTCGGAGACGATGCCGCGCTGGATGTGGTGGGTGCCCTGGCAGTGGGCATGCAGACGGTTTGGGTCAACCGTGCGGAGCACCTGTGGACCCAGCCACAGCACCCGCATGCCAGCGTGGCCGATATGCTGGAGTTGTGCGACTTGCTGGGTCGCCGCGGCTAGGGACGCAGGGTGAACGGACGCTTGGGGAAGCCCAAGGTACGAAACAGCTTGTCGGTCTCCAATAGCTTGGGGCCAAGAACCTCGGCCAGCTCACCTTTGGCCAGACGACGCACCATTGCAAAGCAATGGCTAGTTTCGGGTGCGCCGTGGTGGGCGGGCCAGGTTGACCTGGCGGCAGGCACGCCGGTAGGCCAGCAGCGCTTGCTCGGCCAGGCCCAGCACGCTATCTTGCGCGTAGCCGCCTTGCAGTAGGTCGCAGGGCAGGCCGCTGGCCTTGCCGGTAAGCAGTTCCAGCCCGTCACGGATATCGGTAGCAGTATGGATGTGGAACAAGCCCTGGTCCACGGCGTCCAGAACAATGGCGTCCAACATCAGATGGCGGCGATTGCGCTCGGGGATGAGCACGCCTTGCTGGCCGTCCAGGCCAGTGGACTCGCAGACGCGAAACCAGCCTTCGATCTTTTCGTTGATACCGCCTACGGGCAGCACGTCGCCATGCTGGTTGAGCGCCCCCGTTACGGCAATGCCTTGCCGCAAGGGCAGGCCAGAGAGCGCCGACAGCACAGAAAACAGCTCGGCGCAGGAGGCAGAGTCGCCTTCTACGCCATGGTATTCCTGCTCAAACACGATGGAGGCACTCAAAGCCAGTGGCGCAATGTGGGCGAACAGCTTGGTGAGGTGGCTGTGCAGAATGAGCACGCCCTTGTCGTGGATGGGGCCAGACATGTCCACTTCACGCTCAATGTTGAGCAGCCCGCCCAGGCCGGCATGGGTGTGGGCCGAGATGCGCACCGGCAGGCCAAAGCGCCAGTCGCCCAAGTCAATTTGTGTGAGGCCGTTGATTTGGCCCACGCGTGTGCCCTGGGTAGAAATCAGGTGGTCGCCCTCGGCAATGGACTCCTGCAGGCGCTGCTCGGGGTAATCGTGGCGCAAGCGCCGTGCGGTCAGCGCGTCTTCCACATCGCTGGCTTGCACGATCAGACTGGCACCGAGCGTGGCGCCAGCGCGGGCGCGGCGAACGGCAGCGGCTTCGGCCACCAGGGTTTCGATGCGGGCAAAGTTGGCGCTCTGGCGGGTCTGGTCGTCCGCCTGGCGGTGCGCGTCTTGCAGCAAGCGCACAACCGCTGCGCTGGAGAAATGGGGCAGGCCCAGTTTGCGGCAAGTGTGGGCCACAAAGATGGCGGTTCCGGTACGGGTGTCGTCGCTGGCGAAAAAGCTCTCGGCAAAGTCCACCTTGGTGCGAAAGCGCCGGGCAAATTCGGGATCGCCTTCTTGCAGCGCGTAGTACTGCTCTACCGAGCCAATCAGTACGATTTTGACCTCGGCGTCCACTGCCTCGGGTTCCAGCGACATGGCAGCCATGGGTGCCATGGCGGTGCCGGGTTCTTCGATTTGCACGCGCCCGCTGCGCAAGTAGCGGCGCAGCTTTTCCCACACCAGTTCATCTGCCAACAGATCGCGCAAGTGCAGCATGAGAAAGCCGCCGTGGGCGCGCAGCAGGCTGCCGGCGCGGATGCGCGAGAAGTCGGTCATCAGCACGTCTTCTTCGGCCTGGTATTCGATGCTGCCAAACATGGCCCGAAACACCGGGTTTTGCTCCACGATGACCGGCGCGCCGGTGAGTGCGGCGTTGTCCACCAGCACGTTGACCGCATAGCGGGCCAGCAACTGGATCAGGGCCTCGCGGCGCTCCAGTTCGGCTTCTTCCTCATCGATGGGGGTGAACAGCTCCAAGTGCTCCAAAATGTCGTGCGACACCTGGTCCAGGTAGGTACCAAGCTTGACCGAGTCCTTGATCTGCTTCTTGAGGCTGACCCGGATGTCCTGTAGCTCACGGTCCAGCACCGGTTTGACGCTCTGGCGGCGCAGGGCAGCTAGGGCCTCGTTCATCACCCGCTCCAGCGGGCGCGTTTTTTCCAGAAAACGGGCGATTTCGGCACGCAGTTCCTGTTCTGCCTGGTCTATTTCGGTGCGCTTGTCTTTGGGTAGGGAACGGGCTTCGGACTCGGTCAGGGCGCGGCCCTTGTCGCCGATCAGGGTGAAGACCAAGTGGCCGGATTCGCGAAACAGGGTGAAGTGGCGGGCCTCGGCATAGGCGTCCAGATCGGCATAGGACTTGGCTTCTTCCACCTTGTATGCGTTCTGAATGCGCGCGCTTTCGGCTTTGAAGTCGGCGCTGGACAGGCGCAGCGGAATTTCGGTCTGCACGGTGCGGGTCAGCGCAGCCATCAGCTGGCGCAACTGGCGCCCTTGGCCGGGCGGCATGCGCAGGGCGCGGGGGTGTTCGGGGGCGTCAAAGTTGTGCAGGTAGCACAGGTCCGGCGGCACGGGCCGGGTGGCAGCTACCGCCTGCATGCTTTGCAGCAGCAGGGAAGAACGCCCACTGCCTACCTCACCCAGCACGAACAGGTTGTAGTCGGGCTGCTCCATGCCCAAGCCAAAGTGCGCCGCCTGTTCGGCGCGCTCTTGCCCTACCCAGGGCAGCGTCTTGTGCAACAGCTCGGAGGTATCGGCAAAACCGAGGGAGTCGGTGGTGATGTGCAGGTGCAGTTGTTCGCGGGAGAGGATGGTTACGGTCATGGGGTGTTTGCCAGTTGGCCTTTTCTTAATGGGGGTCGTGGCTGGAGCGCAGGCGCATGCGCAGGCCCAGATCGGTGCGGGAATCGGCGTTGGACAGGGCCACTTCCTGCTCGATCAAACCACGCTGGTACAGGTCGAGCAGCGACTGATCAAAACTGTGTGTGCCAATGACGCTGGTTTTCTCCAGGGACTGGCGCAACTCATCCACCGCACCGCGCAGGATCAGGTCGGACACATGGGCGGATTGCAAGAGCATCTCGGTGGCCAGCACGCGCCTGCCGTCGACCCCGGGCAGCAGGCGTTGCGCGACGATGGCTTGCAGGTTGAGCGAGAGATCCATGCGCAACTGCGCGTGGGCCGAATCGGGGAAGAAATTCAGAATGCGTTTGACCGCCTGGCTTGCATTGCTGGCGTGCAGGGTGGATACGCAGAGGTGGCCGGTTTCGGCATAGGCGAGGGCGTGTTCCATGGTCTCGCGGTCGCGGATTTCGCCGATCACAATCATGTCCGGGGCCTGGCGCATCGCATTGCGCAGGGCGTTGGAGAAACTGAGCGTGTCGATACCTACTTCGCGTTGGTCCACGGTGGAAAGTCCGTGGCGGAACAGGTATTCAATGGGGTCTTCCACCGTGAGGATGTGGCCGCTTTGGTGTTGCGCGCGGTAGTCCACCATGGATGCCAGCGTTGTGGTCTTGCCCGAACCAGCACTGCCAATGATTAAAATAAGACCGCGTTGGCGCATCGCCAGTTCACGCATGCCGCTGGGCAAGCCCAGGGATTCAAATTCGGGAATGTCGCTGCGCACCAGGCGAATTACCATGCCGGCCTCGCGCCGCTGTTGGTAAATGTTGACCCGAAAACGACCAATACCTTGCGGCGAATACGACATGTTGCATTCCATCGTGCGCTCGTATTCGTCAATGGCTGCCGGCCCCATGGCCGAGTACGCCAGCTTGTGGACCTGGCCTGGCACCAGAGTGGCAAAGGGCAGGGCCTGAACGACCCCGTCGACCTTGACCTGGGGCGGCGCGCCGGTGGTCAAGTACAGGTCCGAGGCATTGCATTCCACCATCCTGCGCAGCAGGTCAAGCAAATCGTAGTTGTCCATTTGATGTCTCCGTTAGGCCTTTACGCTGTGGCGACAGAGCCGCCACATTCCTATGAACATGGTAGGCCTGCGCCAACCTATTGACTACCTGGGCATGTCCATTGCTTGACCCAAATCAATGCCAGCGGCCCAGCCACTGCGCACAGCGCCTTCCAGCGTGGCCGGGTAGGGTCCATCCACATAGTCGCCAGCGGCCAGTAGTCCGGGGGCAATTTGCTGGGGTGGGCGATGCAGCGCAGGTGTGCAGGCAAAGGTGGCGCGCTTTTCCACCACGGTTTGCACCACCTGCAGTGCACCCAAATTGAGCGCCGACAGCTGGCTGCGCGCCTGCGCCAGCACGGCAGCTTCCAGTGCATCGGCGGTGCCGTCGCTGGCGCTCACCACAAAGGCCAGCAGGCCGCTGGTTCCGTCCAGCTGGCCGCGGTCAAACACAAACTGGGCCGGCTCCACTGCGTTGGGGCGCAGCGCCAACATGGGGTGGGGCAGGCGGGCGGTGGGGGACCAGGCGTAGACCGTGGCGATGGCTTCAAAGCGCAGGGCTGCGGCTGTGGCGGACCAGCTCCGCAGTGAAGTTGCTATGGGTTCAGGAGCTGATTGCGCACATTCCACGAGGGCTAGAGCGGAATTGGATGATGAAGTTGCCCAGATAATCCGGTCATAGGCGTGACCATCCAGCAACCAATGCGGCGCTTCGTAGCGCAACTGGCTGATCCGCTGGCCCAGGTGCAAGGCGCCACCCATTTGTGTGACCCGCTGTGCGGCTGCTTGCGGAAAAATGGCGGTGAGGTCGCTGGTCGGGAGCAACAGGTGCGAGCCGCCGCGGATGCCAAACAGGGCATCCTTCAACACCCGCAAAAACACCGTGGCACTGGCGTGGGTTGCGGGGGTGTTGAGTGCGGACACGCACAGCGGTTCGATCAGTTCGTGGAAAACCTTGGGTGCCAGCGCGTGGCACAACTGTGCGACCGACAAACTGGCCTCACAACGAAAGCCATTCCACTGCCAGCCCAGCGAAGCGCGGATGAGCGAGAAGCGCTCGCCCCAACTCCAGCCGCGTGCCGTGGCAATGGCAGCAATAGCATCCAGCGGTGCCGGCCAGTGCGTGGCGTAGGCGGGTGTCTGCAGCCCGGTGCCATCGACAAAGGGCAGGGCCAGCGGCAGGCGCAGCAAGTTGGCTTCGGGGTCCACACCCACCTGGCGCATCAGGCGCAGGGTCTCGGTGTAGGCCCCAATCAGGATGTGCTGACCGTTGTCCAGCGTGACTGGCTCGCCGTTGGGCAGGGTGCCTTGCAGTGCCCGCGCCCGCCCACCCAGGGTGCGGGAGGCTTCAAATACGCTGACGCTGTGTCCCGCGTCGCTTGCCGCCACGGCAGCCGCCATGCCGGCCCAGCCGCCACCGACGATGGCGACTTTCATTTTTGTTTGGGCGGTCACATCCGCCCTAAAGCTTGCACCTTCCAAGCCTGCCACAGCTTGCGCAGCGGTGTCAGGCTGATGCGCTGGTGCAGCACCTGGAAGTTGTCGCGCTCAATCTCGCGCAGCAGGGCACGGTAAATGCTGGCCATCATCAGCCCCGGCTTTTGTGCGCGCCGGTCTTGCGCGGGCAGCAGCGCCAGGGCTTCGTCGTACAAGCCGTGCGCGCGCTGGGCCTGGAACTGCATCAGGGCGGTAAAGCGCTCCGAATAGGTGCGCTTGAGAATCTCGTGCGCTTTCACATCAAACTGCTGTAACTCGCTAACCGGCAGGTAGATGCGCCCGCGCAGGGCGTCTTCGCCCACGTCGCGGATGATGTTGGTCAGCTGCAGGGCCTGGCCCAGTTTGTGCGCGTATTGGGTGGTTTGCTCTTGCGTCTGGCCGAAGATGCGCGCAGCCACCTCGCCCACCTCGCCAGCCACAAGGTGGCAATAGCGTTGCAGGCCGGCGTAGTCCAGGTAACGGGTTTGCTCCAGATCCATCTGGCAGCCTTCAATCACGGCTTGCAGGTGGCGCTGTTCGATACCAAATTCAGCCGTCAGCGGCATCAGCGCCTGCATCACCGGGTGGCTGGCTTGCCCGGCGTAGGCCTTGGCCACTTCGGTGCGCCACCAGGCCAGCTTGGTGTGGGCCACGGTGGGGTCCACCATGTCGTCCACCACATCGTCCACCTCGCGGCAAAAGGCATAGAAGGCGGTAATCGCGGCGCGCTTGGGGGCTGGCAGGAACAAGAAGGCGTAGTAAAAACTGCTGCCAGATGCGGCGGCCTTGTCCTGAACGTATTTCGCGGGGGTCATAGCCTTATATTGTCGCCCAGAGCGCGAGTCTCAATCACTACGTTGCGCCAGTTGGGCTGGACGTTTTGCTCCGTGTCCCCCGCCCGCTGCGCGGGCTCCTCCTTTACCTGCGCAAAACGCCCAACCCAACTGGCTTGCCAGCGGTGGCGGTCTGCACTCCAAAGAGCGGGTGGACCACAACGCAGCAGACGGGCTGGGGGTGTCCACCCCCAGCCCGTCTGCGTGTTCAAAGCGAGAAAACTGACTACATCCAAACCGCACGCCACAGCATCACAGGGAAGTCCCACCAACGCAGGGTGGGGCGCTGGTTGAGCGTGGCGTAGCGCAGGGCCTCAATGCGGTCCAGAATGCGCAGCCCGCCTTGCACCACCAAGCGCAACTCCCAGCCGGCGCGCCCTGGTATCTGGTGCACCAGTTCAGAGCCAAATTGCATGCTAGCCCTCGCCGTTGCTACACAAGAAGCTATTAAGTTGGTAGCGGATTGGGTTTGACGTTGGGCCAGGATGTCGGCCTGGCTGACGCCAAACCGGGTGCAATCTTCTTGCGGCAGGTAGTAGCGGCCACGTGGAATGTCCACACTCAGGTCTTGCCAAAAATTGATGAGCTGCAAGGCGCTGCAAATGGCGTCGCTGCGCTGCAAGGCCAGATCGTCGGTTACGCCATACAGGTGCAGCAGTAGCCGCCCTACGGGGTTGGCGGAGCGGCGGCAGTAATCCAACAGTTCGGCATGGGTGGCGTAGCCTTGCGCCTGTGCAGATTTGCGGGTGTCTTGTTCAAAAGCATCCAGCAGGTCGTGCAGCAGCTGGGTCGGTAGGTGGTGGGTACGTAGCGCCACTCCCAAGGGGCCAAAGACCTGCGGCCATTGTGTGCTGACAGATGGTGCTTCATGGGCGGTCGCACCGCTGTTTGCGGCGGCGCTGGTGGCCACCAGATCTTGCCGATAAGTTTGCAGGGTGTGGAGGCGTTGCTCGGGCGTGGCATCGCCTTCGTCGGCAATGTCGTCTGCGGTGCGGGCAAAGTGGTAGATGGCGGCAATGGGTGCGCGCAGTTGCGCCGGGCACAGCCAGGATGCCACCGGAAAGTTCTCGTAATGGGTGATGGGTTGTGGACTTTGCGGCGCGGGCATTCGAATGGGTCGGCGCATCACGATGCCGTCCTGCCGGGCGCCGTCTTCTGCCTCGAAAAAACCGGCCAGGCAGCCAATTTCCATAAAACCCAGGCCTGTGTAGATACGGCGCGCTGGCGTCCACGTGGCGTTGACCAAGAGTACGGCCGATTCCAGCTGGGGGAACACTGCTGTTACATGATCCAGACATGCCTGCAACAACACCACACCCAGACCCTGCCCCCGCACGACTGGTGCCAGAGTCATGGAGCTGATGTACAGCTCGGTTCCCTGCACTGGGTCGTGGCGGCTGCGGATATCGTGGCCCAGCGCAAAGTGGGTTGCATTGGGCTGAGGTGTGGCTTGCCAGATTTCGGAAAACACGCAGCCCACACAGTCCTCCCCGCGCCAGGCCATGAGTGAGCCCTGGGGGAACGTCGCAATGCGCTGGGCATAGGCCGTGCGTTGTTCACGGTGGCCGGCGGCAAAGCCCTGCTGCTCCAGCGCCATGATGCGGTCCAGGTCGTCCGGCGTGGCTTCAACCAGGCGCAGGGGCTGGGCCGCAGTCAACGTGTTGGAGGGTGTAGGCATGTCTGACGGCACTCAGGCGCTGGCCACGGGCTGGCCCAGGTTCTTCAAAATATCCCGCACCATTTGTGCGCGGTCTTTTGCCTCGGGCAGCTCGCGCTCAATGCGCAGCTTCTCATTGCCCGCCAGCTTGATGTGCTTGTGCTTTTGGATAAGTTGGATGATCTTCATCGGGTCAATCGGCGGGTTCTTCTGGAAGGTGATGGTGATCACGCCCGGTGCCGCATCCACCTTGACCACGCCATAGGGCTTAGCCAGCACGCGCAGGCGGTGCACGTCGATAAGGGTCTGCGCTTGGTGCGGCAGCTTGCCAAAGCGGTCCACAATTTCCTCCAGCAGGGTATCGACCTGGTCTGTGGTTTTGGCAGTTGCCAGTTTTTTATAAAACGAGAGGCGCAAGTGCACGTCGCCGCAGTAGTCGTCAGGCAAGAGGGCGGGGGAGTGGAGGTTGATCTCGGTGGTGACGTTGAGCGGGCTGAGCAGATCCGGCTCGATACCGGCCTTGAGGCAGCGCACCGCCTCACTCAGCATCTCGTTGTAGAGCTG
>Ga0073904_10002005_pt1 | contig 15390 bp, 13 predicted proteins | sample KloWWTrecipitate_FD_66668 | JGI IMG/M metagenome (GOLD analysis project Ga0073904, IMG submission 66668) | Active sludge microbial communities from Klosterneuburg, Austria, studying microevolution and ecology of nitrifiers - Klosterneuburg... | ecosystem: Engineered > WWTP > Aerobic digester >...
CGGCAGTTCGGGATGCCGCAGGCGGCGCCCCGACGCCCATGGCGTTCAGCCGTGACTCGATGTCGCGCGCGGCTTCCTGCATGCGCGGCAGGTAGCTCGACACTGCAGCATCAGTGTCCAAAGCAGACGAAAACCATGTCAATCCGATGGAGGCCATCACATGCCCGTTCTCGAACACCGGAACGGCCAAGGTATTGGACACCGGCCGCACGTCTTTGCTGCGCAAGGCATATCCTTGCGCGCGCGTTTGCTCCAGCATTGCCTGCAGCTTCGCCGCATCGTGTACCGGCTGGTCTTCAGGATGCGCGGATTGGCGCAGGGACTGGACGATGATCTGGCATTCGTCTGGTGGGCAGAATGCCAGGTAGGCTCTGCCCAGGGAACGACTGACCAGAGACAATCGCATGTTCAGGCTCGAATGCAGCAGCGACAGCGGCGATTGCGAAATGGTGCTGTAGCGCACGATCACTGCATTGCCATCGAATACGGCCAGCGCCACTGGCCACTTCACCGCCGCGGTGATCGCATCAACCACCGTCGCCGCCGCTTCGATGATGCGCGGCTCGCTGTGGTAACCACTGGACAATGCCAATACCCCGGATGTCACATAGTAGGCACCGTATTGCGGCGCGTGCTTGACCAGACCCTTGCCGATCAGCGTTTGCAACAAGCGCACGAGTGATGGCCGCGGCAAACCCGTTGCACGGTACAACTCATCGAGCGTCGAGACCGGCTGCCGGTTGAGGCATTGCAGCAAGTCGAGTGCGCGTTCAACAGCACGAACGGGTGGGAAAGAGGCCATGAGACGGGTGGGCTGATAGACGTTGTGCCGGACAGGTGCCCGGCTCCCCGCGTGAACGACAGGCCTGGCAATTGAATTATGTCCCACCGTATGCGGCGCGATCGATGCCGGTGTGTTGGCCTGTCACACCATACTTTGACGCGCCAGCTCCCCAAACCGAACCTGGGAACCCTTGGGGTGGTCGCCATGGTCTTCGGTGGAAATCTCTTTGGAGCGGGTGATGTGTATGAAGCATGCAGCTCCATTTGACGCGCGATGCCGTCCTGGCGCTCAACCTGCCGGGCCCGGCCGCGCTGATGCGATTGCAGTCGCTGGCGGCGGTAGTGGCGGTGCTGGCAGCGCTGCCGCAGCAGCGCACGCAAGGGTGTGCACCGGGAGGTTGCGCTGGGCGCGGACGCGCGGCAAACTCGATGCGCTGGCGCTGGCACTGGCGCAGGATATTCCGCTGTTCACGTTACCCCTCTGACAAGCTGCTGCAGCACGCTGCGCACCGCTGTGGCGGGGCCGGCCAACCGTGGCGTTCCCGGCCGTTGGCCAATGACCGTGGAGCCGGGTCCCCGGGCCGTCAGATCGCCAGGTACTTCTGGCGCAATTGCGCGTTGTCCATGACTTCCTTCGCCGAGCCGTCGAACACGATCTCGCCCATATCGAGGATCAGGGCACGATCGGACAGGTGCAGCGCGGCAACGGCGTTCTGCTCGACGATGATGGTGGTGAAGCCCAGCACCTTGATCTCTTCGAGAATCCTCTCGATCTCATGCACGATCACCGGCGCCAGCCCCTCGTAGGGTTCGTCGAGCAGCAGCAGCTTGACGTCGCGTGCCAGCGCGCGTGCCACCGCCAGCATCTGCTGTTCGCCGCCTGACATGGTCACGGCCTCCTGTTTGCGGCGTTCGGCCAGCCGCGGAAAGTGGTCGTAAATGCGTTCCAGAGCCCATCCGACGGGTTTCTCGATCTGCGCCAGTTGCAGGTTCTCCTCCACCGTCAGCCCGGCAATGATGCGGCGGTCTTCCGGCACCAGTCCCACCCCCATGCGCGCTGCCTGCCAGGCGCTCATGCGGTGCAGCGCCTGGCCGCCCAGCCAGATCTCGCCGCTGTGCAGCTGCGGGTCGTCGAGCCGCGCGATGGTACGCAGCGTGGACGTCTTGCCGGCGCCGTTGCGCCCGAGCAGCGCGACGATTTCACCCTCGCGCACATCGAAACTGACGCCCTGCACCACGTAGCTCTGGCCGTAATACGCATGCAGGTTGCGGCAGGAGAAGTAGGCCGCGGGCGCGGCGCGCGTGTCCGCCTGCGCCGCCGCGGACGGCAAGATGGCTTCGGTCACAGATGGGCTCCCCCGAGGTAGGCTTCCTGCACGCGCGGATCGCCCTTGATGGCACTGGGCTCGCCCTCGGCGATCACGGTGCCCTGGGCCATGACACTGATCCGGCTGGCCAGCGAGAACACGACGTGCATGTCGTGTTCGATGATGATCTTGGTGACCCGTCCTGCACCGATGCGCTGCAGCAGTTCGATCGTGTTGTTGGTGTCGGCTCGCGACATGCCCGCCGTGGGCTCGTCGAGCAGCAGCAGCTTGGGTTCCTGCACCAGGCACATGGCAAGCTCGAGCCGCCGCTTGTCGCCGCGCGAGAGGCTGTTGGCGACCACTTGCCGCTTGTCAGCCAGACCGACATCTTCCAGCATGTGCTCCGCGCGTTCGTGCAGCTCGGCCCGGTGGTCGGTGCGACGCCATGCGTTGACGCGGAACGCGCCATCGTGGCGCGCCAGCGCGGGCACCAGCACGTTGTCCAGCAGGGTCATCTCGCCAAAAATCTCGGGCGTCTGGAATACCCGCACCACACCGGCCTGGTTGATCTCGTGCGGCTGCAGGCCCACCAGCGACTGGCCTGCGAAGGTCACCGAGCCGGCGTCCGGCGTCAGGCGCCCGACGAAGCAGTTCAGCAGGGTCGACTTGCCCGCGCCGTTGGGCCCGATGATTGCGTGGATGCTGCCCTCCTCCACCGCGAGATTCACATCGTCGAGCGCGCGCAGGCCGGCGAAATGCTTCCTGACACCCTTCACATGCAATATGGACATGGCGGGCGCTCCTCAGGTGCCGGCCAGAGGCTGGACAGCCGTCTTGGCCAATGCGACCGGTGGCGCCTGGCGCATGCGCCAGGCCCATATTCGCCGAACCCCTTCCATCACCCCGCCAGGCAGGAAGATCACCAGCACCATGAACAGCACCCCCAGGGTCAGCTGCCAGCCGTCTCCGACGAACAGCCCGGCCACCGCCACCACGGGCCGCTCGACGGCATCGGGCAGGAAACCAAAGAAACCATGCAGCGTCTGGCTGTTGAACGACGAGAAGATGTTCTCGAAGTACTTGATGAACATCGCGCCCAGCACCGGACCGATCAGGGTGCCGACACCGCCCAGGATCGTCATCAGCACCACTTCCCCCGAAGCCGTCCACTGCATGCGCTCGGCCCCGGCCAGCGGGTCGGTGACGGCGAGCAGCCCGCCGGCCAGGCCGGCAAAGCAACCGGAGATGACGAAGGCGGTGAGCGCATAGCGGCGCGTGTGCACACCGGTGTATTTGAGTCGGTTCTGGTTGGACTTGACGGCCTTGAGCATCAGGCCGAACGGCGAACGCATGATGCGCATGGCGATATAGAAACTCGCCACCAGCACCACGGCGCAGAAATAAAACCCGCCGTAACCCTGCATCGGCAGCCCGAACAGGTTGGTCGCCGGAATGCCCGGCGCGGCCTCGAAGAACATGCGGTCCAGCACCCGCGCATCGTCGCGGGCCAGTTGGAGCCCGGTCTCGCCGTTGGTGATCGGCGTCAACACCGAATACGCCAGGTTGTAGGACATCTGCGCGAACGCCAGTGTCAGGATCGAGAAGTAGATGCCCGACCTGCGCAGGCTGATGAACCCGATCACCAGCGCGAAGACGCCTGCCATCAGCACGCTGAGCAGCACCGCGGGCAGCACGTTCATGCTCAGCAGCTTGAAGCTCCAGACCGCGGTATAGGAGCCCACGCCCAGAAATGCGGCATGGCCGAAGGACAGGTAGCCGGTGAGTCCGAACAGGATGTTGAAACCGATCGCAAAGATGCCATAGATGGCAAACTTCTGCATCAGGTCCGGATAGGCGGCCCCGATCGGCCTGAGCCAGATCGGCATCGCCAGTACCGCAATCGTGAATGCAAGCAAAAGAATGCGGTCGTGCCTGCGCGAGGAGGGTTTGATTGTGGTTGTCATGTCCTAGTCTTCCATCACGCCCTTGCGGCCGAACAATCCGCGCGGCCGCACCAGCAGGATCAGCACAGCCACCATGTAGATGATGACCTGGTCGATGCCCGGGATGATGCCCTTGACCTCGTTCATCGACGCAAACGACTGCAGGATGCCGAGCAGGAAGCCGGCAGCCACCGCACCCACCAGTGAGCCCATGCCGCCGACCACCACGACCACGAAGGAAAGAACCAGGAAGTCCATGCCCATGTGGTAGTCGGGCGGCAGGATCGGCGTGTACATGGCCCCGGCCAGTCCGGCCACGACGACGGCGATACCAAATACGATGGTGAAGCGGCGCTGGATGTTGATGCCCAGCAAGCCCACGGTCTCGCGGTCGCGCATGCCGGCGCGCACAACCATGCCGAACGTGGTGAATTGCAGAAACGCGAAGACGGCCGCCACCAGCATGGCCGAAAACCCGAAGTACACCAGCCGCCACCACGGATAGACGACCGAGTCGCCCAGACCCAGCCAGGCGCCGATGTTGGCGCTGCCCGATACGATTTCTGGCGCCGGCTGCGGGATCGGATTGGCGCCGAAGGCCGCCTTGATGATTTCCTGCAGCACGATGGCCAGCCCGAACGTCACCAGAATCTGGTCGGCATGCGGGCGACGGTAGAAATGCCGGATCAAGCCGCGTTCGAGCAGCACCCCCAGCAGCAGCATCAGCGGGATCGCCAGCAGGATCGACAGTGGAACTGCGTAGTCGATCAGCCTGAGGCCCGCCTCGCCGAACCAGATCTTCAGGTAAGGCACATCGGTGTAGCTGTCGAAGAAGGTCACGCTGGGGTCCTTGACATGCTTGGACAGCGTGAGAATCTTCTGCATGCCGACGGCGCAGAACGCGCCCAGCATGAACAATGCGCCATGTGCGAAATTCACCACGCCCAGCGTGCCGAAGATCAGTGTCAGGCCCAGCGCGATCAACGCGTAGGCGCCGCCTTTGTCCAGGCCATTGAGCAGTTGAAGGACGAGTGCATCCATGTTTATCCGGTCTGGCGCGATGCGCCCAGCGCTTGGAAGATGTGTCCGGCCCGGCCGGGCCGGGCCGCAAGTAGTACCAGGCAGACCGGGCGCGACCCGCGACGCGGTCTGTGCCCGTCGTTCAGGCCACCGTGTAGGGACCGAGCGCACCGCCGCCCATCGAGGCGGCGTACTCGACATCGGCACGTGGCACGACCTTCACGATATCGAGCAGGTCGAACTTGTTGCTCGGCTTTTCCTTGCCGCGCACAACCAGGCAGCTCTTCATGCACTGGTGGTCCCCGGCGCGGTATTCGGTTGCACCGTTGCCCATGCCATCGAACTTGAAGCCCTCGAGCTTCTTGATGACCTGCTCGGGGTAGAAGGTCCCTGCCATCTCCACCGCGTTGGCATACAGCAGCGTCTGCACGTAGCAGGTGTGGGCGGCTTGCGACGGCGGCTGGCCATACTCCTGGCCAAAGGATTTGGCGAACGCCTTGGTCGCCTCGTCGGGCAGCTTCCAGTCCCAGTTGGCGGTGCCGAAGATGCCCTTGATCGCGTCACCAGCGCCTTGTGCCATCAGTTCCGAGAACAGCGGCACGACGATCTCGAACTTCTTGCCATTGACCATCTTGTCGCGCAGGCCGAACTGCACCGCCTGCGTCAGCGAGTTGATCATGTCCTTGCCGTAATGGTTCAGTATCAGAACGTCGGCGCCGGAATTGAGCACCGGCGTGATGTATTGCGAAAAATCCCCCAGGCCCAGCGGCGTGCGGACCGCAGCGACGGTCTTCCAGCCCAGCGCCTCGGTGGAGTTCTTCATCGACTCTTCCTGCGTCCAGCCCCAGGTGTAGTCGGCGGTCAGGTGATAGGCCTTGCGGTCCTTGCCATATTCGACGCCCAGAATCGGCCCCAGCGCCTTGCCCGACATGTAGGCATTGAAGAAGTGGCGGAAGCCGAAACGGCGGCGGTCCTTCATCGTGGTGTCGTTGGAGTGCGACAGGCCCACCATGTAGATCACGCCCATCTCCTGCGCCAGCGACTGCTGTGCCACCGCCACTGCCGACGAGGAGCAGCCGGAGTACATGATGATTCCGTCCTTCTCGATCATGCGCTTGGCCGTTGCACGCGCCGCATCGGCCTTGGTCTGCGTGTCGCCGCTGACATATTCGACTTTCTTGCCGAGCACGCCATTGCCTTTGAGGGCACTGGGTTTGAGGGTCTTGAGCATGCCGCCGTCGCCCTCGCCGTTGAGGTGCTTGACGGCCAGCTGAAACGCGCGCAGCTCATCGGCGCCTTCGTCCGCGTAGGCGCCGGTCTGCGGAACCGTGAAGCCGAACTTGACCGTGCTGCTCTTGCTGGGGTCGTTGCGGAAGTTCGCGGCCCAGGCATTGCGCACGAAAAAGGAAGGTGCGGCCACGCCGGCGCCGAATGCGGCGATGCCCTTGAGCGTGGTACGTCGAGTGTCGTTTGTCATGTTGCTGTCTCCATCGGTGGGTTGACGATCCGATTGCGGTAGGTCGCGATGCGGCCTGCAGACGCGATCCGGATAGAGCGTAACGTTCCGCTGTCAATCACTCAATATCTATTTGACAACAAACGATATTCTTGTAAATAATTCGATCGTTTCATTTGTCAATTTGTCAACGATTGACATTGCATCGCAGCATTTCAAGGGTTTGCACGGATACCGACTTTGGCACGCAATCTTGCCGGTTCAAAAATGCGCGAGCGACGCAAGTCGCTCGGCATCACCCAGGCCAGCCTGGCCGCAAGGCTGGGCATCTCCGCTTCGTATCTGAATCTGATCGAGGCCAACCGCCGCACCATCGGCGGGGCTCTGCTCAAGCGCGTGGCCGACGCACTGGATGTACCCATCGGTGAGCTCGATGGCGCCGCCCAGCGTCGCCTGGCCGAGGATCTGAGCCTGGTTGAGGCCGATCCGGTGCTGGCGGAGCTCGGTCTCGCGCCTGGTTCGTCCACCGGCCTGCTGTCGTCGCAACATGCTGCCTGGGCGCGCGCGCTGGTGAGCCTGCACCGCGCCTACCTCGATCGCGACGCGGCGGTGCTTGCGTTGTCAGATCGGCTCAACCAGGACCCGGTGCTCGGGGAGACGGTGCACACCATGCTGACCCATGTCACGGCCATCCGGTCGGCATCGGAAATTCTGGAGGCCGACACCGGCCTGGACCCGCGCGAACGCAGCCGGTTCGTCAACATCATCGCCAGCGACAGCCGCCGACTCTCCGATGTTTCGCAGACCCTGACCGGCCTGTTTACCCGGTCGCAGACGATGCGCTGGCCGATCACCCCGTCCGAGCAGGTCGATGATTTCCTGGCAATGCACGACAACCATTTTCCAGATCTCGAGCTGGCCGCGGAGCAGCTGCGCGTCAAGGTCGGGCTGGACGGCGGCAATGGCGACGCGGCGCTGACCGGGTACCTGGCGCGCGAACATGGTGTCACGCTGCGTATCGTGCCGACAGCGCGCCGGGATGCAGCACTGCGCGCAGTGTCCCATTTCGACCCGGACACCCGCACCATGGCGTTGCCCGACGTTGCCACCGATCCCACGCGGCGGTTCAGGCTGGCGCAGCTCGCGGCCGCACTGGGTACACCCGATGCGATCGCGGCACAGATCGGCGACTCCTTCGCAGCGCAGCAAACTGCGGCGCGAGACACGGCCGAACGCGTGCTGGCAGGATATGTCGCCGGCGCCATGTTGATGCCCTACAACGCGTTCCGCGACACCGCCAGCGCGACACGGTATGACATCGACCACCTTGGCGACACCTTCCACGTCAGCTTCGAGCAGGTCTGTCACCGGCTCGTGACGCTGCGCCGCCCCGGCGCCGAGGGCATCCGTTTCGGCTTCATGCGCGCCGACCCGGCCGGTCACGCGCGCAAGCGGTTTGCACTGCCGCAGTTGCCGCAACCCCGCTACGGCCCGGCATGCCCGCTGTGGGCGGTGTACGAGGCATTTCGCACGCCTGGCGCCACGGTACGTCAGCTGGCCGATTTTCCGGGCGGCGAGCGCTACCTGCTGGTGGCCCGGGCGATCGAGAAGCGACGGGCCGGCTTCGGCATGCCGCGCCACTTCATGTCCGTCATGCTGGTCTGCCATGCGATGGATGCCGACCGGATGGTGTACGGCGACGGGCTGGACCTGTCCTCCGGCGCGCCGTCCACGCCGGTCGGACCGGCGTGCCGGGTTTGCACGCGCAGCAACTGCAGCTACCGCCAGGAAGACGCGATTGCCGGCGCGGTCGGCACTCGCGCAGGCTTCATAGGGTAAGCTCGCTGCCGCCATCCACCGGTTCGACGCATACTGGAAAAGTCCGCTGCGAACCCGGGTGGCCACGTACAACGAGGAGATGCCATGGGCATACGGGTGCTGATCGTGGAAGACGAAGCCAACATCGTCGAGTCGGTGAGTTTCATCCTGCGCCGCGAAGGCCTCGAGGTGTCCAGCGTCGCGGACGGCGACGCCGCGCTGGAGCGCCTGCGCGGCGGCCATCCGCCGGCACTGGTCATTCTGGACGTGATGCTGCCGCGGCGCAACGGCTTCGAAGTGCTCAGGGCGCTCAAGTCCGATGCCAGACTCAGCGCGATCCCGGTGATCATGCTGACGGCCAAGGCACAGCCGCATGACCGGGCACGCGCCGACGAAGCCGGCGCCGACGCCTACATCACCAAGCCATTTTCCAACCGCGATCTGGTCGAACAGGTCAAGCGGCTTTGCGGCGGATGACCGATGGACCGCGTGCCCTCGCACAAAGCCCAGAGCGCCGCGGTGCTGCTGCCGATACTCGGGCTGTTCCTGCTGTTTCCGCCGTTCGTGACCCTGTTCACCGGGCCCCAGCGATTTTTCGGGGTGCCGCTGATTGTCATCTACATCTTTGGCGTGTGGTTCGCGATCGTGGTTGCCACGGCCCTGGTGGTGCGCCGGCTCGGCCCACCCGGGGCAACCGGCACGCCGGGCGAGGACTCCGATAGCCAGGCCTGATGCTGCCGGTCAATCTCGTCCTCGTTACGGCGCTGTGCTACGTCGCCTTCCTGTTTTGCGTCGCCTTCGTCAGTGACCGGCGCGCACGGCGCGGCCGGCTTGGGTGGCTGGGTTCACCCGTCACCTACACGCTGTCGATCTCGATCTACTGCACCTCGTGGACGTTCTACGGTGCGGTGGGATCGGCGGCCGGCAACGGGCTAGAGTTCCTGACCATCTATCTCGGGCCGACGCTGGTTTTCGCGGGTTGGTGGATTTTTTTGCGCAAGCTGGTGCGCATCGGGCAGGTCCACCGCATCACGTCGATCGCCGACATGGTCTCCTCGCGTTACGGCAAGAGCCCGATCATCGCGGCGCTGGTGACGATCATCGCGGTAGCCGCCAGCACGCCGTACATCGCGCTGCAACTCAAGGCCCTCACGACCAGTTTCCAGGTCTTCAGCAGCTCGGGGCCAGATGCCCTGCGCGGCATTCCGAGCGGCGAGCCGGACTTCCTTCTCGCGTTCTGGATCGCCGCAGGCATGGCGGTGTTCACGATCCTGTTCGGCACGCGCAATATCGACGCCAACGAGCGCCACCATGGCGTGGTGGCTGCCATCGCGGTGGAAGCCGTCGTCAAGCTGGCCGCGTTGCTGGCGGTCGGGCTGTTCGTGGTGTTCGGCATTGCCGGCAGTCCGGCCGCAATCTTCGCCCGCATGCCGCCGGACCTGCTGCGCGTCGACGAGGTATTCGGCCCGCGCTGGATCACGCTGATCTTCCTGTCCGGCGCAGCCGTGATCTGCCTGCCGCGGCAATTCCAGATGACGGTGGTCGAAATCGGCGACGAACGCCACCTGGCGACCGCTGCATGGCTGTTCCCGCTTTACCTGCTGTTGATCAGCCTGTTCGTCGTGCCGATCGCCATTGCCGGATTGAGTTACCTGCCCGCCGGTTCCAATCCCGACATGTTCGTGCTGACGCTGCCGATGTGGGCCGGCCAGCAAGGGGTCGCGCTGTTCTCCTTTCTCGGGGGCTTCTCCTCGGCCACGTCGATGGTGATCGTGGCGTGTATCGCGCTGTCCACCATGCTGTCCAACCATATCCTGCTGCCGATTGCACTGCGTCTGCCCTGGATCCCCCTCAATGCCAGCGGCGACGTCCGGCGCTTCCTGCTGGTCACCCGGCGCACCAGCATCTGCATCGTGCTGCTGCTGGCATTCCTGTATTTCCGGCTGTCGGGCAGACTCGATGCGCTGGCGGCGATCGGGGTCATCGCTTTCGCCGGCGCGGCACAGCTGCTGCCGTGCCTGATTGGCGGCCTGTTCTGGCGCCGTGCCACCGGGCGCGGCGCGCTGGCGGGCCTGATTGCCGGCGCCGCGTTGTGGGCCTACACCCTGTTGTTGCCGGGGTTCCGGGGCGACCTGTTCCTGAGCACGGCCGACATCGCAGAGGGCTTGTGGGGAATGTCCCTGCTGCGTCCGTATGCGCTGTTCGGACTCACCGGACTCGACCCCCTGGTACACGCGGTATTCTGGAGCCTTTCGATCAACATCCTGTTGTTCGTGCTGGTGTCGCTGGCCGGCGAGCCCCGGCCGCTGGAACACCTGCAAGGCGCCTTGTTCGTCGATGTGTTCCACCATCGCGCGGTCGACACCTCGCGCTTTGTCAGCCGGTCGGCGGCAACCTACGACCTGAACGTGCTGGCCCAGCGGCTGATCGGTGCGGACGAGGCACAGCGGATTTTTGCGTCCGACGGCAAGCAGTTCGATCTGGCGCCGGACCAGCCGATCGCCGGTGACGCGCTGATCACCGAACTCGAGCGCAAGCTGGCCGGCAGCGTGGGCGCGGCCAGCGCACGTGCGATGGTGTCACAGGTGGTCACCGGGGAGACCATCAGCCTGACAGAACTGCTGAAGATTGCCGACGAGAGCCAGCGCATGCGCGACTACAGCCACCGCCTGGAGCAACAGTCAAGCCAGCTGGCCGCCAGCGCACGCGAGTTGCAGGCGGCCAATGAGCGGCTCAGGCGGCTGGACGGTCAGAAGGACGACTTCCTGAGCCAGGTGAGCCACGAGGTGCGCACACCCATGACATCGATCCGGTCGTTCTCCGAAATCCTGCTGGAAACCCCCGATCTCGGCCCGCAGCAGTCGCGCCGCTACCTGCACATCATCCATGCGGAAAGCATACGGCTGACCCAGTTGCTCGACGGCATTCTGGACCTGAGTGCACTGGAAGGTTCGGATGACAGCTGGGCCCTGGACACGGTGGACCCGCGGGTGGCGCTGGGCAATGCGATCGCCGTCTGCGAAGGGCTGGCCACTGCCGCAGGTGTGGTGCTGCTGCGCGATGACCAGGCAGGCGGCGTGCGGGTGCGCGCGGACAACGATCGGCTGAGCCAGGTATTCATCAACATCATCGCCAATGCCATCAAGTACAACACCGATCCGCGGCCGCGGGTCCGGATTGCTGCGCGCGTGCGCGACGGACGTTACGAGGTGAGGATCGAAGACAACGGCCCCGGCATCCGGCCGGATGAGCGCGGGCGGATCTTCGCCAAATTTTCGCGCGGCTGGTCGCACCAGTCGGTGCCCCATGGTGCCGGTTTGGGATTGGCGATCAGCTGGCAGATCATGCGCCGCCTGAACGGCACATTGGAACTGGCCGAGAGCGCGGGTTCCGGTGCCTGTTTTCTGGTGCGGCTCGATACCTGCCAGCCGTGATGCAGACACTCAGCCGGCCGCGCACCAAGAAAAAGGCCCCGGTGTCCGGGGCCTTGGCTCGCAAGATTCAGCCAGGGCCGTCGGATCAGCGGGTGCTGCGTCGGCGCGAGACGGCCAGGCCCGCCAGCGCCAGACCGATCAAGGCCAGGCTGCCGGGTTCAGGCACGGCAGCGGCACGGTCGGCCGAAACGAAGTCGATGCGATCACCCCCGTTGAGCACGTTGGTTTCGACCCAGTCGACATAAACCAGCGCTTTGCGCTGAGAAGAGCCCAGATTGAAGTTCACGCGTACCAGGTCGTAGTCGGCGTCGGCGAGCACAAAATCCCAGGTTGTATCCAGCCACCAGTCCAAGCGCGACTGCAGGCGGAGCTAACGCCTGTCGCCTATACCGATGCGAGCTTTGTATTAGCCGAGCTGTTGCCGTCTGCGGGATTTCGTATACGCTCCCTGTGCAAACCGCAGGGCATCAGCAGCGGCAAGGAGGTGTTCACGGTCGCCGCCCCGGTGCGCACCCTGCATTGGTGGGCCAGGAGTGGAGCAGCGGCAGCGCGGGCACCATCACATGGTTCAAATGGGCCTTTACCAGCCAACGGGCTGCCAAGTTGAAGTGCCAGTAAGTTTTTCCCAGGAGATGACCGTGAATACTGCCGCTGTGATACCGAGTTATGGGTTCGAAGAGTTGCCCAGCGACGGGTTTGTTGAACTCAAAGTCATTCCGCCTGCGCTGGGTGTCGCCGATGCGGCGAAGGGCTTTGGCATGAAGGTCATTTTTGCTTTTGCCGGGTTGGTCGTTGGTTTCTTTGTGTCCGCATTTTTCAAGTCCAGCTGGGCCATGGTATTTCCGCTGATTGGCGCAGTCGGTGCGTGGCTTTGGCTGGGCCGAATGATGCGCACCGCCAGAGGCCAGATTCTCAAAACCGCCAACATCAAGATATCGCCCGAAGGTGTGGCGTTGGACGGCAAGCTTTTTGCGCGCGAACACATTTCTGATTTTTAGGTTCGACAGGGACAAGGCGAATTCGTCGTTGGCAGCAGCGATGGTCCCGGTGTCGCCCGCTATTCAGATGACGTGATGAAGCGCATGTTTTCTCTGCAGATGCGCTACGGCGCGGAGCCGGTCGTTTTGGTCAATGGTGTGACGGAAGGGACGGCCAAAGCACTGATGGAAAAAGTGTCGTCTGCGTATAGAAAATATTTGGTTTGACGCTTTTGGTTTGACCGGGATCCAACGGTGGCCGGTGGCCGGTTGCCTGTGGCCTGCTGGCTGATGTGCTGCTGCGGGGTACTGCTGGCGGCAAAGCCGTCGAGCCACTTGCTGCCTGTGGCGCGCTGTCATCACAATGACAGCGCGCCCAGGCGTAGACGCATAAGCTATCGACACCACCACTTCATCAGGACGAAGGAGACATCATGCCGCAATATTCCTCTCTGACTGCCGAACTCATGCCGGGCGCGCCGGGAGTTGGCCGCATCTTGCTCAACCGCCCCGACAAGCTCAACGCCATCAGCGAAGAGATGCCCGAAGAGATCCGTGCAGCCGTGGGCTGGATGGAGACCCAGAACGACGTGCACGTGATCCTGATCGAGGGAGCGGGCCGTGCGTTCTGCGCCGGCTACGACATGGACCTGTATGCCAACGACAGGAAAGATCACCCCTGCAAACAGGAGAACGAGCCCTGGGACCCGTTGGTGGACTATGCCTTCATGAAGCGGAACACCGAGAACCTCATGTCCCTGTGGCGGACGTCAAAGCCCACCATCGCCAAGGTGCACGGCTACGCCGTAGGCGGGGGCAGCGACATCGCGCTGTCTTGCGACCTGCTGGTGATGAGCGACGACGCCCGCATCGGCTACATGCCCACGCGGGTCTGGGGGTGCCCCACCACGGCCATGTGGACGTTCCGGCTGGGGCCGGCGCGCGCCAAGGAAATGATGTTCACCGGCGACACCATCGACGGCGTCCAGGCCGCTGCATGGGGCTTGGCGAACAAGTCTGTGCCGGCCGGACAACTGGATGAAACCGCGCTGGCGTTGGCCAGGCGCATTGCGGGCGTGCCCAAGTCACACCTCGCGATGCACAAGATGGTGGTGAACCAGGTCATGCTCACGGCGGGACTGGAACAGACCCAGATGATGGCCACCATCTTTGATGGCATTACCCGGCACAATCCCGAAGGCATGTGGTTCAGGCGCTACTCCCAGGTTCATGGATTCAAAAAAGCGGTTGAGTGGCGTGACAGTGGCCGGCACATCCCGGAGGGCGAGGAAGCTCGCCAGCTCATCGCCGAACTCGCGCGGCAGATCGCCAGCCAATAGCGCCCAAGCGGCTGGACCGCCGGCAACGCTCTCCGCCGCCCTTGCGCTCCCGGTCTTTCTTGACGGATCGGCCTGGTTCAGCGTGCTGACGCATGGCCCGGTGCGTGTGTCGCTGCCGGGGCAGCTTGGAGCGACAGGGGCTCGTCACCACCCCACTTGAAGGACGCGTCACGGTCGCCGTGACGCGCAGCGGCACCACCATCGCTGCCATCGTGCCGGTCAGCGCGGTCTGTTGCAGCGGCAAACGTGATCACCGGCGCAAGCCATGGTCTGCCATGCCGACACCTTCCCGAGCCGCGCCGCACACAGTTCTTCATCGGCCTATCCCCCTTATGGGGGATGCGGCGATGGCAGCATCAGGTTCACCATCGTCCGACTGCGTCTTCGACGTGGCCGCGACTGCGGAGGTGCCCCATGCAACACTTGCATTTCCACCCTGAAAAGGGTGTCGTGATGGTCAAACAGGGCTTCAGCTGGCCGGCAGCAATCTTCGGCAGCCTGTGGGCCATGGCCCACCATATGTGGTTTCCGTATGTGCTGCTGCTGTTGCCGATCGAAGGTCTTCTGTGGTTTCTGGCGCGCTACGTGCAGGCCCATCCAAGCGATCCGATGCTGCTGGTCATGGGCATAACCTCCCTGGCGCTTGTCTTCGTGCGCGGGCGTTACGGCAACGCCTGGATGGCGTCATGGCTGCGCCGGCACGGATATACCCGGCGCGACGATCTGTTGCCGGCGGCGCAACATGTGGCGCCGCGGGTGGCCGGGTAGTCGGCGCCTGCGGATGGCGGCCCGGGGTCGTTCGAAGAACCTGTTCCCGCGGCAACCGGCCGCGCCGCACTCAGACCCAGCTGTCGATGACGGCCTCGCGGACGGCGGCGACGGCAGGCACCTTGAGCGCGCCGGGTGAACTTATCCAGCACAGCCACGTCTTGCCGCTCCAGCCCTGCCAGATAACGCCTTGTCCCTGGCGCTGTGCATCCTCGGCCTGGTCTCGCCGCATGAGGCCTGCGCCAATGCCGCTGGCAACCATGCTGCGCACCATGCCCTCGGTGTCGGCCATCGCACCGCTGGGAAAACCGGCACCGGCGGCTTCGAACAGCTGCCCCAGATGCCAGCGCAGCCCGCAGTCGGGGGGCGTGGTCACCCACGGCAGCTGCGCGAGTTCGGCCAACGTCGCGGGAATGGATTGCCTGGCTTGTTCCACTGGCAGCACCGCGACGATCTCGCTGGGCTGCAGCCGGACCACTTCGAGCCCCTCGTGCTGCTCATCCACATCAAGCACGTAGGCGCAGTCGAGCTCACCGCGGCGCAC
>Ga0073904_10002013_pt1 | contig 15369 bp, 13 predicted proteins | sample KloWWTrecipitate_FD_66668 | JGI IMG/M metagenome (GOLD analysis project Ga0073904, IMG submission 66668) | Active sludge microbial communities from Klosterneuburg, Austria, studying microevolution and ecology of nitrifiers - Klosterneuburg... | ecosystem: Engineered > WWTP > Aerobic digester >...
CGTTCGCTGCCGCCGAGGAGGGACGGATGTTTCGCTCCGGGCGCCCTCTGGACGATACATGACAAGACACGGGACTGGCTGCCGACCTGACACATCACGCTGGTCGGAGCACTGAGTAGGCGACCGCGATGAATATGGCAAACCGGCAGCCACCCATTTCTCTGTCATCCTGAACGAAGTGAAGGATGACAGGCAAGCGGGTCGCCACTGCCCAGCAGCGCTCCTACAGCAGCTCGCCGACCGACTTGGCCTCGACGAAGGCCAGCAGATAGTCCGGGCTGCCGCCCTTCGTGTTCGTCCCGCTCAGCTTCATCCCGCCGAACGGGTGAACCCCCATCATTGCCCCGGTGGACTTGCGGTTCAGATACAGGTTGCCGACCTCGAACTCCTCGCGCGCCTTCTCCAGCACGGCCCGATCGCGGGCATAGACCGAGCCGGTCAAGCCGTATTCGGAGTCGTTGGCAATGTCCAGCGCGTCGTCGAAATCCCGCGCCTTCACCAGCGCGAGCACCGGGCCGAAGATTTCCTCGCAGGCGATTCGGGCATCTCGCGGGACGTCGGCGAAGATCGTCGGCTCAACGTAGTAGCCCTCTTCTGCCGCCGGCTCGCCGCCGAGGACCAGCCGGCTCTCGCCCTTGCCGATCTCGATGTACTTCAGGATCTGATCGTACTGCTTCTTGTCGACGACAGCGCCCATCGACGCCTCGCCATCGACACCAGGGCCGACAGAAACCGCCGCCTCGGCGCGCTTGACGACCTTGTCCACCAGCGAATCGTAGACATCCTGGTGAATGATCGCCCGCGAGCAGGCCGAGCACTTCTGGCCGCTGAAGCCGAACGCCGAGGTGACAATTCCCTCGGCCGCCGCATCGAGGTCCGCGTCGTTGTTGACGATGATCGCGTCCTTGCCGCCCATCTCGGCTGTCACCCGCTTAAGCCAGCGCTGGCCCGGCTGGAGCTTCGCCGCCCGCTCGTAGATCCGCACACCAACGTCCTTCGAGCCGGTGAAGGCAACGAACCGCGTCTTCGGATGCTCGACCAGCGCGTCGCCGATCTCGCTACCGCTGCCGGGCAGAAAGTTGATTACTCCGGCCGGGACGCCAGCCTCCTCCATGATCTCGACCATCTTGTAGCCGATGACCGGGGTGTTGCTGGCCGGCTTGAGGATCACGACATTGCCGGCCGCGATGGGGGCCATCGTCATCCCGGTCAGGATCGCGCAGGGGAAATTCCAGGGGGGGATGACCACTCCGATGCCGAGCGGGACATAGATCATCTGGGTCGCTTCGTTTGCCAGATGCGCAAGCGGCACCGGCTGACCCAGCTCGAACGCCTTGCGGCCATACCATTCCAGGAAGTCGATCGCTTCGGCGATCTCACCCTCGGCCTCATCCCACGGCTTGTCCAGCTCGAAGACCATCCAGGCGGCCAGCTCGAGCCGACGCCGACGGAGGATGCCGGCCATCTTGAACAGCGTGCTGGCCCGACCAGTGGCGCTCATCCGCTTCCAGCTCTTGAACGCCTTCTCGGCTGCCACGATCGCGTCCTCGACGTCGCTGGCTCGCCCTCTGGCGACCTCGCCAACCACCTGCGACGGATTGCCCGGGTTGGTCGAGGTGATCCACTCACCCGTCTCACGCCGTTCGCCACCGATGATCAGCGGGTAGCGCTGGCCGAGCTGGGCGCCGACTTCGTCGAGCGCGGCACGCATTGCCGCGCGATTCTCCTCGACCGCGAAATCGGTATACGGTTCGTTCTGAAATGCTGCTCGAAGTGACATCCTGGCCGCCGTTCCTTTCACGCCGCGCGGCGACTCACCGTCGAGTCGCCAAATCTCACCCATAAGGTTACGTCGCGTTGTCAGTCCCGGCGACCGGCCGGCCGATCGCCGCGCTAGCCTGCCTTGCTCGTCCTGACCCGCACAACCGCGCGCTCCAGCGCCGGGCCGCTGGTGAGGCCGGAGCGGCGAGCCAGCAGAGCGAGGCCAGAGACTCCTTCCGCCGTCAGCTCCCACTCCTGGTCGGCCATCACTTCGACCAGCAGGTCGCGATCGATGTCGTATCGCTTCGCCATATCGCGCCGCAACTCGCGCCCACGCTCGTTTCCCGCTTCGAGCGAGGCGACCAGATGCCCGGCCGCCTCGGCTACAGCTACCGGGTCTCGAGAGAGTAGTCCTCGACGGACGACGCAGATGTGGCTGACGAATGGCGTGTCGGTGAGCAGATACCAGGCTCGCCCGAGGTCTTCCTGGTGGGTCTCCTCATCCCCGGCCAGGATCAGGGCGGCCGGCCCCTCGCTGACGACGGCGTGTTCCGTGTCAACGGGGAACGTCTCCTCCGACCATTCTCTCGCGCGGATGCCATAGAACGGCTGCAGCGTCGCTAGCGCCACCGCGCGTCCGGCCGGCGAGACCCCTGCGAGCGACACCGCGACATCATCGACATCGTCCGGCCGCGTATGGGTTGCCAGTGTCAGCATCGTCGCCCGCCGGGCGACAAGCGCCAGATCGGACAGGACGGCGAAATTCGCCAGCATCGAGAGCGCCGAAACGCTGTCGAGCAGGGCGATATCCACGTCGGCCGCCCGGGTCGAGGTCAGGCCCTCGACAAGGGAAACTCCTCCTTGCTCGACCCAACCCGCCTCGAACGGATAGGTCAGCCGGGCAGTCTCCAGCCTGTTGTCGATCGCGATCCGAAGCGCCACACGCTACCCCTCTCTCCGCCAAGCGGATTCAGCGAAGTGTACGCGGGCCAGACAGATCAGGCGGCTGGCTTGTGGGCAACGGCGATCATCTGCGACCCGAGGTTCAGCTTCCGGATCGCAACCGACATCGGCAACGACGCAATGAAGATGGGGACGACACCCACAGGCTTCGTGACAATCGGCAACAGGACGCGATCTGCGATGCGCCTTGCGCCGCGATCGCGGTCTCCAGCGTGTAGCCAGAGGTCGATGCTGCCAAGCCCGCAGGCGATCTCGTTATGCATCGCCCCCAGACGGCCACGCTGGCTGATGATTCGCGGCTCGACGAATCCAGCCGAGCTCAGCGCCACACGCATGTGCTTCGGCGAAAACACGGAGAAATGGCGTGGGAAGTCATTGCCAATCCAGTATGTCCCAAACACCTTTGATTCGAGCGAGTCCCGGTTCGGCACCGACATGACAATCGCGCCGCCGGGCCGGAGCAGATCGAAGGCGCGCCGCAGCGTATCGAGGGGCTGGGGAGTATGCTCAAGAACCTCCCACATTGTCACGGCGTCGAATGACTCGGGCTCGAATGAAGCCTCTTCGAGATAGCCGTTGAACACGTCGATCCCGTGTCGCTTGCGGGCATAGGCAGCCGCGCCAGGGTCGGGTTCTACCCCACGCACATTCCAGCCCTTCGAGCTCATCATCGACAGGAAGTCGCCGACGGCACAGCCGATATCGAGCACGTCATGCCCGCCACTCACCGCGTCGAGCACCTGCTGGGCGCGCTTGGTCAGCTCATAGACACCGATCGACTTGATGTAGGAGGATTGGTCGAAGAACGACGCGTAGAACGGGTACTCCTCCGGATAGTGACGCTTGATCTCCTCCGCATCGGGGCGCGGCGACAGGTAGAGGAAGCCGCATCGGTCGCATTCGACCAGCGTGTACACCCCCGGCACATTGCACATACGATCCCACCCAGTCACGCGCACCGTGCTCCCTGGGTATCCGCAGAGCAGGCAAGACACTGTCTCCATCAAGAGGATCCTTTCAGTTGCCCCCGGGAGCGCCGGTCGTGACGAGCAAGGGGCTATCGAACTGGACGTGGGCCGGCAGTGAGGGCGGATCGACGATCGAGAGCGTCCATGCTCCGGAGCCCTGCTCGGTGAATCCACTGCGTCGCAGGTAGTCCAGCACCATCGCGTTGCGCTTTCCTTCGACGTATGGCGCGACCAGGGTTGTTGCTCCCTGGCCGGCGGCTAGCGCCGCCATGCCGGCTAGGAACGCATCCTCGACGCCCCGGCCGAGTGCCCGACAGCTCATCAGCAGCGTGTCAATTTCGGCCGAGCGGGCCGCGTCCGGCGGCCGGACGAATACCACCCCGACGAGGCCGTAATCTCCGAACCGGTCGGCCGCCTTCAAGACAAGAACCGCCTCCTCGCCGGCCAATGCCCGGACTTCCTCGACGGTGCGACGCTTCAACGACAGGTTGAACTGATTGGTGCGCTGGGTGAGTTGAGCGACACGCGCCCACTCAGTGTCCTCCGGCGGTCGCATCTCGACCCGCAGGTCCAGCCCGGCGAGGAATTCGTCGATGCTGGCGGCTGCCGTCGATTCGCGCTTGCGTCGTCCTTCCTCCTGCATCATTTGCGTCCGCGCCGCGTCCACATCCGTCGCCTGGGCGCCATCGAATAGCCAGAGCCGCGCGAGCGCCTCGGCGTATCCCGTCGCGCGGCTCGGCAAGGGGACGACGTGGACCTCCGGCGCGCGCGCTGCCACTTCCGCCCGCACCGCCGGGTCATCGTCCAGAAACACAAAGCTGTCCAGCCCCAGATTCATCTCCTCGGCGAGCGAGCGCAGGTTCTCCGACTTGTGGCGCCAGTTGACGCTCCAGGTCGCGATGTCGTCCGGCCGGAGCACCATGCCGGGGTGGCGCTCGAACACCTCCAGGACATCCGCCTCCTCGTTGCGGCTGACCACCGCAAGCAGGATGCCCCGCTCCTTGAGCCGCTTCAGCTGCTGCTGGAAGAGCTGGTAGGCGCGCCCGGGGCCATCCTCGCCGAGCTCGATTCCGTCCAGCCCGACCTCGCCAACAACCCCACCCCAGAGTGTGTTGTCGCAATCGACTGCGATCACCTTGGCCGGGCTGCGCCGCCGCGAGCGGACGTGGCGGGCCAGCGCGATGCCGAGCTCCTGGTAGAGGAGTGGCGAGTACGGCGCGCGCGACAATGATTCGCTGGCGCTATCTCGCGCTCGCTCGACCCCGATATGCTCGACGACCTCCGCGAAGTCGAACCAGCCAACGCCGGGCAGCCCGCCGATCCGCGTGTGCCACTGATGGCGCAGCCAGGCAGTATCGGCGTTGGCCAGCGGGGAAAATGCCGACACGGCCGGCGGCAGCGTCCCGACCAGCAGCTCGCTCGCCCCTCGCGCCGCGACAGACTGCCCCAGCGCCGCGACGATCTGATCCAGTCGCGCCGTCGTATCGGCCTCGTTGCCGGCCCAGAGGTCCTCCGGTCGCGCCAGGACGACGTTCACCACCGAGAGACCGTTCGCGAACGGGCCGGACGGGTCGAGCAGTGTCTGGACGATCTGGTCGTAGTCGGCAAACCTGCAGTCGATGTCAAACCCCATCACGCCGCCCCAGAGCCGCAGCGCGGGCGCAAGCGGCTGCGCGACAAATGTCGCCGCGACGGTGACCGGGATCTGCTGAGTGGTGGCGATGGGGAGGTCGTGGCGGGCAGCGATCGCCCGTGTCGCAGCCTGATGGTCGAGCAACGGCAACATCTCGAGGTCATCGGGCAGCGGCAGACACTCGCCGGGCTGTGTGACCGGGGCGTCAACGCCGTCCCCGTGCTCTCTCGTCGCCGGGACCAATCGTCCCTGGATCGCATCATCGACATCGTGTAGCGACCTGAGCTTATAGATGTCGTCCTCGGCGACCGTTACCCCGTAGCGGTCGAAGATTGCGGCGGCGATGGCGAGCTGGCCGAGCGAGTCCCAGACCGTACATGTGTCGCTGCTCAGATCGGCCGGCGTCTCGCGCTCATCGAGACTGAGCGCGGAGATCACGAGTCGACGCAGGTCGTCGGGCGCCGCCGAATACGCGCCGTTGGGTTGCATGACGCTGGCTACTGGCTGATCGGCCGGGGAGCGCGCTGGGCCGAGGTCGTCCCGCTTGCGCCGGAAGCGCGCCGGATTGCCGCCCCAGACCTCGCCGGCGGGGATGTGGGTGAGCGCCGCGACGACCGCGCCCGGCTCGACGATTGCGTCATCCTCGATCGTGCAACCGAGGCCAACGCGCGACTCGCCGCCGATGGTCGCGCGATTCCCGATCCGTATCGGTGCGCTCACGTAGACCAATCCCCCGTCGGGGCGCATCGACAGGCTGTGCGCCACAACCACCGCCCCGCCACCGATAACGACCTGGTCGCCGATACTCGTGAGATCGGGGTCATAGATGACGCCCCAGCTCACGCCTCCATGCCCGATCGTTGCCGACGGCGAATACGCCCGCAGGACCGTGCGAAAGAAGAGCGGCATTGCGCTGATCACGTGGATGAAGGGCAACCCCTGAACGAGCGCCAGGCGGCGGTAGCAAACAATCGCGGTGATGACGCCGAGATCATCCTTCAGAACAGCGCGGACATGTGTCTGGCCTGGGATTGCGCGAAATCTCGGCTTGGGATGTCTTCGGCCGATCGCGCCGACGATGAGCCCGGAGAGGACCAGGAATACCCACAACCAGACGACGTAGATCACGGGACTGAGGACGAGCGCCAGGTACCATGACCAGGCCATAACCCGGCCGGCCAACGCCACGAGACCAGCGGTGATGGCGGCAGCGACAACGAGCGGCGCGAGCAGGAGGGCAACCGTCGCGAGGTCAGAAACCGGACCGAGGATGGAGCTACCGGGAAGGCGATGACGCATACGCAGATCTCCCGTTTCGCCGCGATTCGGGGGCGGCTTGGCCAGATTAGCAGGAATCACGCCAATCGACAATCCACGCTGTGTCACGCCGACGCATACTGGTATCCAGCGCCATCGACGACGAGACGAGAGGAACAAACGACGTGACGACGCTTCTGACCGGTGGGAACGGGTGGGTTCCCAGCTTTGTCCTGCGCCAGCTTGCGCAACGCGGCGAGCGCGTTATCTCGTACGACCTGATGCCAGTCGACGATGTCCTGCGCGAGCACCTGGATGACGCGGTCGCCAACGTCACCTTCGTCCATGGCGATGTCACCGACGGTGAGCACCTGCTGGATATCGCCCAGGAGGCCGGCGTCACGAGGATCATCCACACGGCCGCGATCACCCCACGTCTCTGGCGCGAGCAGAAGGAGCCGCGACGGGTGATCGACGTCAACCTCGGCGGAACGATCAATGCCCTCGAGGCTGCCCGTGCCCTGCCTGGCTTCGAGCGATTCGTCTATGTCGGCTCCGGCGCTGTCTGGGGCAGCGGGCACACTGGAGAAACGATCGACGAGGACGCGCCCAGCCGGACCACGAACCTCTATGGGATCACGAAGTACGCCAGCGAGCGGATCGCGATGCGCTACAAGGAGCTGTTCGGGCTGGACATCGTCTCGATGCGGCCAGCGAACGTCTACGGCCCGATGGAACGTGACACACCGGGCTACGTCGGGGCGACCGAGCTCCGCGAGATGCTGAGGGTGCTAGCAGCCGGCGAGGAGCTGCGCGTGGCCAGCCTGGACGGACCGTACCACGACTGGACATTCGTCGAGGACATCGCCGAAGGAATCGTTCGCGCCTGGGCCACTCCGAACCTGCCGCACGACGTTTACTCGATCACCTGTGGCCGGCAATATTCGATCGGCGAAATGCTCGCGGCGTTCAAGCGCGCCTGGCCGGAGATCGAGTACCGGCTCGTGCCGGAAGACGAGGCCAACACTCCGCTGCGCGACGCGCCACGCGGCCCACGCCCGAAGAACGACCGCATCCTTGCCGACTTCGGCTGGGCGCCGAGCACGCCGCTCGACGAGGGCGTCGCTATCTACCTGAACTGGGTTCGCGCGAACGGCCCGCAATAGGACGCTGGACGCCGGAGCAGAACCGGGTAGGATGGGCTGTGGATCGACCAGGCGAACATGCGTTGTGCATTGGAGCATGGCATGCCAACAGATCCCAACGCCGCATCCCCTCGCACGAGGCCGCTGAGAATCGGGCTCTTCCTCCCCCACGGCGAGCGCCACATGGATGGCCAGACGCCCAGATGGACCGACATCCTGGCGATGGCCCGGCGCGCCGAGGAGGTCGGGTTCGATTCGCTCTGGGTCTCCGACCACCTGACGCGCTTCGGTCCGGTCGTGAAGCTCGGACCCTGGGAGTGCTGGTCGCTGCTGGCCGCGCTGGCCGCGACAACCAGCCTGGTCGAGCTCGGCCCACTCGTCAGCTCGACCAGCTTCCGCGAGCCGGCACTGCTGGCGAAGATGGCGGCAACGGTCGACGAGATCAGCGGCGGCCGGCTGGTCCTCGGCATCGGCGCGGGATGGCGAGAAGCAGAGTACCTGGCGTTCGGCTACCCGTTCGACCACCGGGCGTCACGCTTCGAGGAGGCGCTGACCATCATCCGGGGGATGCTGCGGGAAGGCTCGGCTGATCTCAGCGGCCGCTACTACCAGGTCAGCAACGCGGAGCTGCGCCCGCCGGGGCCGCGACCGGCCGGCCCGCCGATTATGATGGGAGGAAGCGGCGACCGCATGCTCCGGCTGGCGGCCCGGCACGCGGATCGGTGGAACTGCTGGCTCATCTTCGGCGATAGCCGGCCGTCCGCCGCAATCCCGTTTCTGGACCGGCTCAATGCTGCCTGCGCGGAAGTTGGCCGGAACTCCACCGCTATCGAGCGCTCGATCGCGGTCCAGGCTGTGCCATCCAACGCGGCCACACGGTTCCGTTCTCGATTCAATAGCCAGGCCGAGCGGATCGTATCCCGACTCGCAAAGCTGAACGTCACCGCGCTGTCCGGCTCGCCGGAGGAGCTGGCTTGCGATCTGCGAGTGTTCGCCGCGCTTGGCGTCTCTGAAGTCCAGGTGCGGCTCCGGCCGAACAGCCTGGCCGGCATCGAGGCGTTCGCGCCCGTGCTGGAAATTCTCGACCAGACGCCCGCTGCGGCACGGTCGCCATTGCGCTAGCCTCAGGAGCGCGTCGATGCCATCTCTCCCGCAGTCTACGCCGCCACCAAGGCGTTCCTCCTTCGGTTCGGGGAGGCGCTCTGGGCGGGGAACCGCCAGCACGGAGTCCGGGTAATCACGGTCTGCCCCGGCCCCGTCGCCGGGACCGGATGCTCACCATGCGATTATGTCGCCATACCGCCATTCCCGACGACCCCGATCGACGACGTTGTCCGAGCTGAGCTCGATGGCATTGTCCGCGACCAGCCGGTTGTTGTTTGTCGCACACGCGGGGGTGGCACAATATATGCGTTATACCGTGCTGGCGCGATGATACTGCCCCAACGCCGCTGGCTCGGGTTGTTAGAGCGAGCGTTCCGGCTGCATCCGCGCGAGACGATCTGGCTGCCGGCCAACGAGACTTTATCTTCCTCCACCCATCTCTCCTCGACGAACGGCGGCTCGGGTTCGCGTCCTGTGGTCGCCGTGGCAAGGCACTCGAGAAGAACGAGGTGAAAACCGATGGCAATCAAACGGTTCGGGCTGGGGGTGCTGGCCGGCATCCTCGCATGCGTTGTGGCGGTTCCGATCGCCCAGCAACGTCGCGCTCGTCGCATTCGCCCCGTCATCTCACTCCTGACGATCGTCTTTCGGTTGATTCCAGGATTCGGGACTCTCGCCATGCGGCCGGCGAACAGGCTGCTCTACGAGTTCGTGAACCGGCGCGGAGTCGCGGAAACCGTCTCGGTCATGAACTATGGATACGCGCCGGCCGGCGCGACGAACAGCCTCACGCTGCCCCCTGGCAAGGAGCAGGAACGGTGGGGATACCAGATGTACCGCGTCGTCGCGGGCGCTGTTGACCTCGCAGGGAAAGACGTCCTTGAGGTTGGCTGCGGGCGCGGCGGTGGCGCGGCTTTCGTGCTCACGTCGATGGCGCCGCGCAGCGTCACCGGGGTCGACTTCGCGGATCGTGCGATCGCCCACTGTATCGCAAACCATCACGACGCACGGATGCGGTTTATTCAGGGCGACGCCGAGCAGCTCCCGTTCCCCGGATCATCCTTCGACGCGGTAATCAACATAGAGTCGTCACACGCCTACCCCGACTTTGACAGGTTCCTGAGCGAGACGCATCGCGTCCTTCGCCCTTCCGGCTATCTACTGTTCGCGGACTTTCGCAAGGCGGACCAGTTAGCCGACCTCTATCGCCAGCTCGACAGTGCCGGCTTCATCATCGTCGACGAAGAGCAAATAACGGAGAATGTCGTGCGCTCTCTGGAGGACAACTCGCGGAGAATGCAAGAGATCGTCGAGCGACATTCGCCAAGGCTGCTGCGCGGGCCCACGCGGGAGTTCATGGCTCTCGAAGGAACCATGATGAACAGCGGATTCCGGAGTGGCGATCTCGCATACCTCCGGCTCGTCCTGCAACGAGCACCGTCGCCATCCGCGCGTCAGTCTTCGGGCGTCTCCTCGGCGAACTTCGGATAGGAGCCGAAGACCTTGAAGATATCGGTTTTGGCCCGCATCCGCTCCAGCGCCGAGGCAATCTGCGGATCGAGCCGGTGGCCCTCGATGTCGATCAGGAAGTAGTACTCGCCGAGCACGTTCTTGGCCGGCCGGCTCTCCAGACGAGTCATCTGGATCGAATCTGCGGCCAACTCCTCCAGCACGGCAAAGAGCGAGCCCGGCACGTTGCTGCGCACCGCAATGGTCAATGAGGTCTTGTCCTTGCCCGTCTGCGGATGGTCGCGCTCGGCGAGGGCGACAAAGCGTGTGACGTTCTGATGGTTGTCCTCAATATTTCGAGCCAGGATCTCCGCGCCATACGTCTCGGCGGCGCGGGCCGGACCGATCGCTGCGACGGTCGGGTCGCCCCGCTTGACAACTTCCTCGACCGCGCCGGCTGTCGAGAGCGCCGCGGTCTGGTGGGAGTTTGGAAGCACACGCTCCAGGAATCGGCGGCACTGGCCGAGCGCCTGAGGGTGGCTGTGAACCGTCTTGATCCCGGTGATCTCCGCCCCCGGAACCGTCACCAGGCAGTGACGGACCGGGATGACGACCTCCCGACAGATCTGCAGCGCTGTCTCGTGGATCAACAGGTCGAGCGTCCCAGATACGGAACCTTCGATTGAGTTCTCTACCGGCAATACCGCTACATCGGCAACATCCGCCTCGACTGCCGAGATCAGGGCCGGAAACGACGCGAACGGAATCAGCACGTCGCCCTCACCGGCAACACGCATTGCCGCTTCCTCGCTGAACGTCCCCACCGGTCCGAGAAACGCTATCCGCATCCTGCTCCGCCTCCGCTCCGCTGCCAATTACCGTGAACGGTGCGAGTATACGCGGCGCGAGGCTTACGCGACGCGCCCTGACGCCGAGAGGAGACGGCCATGACTCGGGATGACGCCCACAATTGGACAGGCACGCGTCTGACATCTGCGATCGGCGCTCTCTACGGAGGGTCGAAGCCTGATGCGCCGTTCGGCGCGGTGATCGATACGAGCGTCTGGCAACATCTCCGGCCGGCGATTGTCGAGCGTGGCTGGCAGCAACACGTGATCACGGCGGTCAAGCTGGCCCACACGCTGATCTTCTTGATTCTGTCCAGCCTGATTGTCTGGTTCGCGTGGTCGGGTCTGCGCGGACGCTGGTCGCGCCGGATGGGGCTGGCGCTGGCGTCAGTCGGCGCCGAGGCGGTGGTGATTACTGCCAACGGCGGCCGTTGCCCGCTCACGGGCATCGTCGAGGACCTGGGGGCAGAGCGCGGAACCGTCTCGGACATCTTCCTGCCGCGCTGGGCGGCCCGTCGTATCCCGCACATCTCCAGCAGCCTCGTTCTTCTCGGCTTGCTCGGGCTGGCAGCCCACCGGCTGGCTCGACGCTAACCCGCCATGCGGCGAATCCTGTCGATCGCTATCGGTGGGACGAGGCGTTGCTCGTCCCGCGCAGACTGCTGAATCGCCCGGACGACGTCCATGCCCTGCGCGACGCGACCGAACGCCGCGAAGCCCTGACCATCGGGATTTCGCATTCCGCCGAAGTCGAGTGACGGCCAGTCCCCGATGCAGATGAAGATCTCCGAGTGTGCGCTGTCCGGCGCAAAGCGGGACATCGAGAGCGTGCCGTCCAGATGTTGGAGGCCAGTGGCGCTCGTGCGCTCCAGCGGAATTGGCGGGAAGCGCTCGCTTTCGCGCTCCGGGTTGATGCCACCCTGGATCACCTCGATACAGATCTCGGTGTCGGGCTGGTTATCCGGCACAACCGTGCGATACCAGCGGCCATGCTCGTAGAAGCCGGCATCGAGGTATCGCAGGAAGTTCGTGGCGGTAATCGGCGCGCGGTCCTCGAAGATCTCGGCCACGATCTCCCCAAGCGCCGTCTCGATCACAACGCGCGTATTCCCCATGCCATCTCCTTTCAAGGCTCTGAGACGCCGACCCCATCATTGTGGCCCACGGCGTCACTGGCGACACGAGGCGCCAATGGATTATCGCGATCGGGGCAGACCAAGTCAGTCGACTATACTTGAGCGTTATGGTGACGAGCGGACAACGACAGCAACAGAGACCGCAGAGCGAGGCCGCCGCATGGCGCGTCTTCGCCGCTGTGCCGGTCAGCGACGATGTTCGCGAGCTCATGCGTCGCGCTGAAGAGACGCTAGCGCCCCGTGGCTGGCCGATGAAGTGGGTGAAGCCGGAGCTGGCCCACCTGACCCTGAAGTTCTACGGCAATATCTCCACCGACCGACTATCCGATCTCTCGATGCGCCTGGCAACCGTTGCCGCAGGCGCCGGGGCGTTGCGCATACGCACGACCACCGCTGGCGCGTTCCCGTCGGCTGCTCGCCCGCGGGTAATCTGGCTGGGCCTGGCGGGAACGATCGACCCGCTCGCCGCGCTGGCAGCGCGGGTCGAGGCTGCGTCCTCTGGGTTCGGCAAGCCAGAGAGCCGTCCGTTCGCGCCGCATATCACGCTGGCACGGCTGCGTGATGGCGCGCCCGCGCCAACCGACTTCGCGGCGATAGCGGCCGGCCTCAACCTCCCCTCGATCCCGTTCACGATCGACCGGCTGCAGCTTGTCCGGAGCATCCTCGGCGCGGCCGGCCCGACCTATTCCACGGTCGGAGAATGGCCGTTCAGCGGTATCCCCGAGATTGATGACCACGGCTAGCGTCCTCCGACGGAACCGCCGTGACCGCGAACGCCCACTGACGAATCAGGAGACCAGACAATGACCGATATGTTCGACCGCCTCAAAGAGCTGGATCGCCGCTACGACGAGCTCACCCAGATGATGGCCGATCCGGCCGTCGCGACTGACCCCGACAAGCTGATGGAATATGGTCGCGAGCGCGCCGAGATCGAGGATGTCGTCGTCGCCTTCCGCAACCTGAAGGCACTGGAGGGACAGATCGCGGACGCCGAGGCGATGGCCAACGATAGTGACCCGGAGCTGGCCGAGCTGGCCCGTGATGAGCTGGGTACGTTGCGCTCCGATCGCGAGCCGCTGGTCTCCCGGCTACGCGCCCTGCTCGTGCCGAAAGACCCGAACGACGAGAAGGACGTGATCGTCGAGATTCGCGCCGGGACGGGTGGTGACGAGGCCGGCCTCTTCGCCGCCGAGCTCTTGCGTCTCTATTCGCGCTACGCCGAGCGACAGGGCTGGAAGACCGATATCCTCACCCTCAACGAGACTGGCGTCGGTGGGATCAAGGAGGCGATTGTCGAGGTCCGCGGTCGTGGCGCCTATAGCCATCTGCGCTACGAGAGCGGCGTCCACCGCGTCCAACGAGTGCCTGTCACCGAATCGAGCGGGCGGATCCACACCTCGGCAGCAACCGTTGCCGTCTTGCCAGAGGCCGAGGATGTCGATATCCAGATCAACGACAACGACCTGCGCGTGGATGTCTTCCGCTCGACCGGCCACGGTGGTCAGAGCGTCAACACGACCGACTCGGCAGTGCGCATCACCCACCTTCCGTCCGGTATCGTCGTCACCTGCCAGGATGAGAAGTCACAGCTGAAGAACAGAGCCAAGGCGATGGCTGTCCTGCGGACGCGGCTGTACGACATCGAGCAGCAGCGGCTCGATTCGGAACGTGGCGGCATGCGCCGCTCGCAGATCGGCAGTGGCGATCGATCAGAGAAGATCCGCACCTACAATTTCCCGCAGGATCGCGTCACCGATCATCGTCTGAAGCTGAACCTCAGCAACCTGCCAAGCGTCATGGACGGCAACATCGAGACGTTCGTCCGCGAGCTTCAGGCGCTCGACCAGGCCGAGCGATTGCAGATGGCAGGAATGGGGGGATAGAGGAGGGATGGGGGATGAGGCACATGGGATGAGAGGTGGATTGGTGGAGGTCTGCACGGGCACAAGGGCGAACCAAGGGGTCAGACCGACGTGTCTGACACACCCGTCCTCCACCCACCGGCCCCCATTCCTCATCCCTCATCCTTTCCTCACCTGGCCCTCGTCCCGATGAGCCGCACGATCTGGGACGCCATCGAGGACGCGACGTCGCGGCTGGAGGACACCAGCGAATCGCCGCAGCTCGACGCGGAGCTGCTCCTGCGTGAGGCAACCGGGCTGAATCGGGTGGGAGTGTTCATGCGCTACGGCGAACCGTTGCCGGCCGCGCAGGATACCCTGTTCGCGCAGCTGCTTCAGCGTCGGCTGGCTGGCGAGCCGATGGCATATATCCTGGGGCAACGCTGGTTCCGCACGATCGAGCTGTGCGTCGATGATCGGGTCCTGATCCCGCGGCCAGAGACGGAGCGATTCGTCGAGCTGGCGCTGGGTTGGCTCGCGTCGCACCCCGGGCCGCGCCGGGCAATCGACGTCGGAACCGGCTCAGGGGCGATCGCTCTCGCGCTGGCGACGGAGCTGGGCAAGCATCGGCCCGACGTCCAGATCGTCGGGAGCGACGTCTCCCGCGAGGCGCTCGCAGTCGCCGCGCTGAATCGCGAGCGGCTGGGCTTGCGTCACCGGGTCGATCTCGTTGCGAGCGACCTGCTGGCCGGCCTGCGTGGGCCGTTCGACTTGATCCTCGCCAACTTGCCCTACTTGCGCCCTGACCAGCGCCACCCTTCGACCCGTCGCGAACCGCCGGTCGCGCTGTTCGGCGGGCCAGACGGCTTCGACCTGCATCGTGCTCTGCTGCGTCAGGCGCGCGACCAGCTCACGCCGGAGGGGCTGCTCGTCGGCGAAATCGATCCGGCGCAGGGAGAGTTCGCCGTCTCATTTGCCAGGCAGGCCACCGGCCGGCCAGCCCGGATCGAGCCAGACCTGGCCGGAGACGCGCGCTACATGATCGTCGGCAACCCGGAGTGATCGCCCCCGCGCGATTCATGTCGCGTGAACGTGCGACGGGCGCCCGTGTTGGGCGCCCGTTGGCCGGTATTGGTTACGGCGTCGAGGGTTACGCGCGGGCTTTGCGGGCCTTGTCGATATCCAGCTCGATGCCCGGCTTGGCGAGCGTCTTGATGCAGCGAGTGCAGGCGTTAATCTGGGTCAGCTGCCCGCTGGAGAG
>Ga0073904_10002015_pt1 | contig 15362 bp, 12 predicted proteins | sample KloWWTrecipitate_FD_66668 | JGI IMG/M metagenome (GOLD analysis project Ga0073904, IMG submission 66668) | Active sludge microbial communities from Klosterneuburg, Austria, studying microevolution and ecology of nitrifiers - Klosterneuburg... | ecosystem: Engineered > WWTP > Aerobic digester >...
TGGCTGATCTCGCTGCCGAAGTCACGCGTGGCCAGGCTTCGCATGAAGACACGCGGGCCGTGTTGCCAGGGCGAGATGGCATTCATGCGGATGCGGTCGCCCAGCAGCGCACCACCGCTTTTGCGCCGACTGGGGTCGATGCTGATCACGGCCACGCACAGCGCATCGCCCTGGTCCAGGCGCAGGCGGCGGATCAGCTCGTCGGTCAGACTGCTCTTGCCGGCGCCGCCGGTGCCGGTGATGCCCAGCACCGGGATGTGCACAGCCGCCGCGGCCTCGGCCAGCTGCACCTTCAATTGCGGGTCGGCCCGGCCGTTCTCCAGCGCCGTGATGGTCTGTGCCAGCGCGCGCCAGGCGACTTCGCCATGGCCGCGCAAGGCCTGGGCCGATGCCGGCCCCTGTGTCGACAGGTCGACATCGCAGCGCATCAGCATCTCGCCGATCATGCCCTGCAGCCCCATGCGCTGGCCGTCCTCGGGGCTGTAGATGCGCGCTACGCCGTAGTCCTGCAACTCGCGGATCTCGGCCGGCACGATCACCCCGCCGCCGCCGCCGAAGACCTGGATCTGCGCGCCGCCGCGCTCGCGCAGCAGGTCCACCATGTACTTGAAGTACTCGACATGGCCGCCCTGGTAGCTGCTGATCGCGATGCCCTGCACGTCTTCCTGCAAGGCCGCGGTGACCACCTCGTCGACCGATCGGTTGTGCCCCAGGTGGATGACCTCGGCGCCCATGCCCTGCAGGATGCGCCGCATGATGTTGATCGCCGCGTCGTGGCCGTCAAACAGGCTGGCGGCGGTGACGAAGCGCACCTTGTGCTTCGGGCGGTAGTCGGCAAGCGCCTGGTAGTCGGCGGACAGTTCGGTCATGGACACGCTCTCGTCGGGTAGGCGGCTGACTGGCGTCGATGTCGACGCCAGCGAGCGATGATGCCATCGGCGTCGGGACACGGTCTGCGGTGCCACCGGCCCTCGATCGTGGTTTACCCCAGGCACGGCGCGCGTGCCGGCGGGGCTGCTACCCTGCACAGGTCACCCGGGGGCCGGATCTGAATGAGCTTTCTTGCGATCGACATCGGCAATACGCGCCTGAAGTGGGCGCTCTATGACCACCCGCATCCGGGCGCGCGACTGCAGCGGCAGGGTGCGGTGTTCCTCGAAGCCATCGACAGCCTGGCCGACAGCGACTGGAAAGCCTTGCCCGAACCGGATTCGATGCTGGGTTGCGTGGTCGCCGGCGAGGCGGTGCGCCGCCGTGTGGAAGAACAGCTCGAACTGTGGGACCTGGCGCCGCGCTGGGTGGTGCCCGGCGCCCACGACGCGGGCGTGATCAACGGCTACGACCACCCGCACCGGCTGGGCGCCGACCGCTGGGTGGCCCTGGTGGGGGCGCGCCAGCGCGCGCTGGTGGGCGGCACGCCGCGCCCGGCGCTGGCGGTGATGGTGGGCACCGCGGTCACCGTGGACGCCATCGACACCGAGGGCCGCTTTCTGGGCGGACTGATCCTGCCGGGGTTCGGCTTGATGCTGCGTGCACTGGAGACCGGCACCGCCGGTCTGCGCGTGCCCACAGGGGACGTGGTGGACTTTCCGACCAACACCAGCGACGCCTTGATGAGCGGCGGCGCCAACGCCATTGCCGGCGCCATCGAGCGCCAGCACCGCAAGCTGCTGAAGCGCACCGGACAGGCACCGCTGCTGCTGATGGCGGGCGGCGCCTCACCCAAGCTGGCGCCGACGCTGGACCTGCCCTTCGAGGTGGTCGACACGCTGCTGTTCGAGGGCCTGCTGGCGCTGCAGGCGAGGCGGCTGGCGCTGTAGATCGATCGGCGGGCTACAGGATGTAGCGCGACAGATCCTCGTTGCGCGCCAGCTCGGCCAGGCTGGCGTCGACCGCGGCAGCGTCGATCGTCACCGTCTGGCCGCTGCGGTTGGGGGCGTCGAAGCTGACGCCGTCGAGCAGCCGCTCCATCACCGTCGACAAGCGGCGGGCACCGATGTTCTCGGTGCGCTCGTTGACCTCGAAGGCGATCTGCGCCACGCGGCGCACGGCATCGCGGCCGATCTGCAAGCTCAGCCCCTCGGTGGCCATCAAGGCCTGGTACTGCTCGACGAGGTTGGCCTCGCGCCCGGTGAGGATGGCCTCGAAGTCGTCGACCGACAGCGATTCAAGCTCGACGCGGATTGGAAAGCGCCCCTGCAGCTCGGGGATCAGGTCGCTGGGCTTGGCCATGTGAAAGGCACCGCTGGCGATGAACAAGATGTGGTCGGTGCGCACGATGCCGTACTTGGTGCTGACCGTCGTGCCCTCGACCAGCGGCAGCAGGTCTCGCTGCACGCCCTGTCGGCTGACGTCGGTGCCACTGTGCTCGGAACGTGTGGCCACCTTGTCGATCTCGTCGATGAAGACGATGCCATTGCCTTCGGCATTGGCCAGCGCCGCGCTGCGGATCTCGTCCTCGTTGACCAGCTTGGCCGCCTCTTCCTCGACCAGCAGCACGCGCGCCTGCCCGATGCGCAGCTTGCGCGTCTTGCGCCGGGCACCGCCCACCTGCGAGAACAGGCCCTTGAGCTGCTCGGCCATCTCTTCCATGCCCTGCGGCCCGACGATCTCGAGCGCGGGCCGGGCTTCGGCCAGGTCGACCTCGATCTCCTTGTCGTCCAGCGTGCCCTCGCGCAGCCGCTTGCGCATGACCTGGCGCGCGGTGTTCTCGGGGCTGGGGGCATGCACCGCGTCGCTGCTCGACCGCGCAGGCGGCACCAGCAGGTCGAGGATGCGCTCTTCGGCTGCATCTTCGGCCAGCGCGTGCTTGGCGCGCACCTGGCGTTCACGCTCTTGCTTGACCGCCACCTCAACCAGGTCGCGCACGATGGAATCGACGTCCTTGCCGACATAGCCGACTTCGGTGAACTTGGTGGCCTCGACCTTGACGAAGGGCGCATCGGCCAGCCGCGCCAGGCGGCGCGCGATCTCGGTCTTGCCGACCCCGGTGGGGCCGATCATCAGGATGTTCTTGGGCGTGATCTCGTTGCGCAGTTTCTCGTCGACGCGCTGGCGTCGCCAGCGGTTGCGCATGGCGATGGCCACAGCGCGCTTGGCCTTGTGCTGGCCGACGATGTGACGGTCGAGTTCGGACACGATCTCCGACGGCGTCATGCTCTGGCCGTTCATTCCAGCACCTCGACCGTGTGACTCTGGTTGGTGTAGATGCACAGGTCGCCGGCGATCTCGAGCGAGCGCTTGACGATGTGCTCGGGCGCCAGCTCGGTGTGCTCGAGCAGTGCACGGGCCGCAGCCTGTGCATAGGCGCCGCCCGAACCGATGGCGATGATGCCGTGCTCGGGCTCGAGCACGTCGCCGTTGCCGGTGATGATCAGCGAGGCCTCCTTGTCGGCCACCGCGAGCATCGCTTCCAGGCGGCGCAGCACGCGGTCGGTGCGCCAGTCCTTGGTCAGCTCGATGGCCGCACGAACCAGGTGGCCCTGGTGTTTTTCCAGCTTGGCCTCGAAACGCTCGAACAGGGTGAAGGCGTCGGCGGTGGCACCGGCAAAGCCCGCCAGCACCTGGTCGCGGTGCAGCTTGCGCACCTTGCGCGCGCTGGACTTGACGACGATGTTGCCCAGCGTGACCTGGCCGTCGCCGCCGAGCGCAACGCGCGCGCCCCGCCGCACACTGAGGATGGTGGTGCCGTGAAAAGTTTCCATAGATGGCCAGCAGATGAGGGCAGGGGCGGGAATTCAAACCCCATGGGCTGCCATGGGCAGCGCAGCCGCTGACGCAGTCAGATGCACGTCAGATGCGCGTCAGATGCGCGTCAGGGGTCAGTTCTTGCGCACCTGCACCTTGGCATGTTCGTTGATGCCCATCGCTCCGAAGAACAGCGCCACCAGGCGGTGCGTGTCGATGAAGTGAATCGCGCGGTTCTCGCTCTTCTTGGCCAGCACCCAGTTCAAAAGGTCGCCCGCGGCGATGAAGTCGACGCGGATCAGCCGTGTGCACGACACGCTGACCGTCGACGCGGCGCCGACACCGTCGTTCAATGCCGTCAACGTGGCACTGATGTCGCCGACCAGCTGGCCCGAGAGTTCCACCGATGCGATCTGTGCTGCGCTGGCGGTTTCCTCGAGCAGGCTGGACTCGACAAAGCCGGTGTTCGCCTCGGTCAGCACCGACGACTGCGGCTGGCGCGTGGACAAGGACGAGCCGCTGATGCGGACGTTGCAGCGCGTGGGCTCCCACGAGGGCGGCGACACCTCGTAGGTGACGCAATAGTCGATCGCGGTCTCATCGAACTGGTCGACCCGATTGACCAGGCGCAAAGCGTCCAGCCGGGTCAGCCAGAAGGCCGGGTCGGCGTCCCTGACGCCGGTGGGCGCCGCTTCCTGCAACACCGTGAACAGGCGCTCACCGGACATCCAGCGCATCTCCAGGGCCTGCCCGGCCCACAGGCGGAACAGCATCGACAGCTGCATCGCCGCCTCGGCGTCGATGCGCTGCAGCCTGGCCCAGTCGAAAACCCAGGGCAGCGGCATCTGCAGGGTCTGCGCCCGCAGCCGCGCCACCGCGTCGATGTCGAGCTCGGCAGGTGCCGTCCAGCCCACCGACTCATGCCCGACCGGCCGTGCGGGGCGGTCCTCGGCCACGGCGTCGGCCACCATCTTGGGCAACGAGTACCACTGCGGCGCCGACCAGCCGAACTGCTGCGCATAGTCGATCGCCAGGCTCTCGAAACGCTGCTGCTGGCCAGTGGCACGGTACAGGTCGAACAGCACCAGCCAGGTTTCGGCGTGCTGGTGACGGCCGCCGCCGGCTGACGTGGCACGCTGCAGCGACTGCTCGCAGCTGTCGAAATCGGCGTTGGCAAAGGCGATCACGGGCTCGTCGAGGTCGGGGTCGTGCATGACCTCGCTGACTTCAACGGCCAGCGGGCTGTTGAAATCGACCGTTTCGATCGACGTGGTGGTCGACATCGGCGCCAGCGGCGGCAGGCCGACCGACATCTTGGCCGCCGCCGTGGCCCGAGGCGGTTGATCGAGGTCGGGCAAGGGTGGCAGCGCCGGCAGCTGGTCGGCGTCGTCGATCAGTTCGCCGCCAAGATCGATGTCCGGCGCCGTCGGCGCGCGTGGCGACGCAGGCGGCACGTCTCGCGGCGCCTCGAAATAGACAGGCTTGCGCGCCGGGGCGGGCGCTGACGAGAAACCGCTGGCCTCGCCGACCATCTGCTGTTCGATCTCGTCGATCTTGGCCTTGACGCCCTCGGTGCGCGTGGACCGGCTGTCGCCGTCGTACAGCCGCACCTCGGAATCATCCAGCTTCGACGAACTGCCCAGCGCCGCCAGTTGTTCCGGCGACAAGCCTTCGCGGCGCACCTTGCGCAGCATGTCGAACTCGCGCTTGCGGACGAAATCGTTGCGCCGCTTGCGCTCGATCATCGCCTTGAGTTCGGACTTCTCGAGCTCCAGCTCACGCCCATCGTCGCGGCGCGAGTTCAGCTCGTTCCAATCGGTGGCCGGATTGGCGACAAATCGCACCACTTTGCGGAAGAAGCTTTCGTTCTCTGCCATGCTGGGCTTATGGTAACGCGGCAGCGGCACCCCGCCCGACTCGGCCCCCACCCGGGGGATTCAGTTCAGACGCTGGCAGGCGCCTGAATCAGTCACCGAACATCTTCTGTTTCAGTTCGCGGCGCTGTTGCGCCTCGAGTGACAGCGTGGCGGTCGGGCGGGCCATCAACCGGGCCAGGCCGATGGGCTCGCCGGTTTCGTCGCAAAAACCGTATTCGCCGCTGTCCAGCCGGGCCAGCGACTGAGCGATCTTCTTCAGCAGCTTGCGCTCGCGGTCGCGCGTGCGCAGTTCCAGCGCGTGCTCTTCCTCGATCGTGGCGCGATCGGCGGGGTCGGGCACGATGGTGGTGTCTTCGCGCAGGTGCTCGGTGGTTTCACCGGCATTGCTGAGCAGATCATCCTTTTGCTGCTGCAGGCGGACGCGGAAGAAGTCCAGCTGCTTGTCGTTCATGTACTCGCCCTCGGGCATGGCGAGCAATTCGGCCTCGGTCAGATCGCGGCCGGCCTTTTGCTTCCAGGCGTTGGCAACCTTGGGGTCCACCTTCGCGGCGGGCTTGAGCGCTTCCATGGGCAAGGGTTCGGGTCTCGGGTTCGGGCGCGCGGGCGCAAAGCGGTCGGTGAATCGGTTGGAGACGGGCGCCGCGGCCACAGCCACGGGCGCGGATGCGGTTGCAGCGGCCTTGGCGGCTGCCTTCGCAGCCGTCTTGGGCAGTTCAGCACCTGGGCCCGCGGCGGTGGCAGCCACCTTGCCGGTGGGCGTCTTGCGGTCGGGGGCCGGTTTGGCCGGAGGCTTGCTCACAGGGGTCTCCTCGCCTCTGGATCACCCGCGGCACATACCGCGGTTCGGGATCTGCGGTGAAGACCGCGGATCAAATCACCCGCGGCAACTGCCGCGGATCGAATCACCTGCAGCCCGTGCTGCAGGCCGGCACGCAACGGTGCCTTCGCTGCCCCGGACGGTGCCGAGGGCGCGCGGATTGTAGCCACGTCGGCCAACAGGCCGGGCCGGTGCCGGCTAATGCTCAAACCAGGCATTGCTCCAGCCCTTGCATCAACACGTCCTTGGGCAGATCGATGCCGATGAAAACCATCTTGCTGCCCTTGTCCTCGCCCGGCGCCCACTTCGGGCCCAGGTCGCTGCCCATCAGCTGGTGCACGCCCTGGAACACCACCTTGCGGTCGCTGCCCTTCATGTACAGCACCCCCTTGTAACGCAGCATCTTGGGCCCGTAGACCTGAACGATGGCACCCAGAAAATCCTCCAGCTTGGCCGGGTTGAAGGCCTTTTTCGAGCGAAAGACGAAGGACTTGACGTCGTCGTCGTGCGCGTGGTGATGCGGGTGGTCGCAGTGCTCGTCGTGTTCGTGGTCGTGGTGTTCGTGCCCGCCGCCGTCATTCAGGAACTCGGGGTCGATGTCGAGCTTGGCATTCAGGTTGAACCCCTTCAGGTCGAACACCTGGGCAATCGGCACTTCGCCGAAATGCACCTTGCGCTGCGGCGCACGCGGGTTCATGTGCTTCAACCGGTGCATCAGGGCATCGACCTCGTCCTGGGCCACCAGGTCGGACTTGCTGATGAAGATCTGATCGGCAAAACCCACCTGGCGGCGCGCCTCCTGGCGCGTGTCGAGCTGGCCCTCGGCATGCTTGGCGTCGACCAGGGTCAGGATCGAGTCAAGCAGGTAGCTCTCGGCGATCACGTCGTCCATGAAGAAGGTCTGCGCCACCGGGCCGGGGTCGGCCAGCCCGGTGGTCTCGATCACCACGCGGTCGAAGCTCAATTCGCCTTTGCGGCGCTTCTCGGCCAGATCGGTCAGCGTCGTGCGCAGGTCCTCGCGGATGGTGCAGCACACGCAGCCGTTGTTCATCTGGATGATCTGCTCCTGGGTTTCGGCCACCAGGATCTCGTTGTCGATGTTCTCTTCGCCGAACTCGTTCTCGATGACGGCGATCTTCTGGCCGTGGGCTTCGCTGAGCACGCGCTTGAGCAAGGTGGTCTTGCCGCTGCCGAGAAAGCCGGTGAGGATGGTGGCGGGAATGAGGCCGGTGGTCATGGTGGCGTGCGGTGGTCGCTGGTGTCTGATCGTTGGGTGGGTGCGCGATGCACACCCCTCCAGATGAGGGCGCCGGACTGTGGGACAAGGCCCAGCGTGTGTCAAGGCCAAAGGCTTGTGGCGCGCGCCGTGTCGGGCGGCCCGGCTGGGCCGGGGGCCTGCGCTGGGGTATTCTCGGCCCCGTCCCGACTACCGACACCGCCGTGTCAGACCCTCATCCGAGTCGGCCGCAGCGCGCCGCCGCCGCACCTGCCGACCGGCGCAGCCTCTTCGAGCGCCTGATCGAAATGCTCTCGCCGGGGCCCGACAGCAAGGCCGAGCTGATGAAGACGCTGGCCGACGCCGAGCAGCGCGAGCTGATCGAGCCCGAGTCGCGCCTGATGCTCGAAGGCGTTCTGCGCATGGCCGACCTGACGGCGGGCGACGTGATGGTGGCCGCCCCGCGCATGGACTTGCTGGACATCAATGCCGGCTACGACGCGCTGCTGGGCAGCGTGATCCAGACCGCACATTCGCGCTTCCCGGTGTACGAAGACCAGCGCGAGAACATCATCGGCACGCTGATGGCCAAGGACTTGCTGAAGTTGCAGCGTGCGCCGGGGCTGAACCTGCGCACGCTGCTGCGGCCGGCGGTTTTCGTGCCCGAGAGCAAGCGGCTCAACGAGCTGTTGCGCGACTTCCGGTCCAACCGCAACCACCTGGCGATCGTGATCGACGAGTTCGGCAACACCGCCGGGCTAATCACGATCGAGGACGTGCTCGAAGAGATCGTCGGCGAGATCGAGGACGAGTTCGACGACAACGAAGTCGAAAACGGCATCTACACGCTGGCCGACGGCAGCCAGCGGGTGGCCGGCGACGTTGACATCGACGCCGTCAACCGCGCCTTCGGCACCGACTTGCCCGAAGACGACTTCGACACCATCGGCGGCCTGGTCGCCCATGAATGGGGCCGGGTGCCACGACGCGGCGAGACGGTGTCGATCGGTGGCCTGCGTTTCACGGTAATGCTGACGCGCGGCGGCTCGGTGCGCTGGTTCCGCGTCAACCGCAGTGCGGCCGACGGCAGCGAAGACGCAGACGCTTGACCCCCAAGCCACTGCCGCGCCGCCAGCCAGCCCTGGGCGTGCTGGAGTCGCTGGCCATCGCGGCGCTGGGCGCCGTGCAGACGCTGGCGTTCGTGCAGCCCTGGGCCTGGGGCCTGCCGATCCTGGGTGCAGCGGTGCTGGTCTGGCGGCTCGACCGCAGTTCCGGTGCGCGCCATGCCGCCTGGCTGGGCTGGTGCTACGGCACGGCCTGGTTGCTGGCCGGCGTGTGGTGGCTGTTCATCAGCATGCACCGCTACGGCCACCTGCAGGCCTGGCTGGCGGCCCTGGCCGTGTTCGTGCTCGCCGCGCTGCTGTCGCTGTACCTGGCGCTGGCCGCCGCGCTGTACCGCCGCTGGCGCCGCGGCGGCTGGCCTGACCTGCCGCTGTTTGCCGCCTGCTGGCTGCTGGCCGAGCTGGCACGCGGCCTGATCTTCACCGGCTTTCCCTGGGTGGCCAGCGGCTACTCGCAGGTCGACGCGCCGCTGGCCAGCCTGGCGCCCTGGGTCGGGGTCTACGGCATCGGGGCCGTCCTTGCACTGCTGGCCGCCGCCCTGGCGCAGGCACTGTCCGCCCGAGGCCGGGCGCGCTGGGCCGCGCCGGCGATGGCGTTGCTGGTGCTGGGCGTGGCCGCCACCACAGGCCCGGGCGAGTTCACCCAGCCCGGCCGCGAACTGAGCGTGGACCTGCTGCAACCCGACGTGGCGCAGGACGAGAAGTTCGCGCTCGAGCGCATGTCCGGCACGCTGCAATGGGTGGCCAGCCGGCTGCTTGCCAGCCGCGCCGACCTGGTGGTGGCGCCCGAGACCGCGGTGCCGCTGCTGCCCGACCAGCTGGACAGCTTCGCTCCCGGCTACTGGGCCGGCCTGGTGCAGCGCTTTTCGACGGGCAGACAGGCCGCGCTGGTCGGCGTGCCGCTGGGCGACTTCGACAGCGGCTATACCAATTCGGTCGTCGGCCTGTCCGCTGCCGCACGCGCGCCTGGCGGCAGCTACCGCTACGACAAGCACCACCTGGTGCCGTTCGGTGAATTCATCCCCCAGGGGTTTCGCTGGTTCACTGAATTGATGCAGATCCCGCTGGGTGACTTCAGGCGCGGCGTGCCCGTGCCGGCATCGTTCGACGTGCAAGGCGAACGCGCCGCGCCCAACATCTGCTATGAAGACCTGTTCGGCGAAGAGCTGGCGCAGCGCTTTGCCGACCCGGCACGATCACCCACGCTGTTCGTCAACCTCAGCAACATCGGCTGGTTTGGCGACACCATCGCCATCGGCCAGCACCTGGCAATTTCGCGCATGCGCGCATTGGAATTCCAGCGCCCGATGCTGCGCGCCACCAACACCGGCGCCACCGCGGTGATCGATCACCGGGGCCGCGTGCTGGCGCAACTGCCGCCCGTCACCCCGGGTGTGCTGGCGGGCCGCGTTCAAGGGCGGCACGGCTTGACCCCGTTTGCCCGCTGGGCCTCGCAGTTCGGCCTGTGGCCGCTGATCGGGCTGGCGCTGGCGGTCTGCGCGGCCATCGCGATCACGCCCCGACCCGTAAAATCAAGGGTTTTCGCCGCGCGGCCCTGATCGCCGCAGACCCCCATGCTGAGCTTCCAGCAGATCATCCTCACCCTGCAGTCGTACTGGGACGCCCAGGGCTGCGCGCTGCTGCAGCCCTACGACATGGAAGTCGGCGCCGGCACCAGCCACACCGCCACCTTCTTGCGCGCGCTGGGCCCCGAGCCCTGGAAGGCCGCCTACGTGCAGCCCAGCCGCCGGCCCAAGGATGGCCGCTATGGTGACAACCCCAACCGGCTGCAGCATTACTACCAGTATCAGGTGGTGCTCAAACCCGCGCCGACCGACATCCTCGATCTGTACCTCGGCAGCCTGAAGTCGCTGGGCTTCGACCTGCGTGCCAACGACGTGCGTTTTGTCGAAGACGACTGGGAGAACCCGACCCTGGGCGCCTGGGGCCTGGGCTGGGAGGTCTGGCTCAACGGCATGGAGGTGACGCAGTTCACCTACTTCCAGCAAGTGGGCGGCATCGACTGCAAACCCATCACCGGCGAGATCACCTACGGCCTGGAGCGGCTGGCGATGTACCTACAGGGCGTGGACAACGTCTATGACCTGGTCTGGACCGATGGCCTGAAATACCGCGACGTCTACCACCAGAACGAGGTCGAGCAGAGCACCTACAACTTCGAGCACAGCGATGTCGATTTCCTGCTCGGTGCTTTCAGCGCCCACGAACGCCAGGCGCAGCATCTGATGACGCAGCAGCTGGCACTGCCCGCCTATGAGCAGGTGCTGAAGGCCGCGCACACCTTCAACCTGCTGGACGCGCGCGGTGCCATCAGCGTGACCGAGCGCGCCGCCTACATCGGCCGCATCCGCAACCTGGCGCGCAGCGTGGCGCAAAGCTACCTCGACAGCCGCGCGCGCCTGGGCTTCCCGATGGCGCCGCGCGCCTGGGCCGACGAGGTGTCGGCCCGACTGGCCGAGCAGGCTGCAAAGAAGGCGGCCTGAAATGAGCGACACGCAAAGCCTGCTGGTCGAATTGTTGGTCGAAGAGCTGCCACCCAAGGCGTTGAAGAAGCTCGGCCAGGCCTTTGCCGACGTGCTGGCCGACAGCCTGAAGGCGCAGGGCCTGGCGCCGGCCGATGCGCGTGTGACCTCGTACGCGTCGCCGCGACGACTGGCCGTGCATGTCGAGAACGTTTACTCAGTATCACCACCATCGACGCGGCGAGACAAGTTGATGCCGGCCAAGATCGGGCTGGACGGCGAGGGCCAGCCCACAGCTGCGCTGCGCAAGAAGCTGGCTGCGAACTACGCCTACCCAGAAGACGCCAACTGGACCGAAATCATCCGGGAACGAGTCACGGTGGAGTCGGATGGAAAGGCCGACGCCCTGTTTCACACCCAAATTGCTGCAGGCCGTGCGCTTCAGGTGGGCCTGGATCGAGCGGTCAACGAAGCCATCACGCGGCTGCCGATCCCCAAGCTGATGCAGTACCAGCTGCAGATCGGATCGGGGCCCGACTTCCAGCCGGGCTGGACCAGCGTCAACTTCGTGCGTCCGGCGCATCGCCTGGTGGCGCTGCACGGTGCCGACGTGGTGCCGATCAGCGCATTGGGCCTGAACGCAGGGCGCATCACCCAGGGCCATCGTTTCGAAGCCGCGGTGCCCGAGATCGAACTGCGCGACGCCGACAGCTACGCCGACCAATTGCGCGACGAGGGCGCGGTGATCGCCAGCTTCGAGGCGCGCCGCGCCGAAATCGTGCGCCAGCTGTCGGTGGCCGCGGCGCACGAAGGGCTGCAGCCAATCGACGACGACGCGCTGGTCGACGAGGTGACGTCACTGGTCGAGCGGCCGAACGTGCTGCTGTGCCGATTCGAGCCGGAGTTTCTGGCCGTGCCGCCCGAGTGCCTGATCCTGACGATGAAGGCCAATCAGAAATATTTTCCGCTGCTGGACGGCGACGGGCGGCTGACCGAGCGCTTCCTGATCGTCAGCAACATCAGCCCTGCCGACCCGGCCCGCGTGATCCAGGGTAACGAACGCGTGGTGCGCCCACGCCTGGCCGACGCCAAGTTCTTCTTCAACCAGGACCGCAAGCGCAGGCTCGAATCGCGTGTGGCCGGTCTCGACCGGGTGGTCTACCACGGCAAGCTGGGCACCCAGGGCGAACGTGTCGAGCGCGTGCGCTTCATCGCGCGCACCGTGGCCAAGCAGCTCGGCGGGGCGGCGCTGGCGGCGCAGGCCGACCGCGCCGCGCTGCTGGCCAAGGCCGACCTGCTGACCGACATGGTGGGCGAATTCCCCGAGCTGCAAGGCGTGATGGGCGGCTATTACGCGCGCCACGATGGCGAGAGCGAGGCCGTGGCGCTGGCGGTGGAGGATCATTACAAGCCGCGCTTTGCCGGCGATGCGCTGCCGCGCGGCCAGGCCGCCGTGGTGGTGGCACTGGCCGACAAGCTCGAGACCCTGGCCGGCCTGTTCGGCATCGGCCAGATGCCCAGCGGCGACAAGGACCCGTTTGCACTGCGCCGCCATGCGCTGGGCCTGATCCGCATGCTGGTCGAGCGCCAGCTGTCGCTGTCGCTGCCGGCGCTGGTGTCGGCCGCTTTCCACGCCTTCCCGGCCAGCCATGGCCAGGCTCAGGCCGAAGTGCAGCACTTCCTGTACGACCGGCTGCTGGGCTACCTGCGCGACCTGGGCTACAGCGCGCATGAGGTCGACGCCGTGCTGGCCCTGCGCCCCGACAACTGGGCCACGCTGCCGCAGCGCCTGGCGGCGGTGCGAGCCTTTGCCGAACTGCCCGAAGCACAGGCACTGGCGGCGGCCAACAAGCGCGTGGGCAACATCCTGAAGAAGAGCGAAGACAGCGCCCTGTTGCCGCTGGACCCGGCCCTGCTGGTCGAGCCAGCCGAACGCGCACTGGCCGCCGCCCTGGGCAGCCTGGGACCAGTGGCGCAGGCCGACTTCGAGCGTGGTGACTACACCGCGTCGCTGAAGGCGCTGGCCGGCCTGCGCGGCGCCGTCGACGCCTTCTTCGACGGCGTGATGGTGAATGCAGACGATGCCGCGCTGCGTGCAAACCGGCTGGCGCTGCTGCGCGGCCTGCATGCGGCAATGAACCGCGTGGCCGACCTGTCACGGCTGGCCGGCTGATCAGCTCCACCACCCCGACTCAGGTGCGCCATGCATGCCGTCAAGCTTGTGATCTACGGCCGTGACGGCATCCTCAATGAATACCGCGAGGACCATGTCAAGTCGCCGCAGGAATGGGTGCCGGTGAAAGGTGCCCTGGACGCGGTGGCGCGGCTCAACCACCAGGGCTGGCATGCGGTGGTGGCCACCAACCAGGCCGGCATCGGCCGCGGCATGATCGACATGGCGACGGTCAACGCCGTGCACACGCACATGAACCGACGGTTGATGGAATGCGGCGGCCGCATCGATGCGGTGTTCTTCTGCCCGCACACACCCGAAGACCATTGCGACTGCCGCAAGCCGCTGCCGGGCATGATGCTCGACATCGCGCACCGCTATGGCGTCGCCCTGGCCGGCGTGCCGATGGTGTGCGACACCCTGCGTGACCTGCAGGCCGCCCAAGCCGCGGGCTGCGAGCCGCACCTGGTGCTCAGCGGCCGCGCAGCCGGCCTCGACGACGCCACGCTGGCACGGATCGTCGAGCAGGTGCCGCAGACGGTGGTGCATGAAACTCTGTCGGCCTTTGCCGACCACCTGATGCGCCGCACGCACCAGGCCGATTCGCACGCCGGGGAGCTGATTTGAGGCGTGTCGGGTGGGTGCTGCGCTCGGGCCTGTTCGTGCTGTGGATGGCCGCCACCGTGGTGCCCTACGGCATCGCGATGGTGCTGCTGTCGATCTTCGTGCGCGGCACCCGGCTGTACTGGCCGACCATGGGCTGGCTGCGGCTGACGGTGTGGGGCGCGCGCATGATCTGCGGCGTGCGCCATCGCATGCACGGCATGAACAACCTGCCGACGGCGGCCGACAGCCATGCCGCGGTGCTGCTGGCGTCCAAGCACCAGAGCACCTGGGAGACCTTTGCCTTCCCGACACTGATGCCGCACCCGCTGGCCTATGTGTTCAAGCGCGAGCTGCTCTACATCCCGTTCTTCGGCTGGGCCATGGGCCGGCTGGACATGATCCACATCGACCGCAGCAAGCGCAACGAGGCCTGGGCCCGGGTGGCCGCGCAGGGCAAGCGGCTGTTCGCCGAAGGCATCTGGGTGATCATGTTTCCCGAAGGCACCCGCACGCCGCGCGGCGGCCAGGGTATCTACAAGTCCGGCGCTGCGCGGCTGGCCATCGAAGCCGGCGTGCCGATCGTGCCGATCGCCGCCACGTCGGCGCGCTGCTGGCCGCGCAGAAGCTTTCTGCTGAGACCAGGCGTGGTCGACATCTCGATCGGCAGGCCCATCGCCAGCAACGGACGCCAGGCCGACGAGCTGATGCGCGAAGTCGAGGCCTGGATCGAGGCCGAGATGCGTCGCCTCGATCCCGACGCCTACCGCTCCTAGAATCATGGTCCATGCCGCTTCGGTCTGACGCCAGCCCGCCCGCGCAGCTTTCGCTGTTCGACGACGCGCCGCCGGCCGCGCAGGCCAGGCCGCCAACCCAGCCCGAATTGCCGGCGCCGGCTGAGCAGGCGGCCCAGCCATTGCCCACATTCCGTCATCCGCGCGCGCAGCGCGAGATCCGCTTCGGCACGCATCAGGTGCACTACGAGCTGCGCCGCGCACGCCGGCGCAGCATCGGCTTCGTCGTCGGCCCCGAAGGCCTGAGCGTCAGCGCACCGCGCTGGGTCGGCGTGGGCGAGGTCGAGTCCGCCTTGCGTGAGAAAGAGCGCTGGATCCTGCGCAAGCTGCAAGAGCAAGCCGATCGTGCACGCCGCATGCAGTCGTCGCGCATCGCCTGGCGCGACGGGGCGCAGCTGCCGTTTCTGGGCGAAACCGTGATCCTGGTGCTGGACCCGCGCACCCAGGGCGCCGTGCTCAACACCGACGCTCAGGCCCTGCCAGGCGTGCCGCGGCTGACCCTGCACCTGGGCCTGCCGCAGCACGCCAGCGAGGCGCAGGTGCGCGAACTGGTGCAGAGCTGGCTGCAGCGCCAGGCGCGGCGCGTGTTCG
>Ga0073904_10002016_pt1 | contig 15357 bp, 15 predicted proteins | sample KloWWTrecipitate_FD_66668 | JGI IMG/M metagenome (GOLD analysis project Ga0073904, IMG submission 66668) | Active sludge microbial communities from Klosterneuburg, Austria, studying microevolution and ecology of nitrifiers - Klosterneuburg... | ecosystem: Engineered > WWTP > Aerobic digester >...
GAGGGCGAGCGGCTCGAGTGCCCCGACGGCGGGACGCTCGAGCTGGCGCAAGGCCACGTGGCGTGCCGCGTGCGCGGCGCGTGCAGATTCCACACGATCTGGAATGGGAAGGAGTGCGCGAGGCCCACGGCCTGCCCCGCGGGCTCGTTCCGCGAGCTCACCCGCGACGAGGCCCCACGTCCGGCCGCCGGCGACGCGGGCGACGCGGGCGACGCAGGCGACGCGGGCTCACGCCGGCCCGCCGACCTCGCGACAGCGACGACCCGCGAAGGCACGAAGTGCACGTCGCTGCTCGTTGGGCGCGCCGTCGACCTGGGCGCGTGGCTGCGGCACGTGGTGGAGCCGGAGCTCTGCGCGTTGCTCCCGCTCGGTCCGGTCGAGAGCTACCTCGTCGAGGCGAGCGCCGTAGGCAACGAGCTCTCGGCGCTCTCGATCGCGATCGACCCCGCGCGGCCCACGCTGGGGGGGGCGCCGACGGGCCCCGCGCCATCGACCCCAGGCGCCACGCAACAGCTGCTCCGCCGCGCCATCGAGGCCCTCGCGGAGGGCCTCCGCTCGCTTCGCTTGGAGACCAGCACGACCCGGGCGACGCGCACGATCACCTGCCCCGCGCGGCCCGCGCCGGCGCCGCGCATCGAGCCCAAGGAGCCGCCCGACGCCGGGTGGTGAGCGTAGGGGGCGCGCCGCTCGCGTTCGCAAGAATGGGACAGCGGGGCTCTGCGGGACTCAGGTCCAGTGGCCAGCGCGCAGCGCGGCGCCGTCGATGACCTTCACCTTGGGGGCCATCGCCTCGCGGAAGTTCTCTTCGTCTTCGTCGTCCATGATGGCCTCGCCAAAGCCGCTGGCGATCTCCATGCCCGTGGCGAGGATGCGGAGAAACTGCGCGAAGCTGGAGGCGGCCAGGGTGGGCACCCACTTCTCTTGGCCGCTCATCGCCGTGTACACGGGGCAGTCGCCCTCGGGATCGGGCTTGGAGACGTCCAGAAAATAGGGATCGCCAAGGAGGGCGCTCTCGCCCACGACCACCCACGAGCCGCGCCAGTCGGTCGCGGCCCCGCCTTCGCCGGACTTCGCCGCGGCCTGCGCCTGGGCGAGCTCTTCCGCCGGGATGAGCCGCACCTTCTCGACCGGGGTCGCGGTCTCGACGCGCACCGGGTTCGCCTCGAGCAAGAAATGGCGGTAACGCGTGGGAATTTTGAAGCTTTTCTTCAGTTCGTCGACCAGCGGGGCCGCGGCCTTGCCCAGGGTGTAGTCGAGCTTGCGGCGCTTGAAGCTGTCCTTCAGGGCGTCCACGGCTTCTGCAAGATCACTGTCCACGGCGGCCTCTTTGTTGGCTCGATTTCCGCTTGCTTCGAGCCGGCGAACGTAGCACCGATTCGGCGCCAACGGGCCGATTTCGGCCGCTAGCCGGCTAGCCGACGACCTGGCCATTCTCCCAGCGGTAGAACCCCTCGCCGCTCTTCTTGCCGAGCTTGCCCGCGCGGACCATCTGCCGGAGCAGCGGCGGCGGGCGAAACTGGTCGCCGACCTCGCGGTGGAGGTGCTCGAGGATCGCCAGGCGCACGTCGAGGCCGACGAGGTCAGTGAGCTTCAGCGGCCCCATCGGGTGGCGGTAGCCAAGCTCCATGCCGCGGTCGATGTCCGCGACGCTGGCCACGCCCTGCTCGACCATGCGCATCGCCTCGACGCCGAGGATGACGCCCAGCCGGCTCGTCGCGAACCCGGGCACGTCGTTCACCACGATGGGGGTCTTGCCGAGGGACTTGGCGAAGTCGAGCGCGCGCTCGACGGTCTCGGCGCTGGTCTTGAGGCCGCGCACGACCTCGACGAGCTCCATCACGGGCACCGGGTTGAAGAAGTGCAAGCCGACCGTGCGCTCCGCCGCGCCCAACCGACCGCCGAGCTCGGTGATCGAGAGCGACGACGTGTTGGTCGCCACGAGCGCGTTCGCCGAGAGGACGGGGAGCACACCGGAGAGCAGCTCGGCCTTCGCGGCCATGTTCTCGACGATCGCCTCGATGACCACGTCGGCGCCGTCGCACGCGGTGGCCGCGCTTGGCGCGAGCGACAGGTTCGACATCGTGGCGTGGCGCACGTCGCTCGTCAGTTTGCCCTTCTGCACGAGCTTCTCGAGCTGCGCGGCGATGTCGGCCAGCGCCGCGCGCGCGCGCGCCTCGTCGACGTCGGTGAGGCGGGTCGGGTTGCCCTTCGCCGCGGACACCTGCGCGATGCCCCGACCCATCGTCCCTGCCCCCAGCACGGCCACCGTCTTCATCGTCATCGTCGCTCCTCCGGCGCCGGGCGCGCCCGCGCGCGGCTCACCCGTCGTAGACGAGGCCGCGACTCCCGTCGATCGTGATCCACCGCAGACGCTCGAGAGGGGCGCCGTCCGCCACGTTCACGCGCTGCGCGGTGTAGCTGACCCCGAGGGTGCTGCACCCCGCGATGCACGGCTTCCCGAGGCTGCGCGCGATGATGGCGGCGTCGGAGGTGAGGCCGCCGCGTGTGGTGACGATCCCCGCGGCGGCGCGTATGCCCGGCATGTCCTCCGCGCTGGTCTCGATGCGGACGAGGATGACCGAGGCGCCCTCCGCGGCGAGCCGCACCGCCTCCGCGGCGTCGAAGACGATCTGTCCGCGGGCGATGCCCGGGCTCGCCCCCTGCCCGCGGGCCAGCACGGGCTTGCCTTCAGTCTCGCTCATGAGCGAATGAGACCGCAAAAACCGCCGCGGTGGAACCGAAACGATCTCGTGGGGAACGTCTGGGAGCTCACCGTGAGCACCTCCGGGGCCGCGAACCAGTTCATGGTCTGCGGAGGTGCGTGGGGCACCTGGGATTTTCCCGACACTCCGCGCGCGGAGCGCCCTTACTGGATGAACGAGAACGTCCGCAGCAACATCGTGGGCTTCCGCTGCGCGCGCGGCGCGCTCTGAGCTGACGGCGGGCTACGCCTCCGCGCGGACCTTGCCGTCGCTCTCGGGCTCGTCCTGGTCGTCGTCCTGGTCGTCGTCGTCCTCGTCGGGCGCCTCGGACGGCTCGGGGTCGGCCGCGGGCTTGCCGCCGCGCAGGGCCGCGAGGTCGGAGCCGCACGGGCACTTCGCGGGCACCTTGTCCTTGTGGTACACGCGCTCGCACGCGCCGCACACGCGGGCGTCGGGCTCGTAGGCGATGAGCTTCTTGCTCGCGGCGCAGCGGCGCCCGACGACCTGGAGGCCGTCCAGAAGGAGCGTGGTGCCCGCGTGCTCGGACGGCTCCGGGAGCCGCTCGATGATCGCGTCTTTGACATCGATTTTCTTGGGGATTCTGGCGAGCGCTTCGCGCACGATCCACGCGGCGGCCTGCGGCTGGCTGCGGGCCGACACGCGAAAGACGAAGTCGACGTCTTGTTCGTCCTTGCCCGAGAGCACGAGCGACTCGCTGCCGGCCTCGTACGAGATCGCCTTCATCTTCCACCAGGGGATGCGGCGGGGCTCGCCCTTCTCGTAGGCCACGCCCGGATCGCCGACGCGGATGGCCGCCTCGCTGGAGGTGCCGAACCAGATCGCGCCCGCGAGGAGCACCGCACCGCCCGCGAGGACGAAGAGCGGAATGTTGTACTGGTTGCCCGCGCCCTCGGCCGGCACGAAGTGCCCGTAGAGGTACCCCCAGACCCCCGCGCCCACGCCCGCCGAGCCGAGCGCGCCGGGGACGCGCACGAGCCACGGGTTCGACGAGCTCTGCGGGAGAAACCGCCGCTCGAGCCGCTGGCGCTTGTTGCTCTTCTTCGTGGAATTCTTCGACATGTTCGCTCGCTCGTGGGCGCTGATGGGGCGGACGCTACTTCGCGAGGAGGGCGAGCGCCTCCCGGAGGAGGGCGGGGAGCTCGGCTTCTTCGACCCGTGAGCCCAGCGCCGCCACCGCGCGCTCGGCCTCGCCCGCCTTGTAGCCCATTTTCGTGAGCGCGCCGAACAGGAGGTCGCCCTTCGATGCGGGGCTCGAGGCAGGCACGCCGAGCGGCTCCCCCCGCGGACGCGCCGGGCCGCCCGGACCGAGGGGCCCCTCGGGGAGCTTGTCCTTCAGCTCGAGCAGCAGGCGCTCGGCCGTCTTCTTGCCCACCCCCGGAATGGAGGTGAGCGTGTTGAGCTCCTTTCGCGCGATGGCCCGCGCGAGCTCAGGCGCAGGCAGCGCGCTCAAGATCGAGATGGCGGTGCGCGGGCCCACGCTCGCCACGCCGATGAGCACCCGAAAGGCGGCGCGATCGGCGTCGGTCGCGAACCCGAAGAGCTGGAGGGCGTCTTCGCGCACGTGCGTGTGCACGAGGAGCGTGCCGCGCCCGTCGGCGTCGAGCCGCGCTCGGCCGCGCGTGCCGAGCGGCGCGGTGATTTCGTAGCCGACGCCGCCCACGTCGACGAGCAACGAGCCGTCGAGCTCCTCCACGAGGAGACCTGTGAGGCGCGCGATCACCGGCGCCTCCGGCGGCGCGCCCTCTCTGGACGACGCGCGAGCCCCACGACCACCGCGCCCGCGACGGGAAGCGTGGACACCCTCAGCGCTTCGCGCCCTGGGCGATCCAGCGGCGCACGACGTTGCGCTTGTCCTCGGGGAGCGGCACGGCCTTGCCAGAGGCGCTGTTCGGCATCCCGACGCCGCAGCCCTGGCTGCCGCAGTCGAGCGAGCAGATGTCGCCGTCCATCTTCAGCATGAGGAAGCTCGCCTTCGGATCGCCTGGCACCACGAGCGTCTGCTTGGCGTACTTGAGCGATTTCTGGCCCACGAGGCCCTTGTAGACGTCGTCGGGCTTGTCTTTGCCGAGGAAGAGGGTGTTGTTCCCGCCGACCGGGTTGCCGTGGCAGGTGGCGTCGGAGCACGACGTCTCGTAGATGGGCTTCACGTCTTTCGTGAAGTCGACGGGCGGGTTCGTGAGGTCGAGCCCAGCGGTGACCGGCGCGGGCGCACACGCCGCGGCTTCGGGGTCGCTGGAGCAGCCGACGGCGGCGATCGCGACGGCCCCCGCGAAGGCGCCGACGATGGCGAAGGTTGGGCCGACGAGAGAGGCGCGGGAGGCGCGCGTGGCGCGGGAGAGGAGCGTTCGCATCTCGCCTACCCCTACCACAAACCTCGCCTCCTCGCCTCCTCAGCCACTCCTCCTCGACTTTGGCGAACCTCAGGCGGAGCGGCGACGGCGGAGGCGCCCCACCACGAGCCCGAGCGCACCGAGCCCTGCGAGCAGCGCGCCACCGGAGCTGGCGTTGCCGCTCGCGCCCGAGGTGGAGCAGTTGCTGCGGAGTGACCCGTCCGACCCGGAGCCGCCGGCCATCGCCGCCGCCTCGCTGCGCGGCGCCTGGCCGACGACGTCGCAGCCGTCGTACACCGGGCACAGAGGCTCGTTCAGCTCGCGCGTGACCTGGCGCGTGGTGCCGAGCAGGCCCTGGTCCGGCGAGGCGGCGAGGACGAGGTCCTCCGTCAGCGCGGCGTGTGCGAGGTCGGAGCGCATGCGCGTGGTGCGGATCTGCGCGCCCGAGACGACGCGGCCGAGGAGCACTCCGAGGTCCTCGTCGCGCACCTCCGCGGCGGTCTTGCCGGGCTTGCCGTCCACCGGAGGGATCGCGGAGTAGTCGTCGTCGGCGTTGCGCGGCGGACCGCCGGGACCCCCAAAGCCGCCGGGGCTCGGCACGAAGCCGTTGCGGATCGCGCTGTCGAGCTGCTGGGTGCTGACGCCGATGCTAGACTCGAGCTCCCAGCCGCGGCCGGGGGTGGCGGCGGCCTTGGCAGCGCGCACTTCCTTGAAGTTGCTCGCGTTTTTTGTCCAGTCCCACGCGATATCTTCAGCCTTCACGGTGAACATCGGGAAGTTCGTCGACTCGTAGCGGCCCTGGCCGAGGACCCACAGGGAGATGCCGACGACTGCGCCCGTGCCCGCGGCGACCATGCGGAGCGGGAGCGTGACCGTGGACCCCGAGGTGGTGACGCGCACGGGCCGCATCGACTGCACTGTGGCGCCTGGCCGGAGCTTCATCGCGAGGAAGTTGAAGTGCTCGGTCACGTACGCCGCGACGACGGGCTTCACGTCCGCGGGGATGGAGAAGCCGTTGGTGGCGAGCCAGTCGTTCAGGGCCTGGGGGTTCGTGGCCTGGAGCTGCACGGTCTCGTAAGGACCGACGACCTCCTGCTTCGTCACCGTGACGCCGCCTGGCGCCGCGGAGCCGGCGTCGGAGAACCCCGCGGACTGCGGCGCTTCGTTGCGGCGGTCACAAACGGGCGGGGGCGGGCAGTTCCGCGGGGGCGCGACGACGCCGACCTGGGTCATGCCGTCGAGCACCGAGAACACGAGATCGGCGGAGAGCCCCACCTGCGCCTCGCCGGCGATCGGGAGCACCCAGGCGAACGAGGCGGGCGAGCCTTGGTAGCGGATCTGGTCGTAGAGAGTGGACTGCCCTTGGCCTACCGAGAGGATCATCCGGTGGTCGGTCACCACGGTGTTGTTCTCGGGAGGCACGAAGCAGCCGCCGCAGGCCTCCGCCGAGCTCTCGGTGAGCAGGGCAGTGCCGAGGACGAGAGAGGCGAGGCAGGCGAGGTGAAGGCGGGTCATGGCCTTGGCTGTAGCACGGTGCGTACCAAGCGCAAAATACCGAGAAATCTCGGAAGAGGGCCCCTGTGGCCCGCCCAGCGCGGCACAGGCTGACTCGAGTTGACACATTCTTGGCGGCCGCCTTGCTACGGCCCCGCAGCCGCCACCGGCGCCTCCGCCCAGAGCGCGCCGCGCAGATCGCCGACCTTGTATCCCGTGGCGCGATCGTCCGGATACGCCGCCCGCAGGGCCTCCCGGACCTCGGGCGCGAGGGAAGCGGGCTCGCCGTGGCAGGTGAGGCACACGCCCTCGACCGCGATGGGGCGTAGCACGTGGGCGACGCCCCCTTGGACCTCCCTCACGCCCTTCACGTCGCCCGCGCTGCGCTCCCCCTGCGCCTTGAGCCAACCGTCGACCCAGGGCGGGGGCGCGTTCGCGGCGCTCCGAAGGCGGAGCGAGCCGCGGCCCACACGCGTCGTCGACTGGGCTCCGGCGCGCACCGCCAGGGCCTTCGCGTCGGACCGGCACACCTCGACGGCGAGCTTCGGGCCACCTTGCTTCATGGCCTGTTGGAGTCGCTCCCGCAGCGCCGTCGCGTAGAGAGAGGCCGCGGCGTCCGCGCGGGTGAGGGCGGCCTCGTCGCGACGGGAGTCGCGACCGCAGCCGAGCGAGCCGAGCGAGCCGAGCGAGAGCAAGCAGGAGGCGAGGACCCAGCGCTTCATGCTCGTGTGAGCCACCTCGCGGCCCGCGAGGTTCATGGCGACCCCTTGCCTCCTCCGCTCGCCCTGCGGGGCTCACTTTCAGGTTCGCGCCCGCGGCCTGCTAAGGTCGAGGCGTGATCGACGTCCGCGCCCCCACCCTCGAAGAGCTCCCGGCGGTCGCCGCGCTGGCCGCGAAGCTCGTGCGGCTCCACGAGCGCTTCGATCCGCAGCGGTTCGTTCACCTCGACGATCCCGAGGCGGGCTACGCGAGGTTCCTGCCGCGGGTGCTCGGCGACGCGAAGACGGTGCTGCTCGTGGCGGTCTCCGCGGGGCGGGTGGTCGGCTACGCGTACGCCACGCTCGAGGGGCTCGACTACTTCGCCCTGCTCGGACCGTGCGGAAAGCTGCACGATCTCTACGTCGACGACGACGCGCGCGGGCTCGGCGCCGGGGAGGCGCTCGTGCGGGAGGTGAAGGCGGAGCTGCGCCGTCGCGGCGCCCCGCGGGTGGTGCTGCTCACCGCCACCCAGAACGCGCCGGCCCAGCGGCTGTTCGCGCGCGCGGGGTTCCGCACGACCATGCTCGAGCTCACCGCCGAGATCGAGGAGCCCTGACGCTGCCGGCCGCGGAGGTTCGCGCTCCAGGCAAAACGTCACGCAGGGATGAGTGACTTTTCAGTGGCCGACGGTGAGGGGCATGCTAATCCGGTCTCTCGTGGCGCGCCCCCTCCCTCGATCCCTCTCCGCCCGCGAACTTGTCGCCGTCGCGCCGCTCGCCGCGACGCTGCTCTTCGCGCCGCCGGCCCTCGCGGAAGACGCGCCCGTTCAAGGAGCTAGCGCGCCCGCCTCGCCGGCGGGCGAGGGGCCCACGCTGCGCGGGTCGGCGCCGATCGTCGCGCCACCCGCGAAGGCCGAAGCCCCCGCGAAGCCGACCGCGGCCGTGGCGGGCGGCGACGCGAAGACCTCGTACGGCGCCCCCGCGCCCGCGCCTTCGTCGACCCACGAGGGTCGCTTCGAGTTCGGCTCGTACGGGCGCGTGTGGGCCGCGAGCGATCTGCGCGGGCGCATGGGCCGCGGGTCGAACGTCGTCGCGTTCGGTCCGCGCCTCGTCGACGAGGGCAACTACGCCGAGCTCGAGCTCCGGCGCGAAGACAAGTGGAGCGACAAGGTCCGCGGCCGCGTGGTCTCCACGCTCGCGCTGTTCCCCCCGTTCTTTCACTTCTCGGGCAACCCCGCGAACTCCATCGGAGTGCGCAACCTCTACGCGCAGGGCACCTACGACAAGGTCACGATGTGGGCGGGCTCGCGGATGTACCGCGGCGACGACATCTATCTGCTCAACTGGTGGCCCCTCGACAACCAGAACACCGTGGGCGGCGGCGCGTTCGGCTCGTTCGACTCGAAGATGGGCACGACGTTCCTCGCCGCCCACCTCGGACAGCAGCGCCTGGACAACCCGTACCAGGCGCAGCAAATCCCGGTGGTCGCGCCCTACGGCTTCGGCACGGTGAACATCACGCGGCTCGACCGCCCGCGCACCGTCGCCACGCTGAAGCTCACGCAGTTTCTCCGCAACGGCCCGGAGGCGCACTTCTTCGACGACGACAAGGCGGGCTTCAAGGTCTCGTTCTACGGCGAGGGCCACCAAATCGCCTCCGGCGTGCTCCAGGACCCGCTCACCAAGAAAGACCGCGATCTCCCGTCGGACGGCGGCTTCCTCGTGGGCAGTCAGCTCACGTACTACACGGGCCAGCGCGACACGCACGCGCACCTCTTCTTGCGGCACGCGCGCGGCATCGCGGCGTACGACCCGCTCGAGGCCCCCACCACCTTCGCGCTCGACCGAAGCACGCAGGGCGCGAGCGACACGCGCATCGCCCTCTCCGGCAACGTGGAGAGCGGCGCCTTCGCGCTCGCCTGGGGCGCCTACGTGCGCTTCTTCCGCGACGCCTCCACCGAGCCTACGACCACGCAGAAGTACGACGAGGGCGCCGTCGTCGCGCGCCCCTCGGTGTTCCTCGGCGAGCACTTCGGGCTGTCGGTGGAGGGCAGCTATCAGCAGCGGCGACTCCAGATCGTGAGGCCCGGCGAGGACGCGCCCCTCACCGCCGGCGTCGCCCGCTTCGGCGTGATGCCCTATTTCTCCCCCTCGGGGCGCGGCACGTTCAAGCGCCCTCAGATTCGTCTGCTCTATTCCGTGACCGCGCGCGACGCCGGGGCGAGGGCGCTCTACGCCACCGAGGACGTCGTCGGCCAGCGCAGCACAGACCACTTCCTCGGGCTCGGCGCCGAGTGGTGGTTCAACTCGAGCTCGTACCCATGAGCGCCGCGCTCCGCACACTCTGCCCGCGCCGGCCGCTCCGCTCACTCCGGTCTACGCGCCCACGCCTCCGTGACTCCGCACTGCCCCCGGGACCGAGATGAAGAAAGCCACATCGCTCCTCGCCCTCGCCGTCGTCGCCTGCGCGTTCACGAACCAAGCCGCCTGCGTGGCTATCCCCGAGGAGGGCAAGCCGCCCGTCTTGGGCACGCGCGTGCAGGACTGGCGCGACGAGGTCATCTACCAGGTGCTCGTCGACCGCTTCGCCGACGGCAGCGTGAACAACAACTTCCAGGTGCGCCCCGGCGCGCTCGCGCGCTACCAGGGCGGCGACTGGCAGGGGATGATCGAGCACCTCGACTACATCGAGAAGCTTGGCGTCACCACCTTGTGGATCTCGCCGGTCGTGAAGAACGTCGAGACCGACGCCGACGTGGACGGCTACCACGGCTATTGGGCGCAAGACCTCACGCAGACGAACCCGCACTTTGGCGACATCGCCGATCTGCGCGCGCTCGTGGCCGAGGCCCACAAGCGCAAGCTCAAGGTGGTGCTCGACATCGTCACCAACCACATGGGGCAGGCGTTCTATTACGACATGAACCTGAACGGGAACCCCGACATCTACATCGGGGGCACCGGCAGCACCTCGCCCGTCACCCGCATCTCCGAGTTCGACCCGGACTGGGACCCGCGCGGTGTGCAGGCGTTCACGTCGCTGGGCAACGCCGGGCGCGCGCCCATCATCTTCATCCAAGATCCGAACATCAACCGCGTGCCGCCGGCGCCGGGCGTGCTCGGGCGCCTCGAGGGCTATCACGGGTTCGGTCGAATCCTGAACTACGACGACGACGCGCAGCGCCTCCTCGGCGACTTCCCCGGCGGCCTGAAGGACGTGAACACGGAGAACCCCGAGGTGCGTAAGACGATGATCGACGTCTACGCCAAGTGGGTCGAGGAGACCGACCTCGACGGCTTCCGCATCGACACCGTGAAGCACGTCGAATACGAGTTCTGGGAGACCTTCGCGCCCGAGGTGCGGAAGCGCCTCGCCGCCAAAGGGAAGCAGAAGTTTCTCATGTTCGGCGAGGCGTTCGACGGCAACGACAAGCTCCTCGGGAGCTACACGCTGCCGAAGCGCCTCGACAGCGTGTTCTACTTCTCGCAGCACTTCCAGGTGTTCCGCGACGTGTTCCAATACGCGAACAGCCCCGAGCAGAAGGGCACGAAGCAGATCGCCGATCTGTGGGGCGAGCGGAGCAAGAACTACGGCGCCGAGCCCCAAGAGGGTGGAATTGGCATTCCGCCCACCAAGGCGCTGGTCAACTTTCTTGACAACCACGACGTCGCGCGGTTCCTCTTCTACGCGCGCGGACAAGACGCGGAGAAGAAGGCCTCGATGCGCAACGCGCTCACCCTGCTCATGACCGAAGATGGCATTCCGTGCTTGTACTACGGCACGGAGCAGGACTTCGCGGGCGGCAACGATCCGGCGAACCGCGAGGTGCTCTGGGACACGAAGTTCGCCACCTCGGGCGACACGTTCCTCCACTTTTCGAAGCTCGCGCGGCTCCGCAGGAGCTACGCGGCGCTCCGTCGCGGCGACCTCGCCGTGGTCTACTCGACCCCCCACACGGGCGACGAGGCCGACGCGGGCGTCTTCGCCTTCGAGCGCACCGGCGGCGACGCAGGCAACGCCTACGCGCTCGTGGTGCTGAACACGAATGGCAAGAAGGCGAGCACGACCGAAGACGCGGGCAAGGGCATGAAGACGACCCTCGCGCCGGGCATCACGCTCGTCGACGTGCTCGATCCGGAGCAGCCGCGGTTCACCGTGGAGGGCGACGGCTCGGTCAAGGTGAGCGTGCCGGCGCAGCGGGGTCGAGTCCTGGTGCCCGAGACCCAGGTGGTTCGGTAGGCTGCTAGCGCGGCGATCCGCGGGAGCGGCGCGCGCGAGCCAACCTCACGAGCCACGCGCGATGTCCCCGCTCCGACGCCGTCTGCACGCCGTAGCCGCGCTCCTCGCGGAGAGCCGCGATCTGCTCGAGGCGCGGGGGCGGGACGTCGCGCCGCCGTCGATCGAGGGCCGCGGCTGGACCGGGTTCCTCGAGGGGCTCGACGACGTGGAGCTCGACGCGCTCGAGATCGGCGGCAGCGCTGCGCGCTGGCCAGAGCGCACGCCCCCGTCGCTCGTGGCGCTCGCCGCGGCCGCGCGCGAGGTGGAGACGCTCGACGTGCTCGCATCGCCCGGCGCGCGCGTCGAAGCCGACAGCCCGCTTCGGCGCGGAGAGACCCCGAGGAAGCGCGCGCAGGTCGACGCGTTCGTGCGCGCGGTCGCCCCGCTCGTCGAGGCCCGCGCGCGCGGTGGAGCTGGCGACGTCGTGGACGTGGGCGCGGGCCACGGGCACCTCACGCGGGCCCTGTCGGAGCGCCTCGGCGTCCCCGTGCTCGGGCTCGAGCGCGACGCCGCCCGCGTCGCGCGGGCCCGGGCGTTGCCGTCGCTCTCCGCTCCATCGTCGTTCGCGTCATTCGCGCTGAGCGACGTCGTGCGGGACGGCCTCCCGATCGGGAGAGGCGCGCTCGCGCTCGGGCTGCACGCGTGCGGCGAGCTTGGAGATCTCGTGGTCGAGGTGGCCGCGGCGCGCGGCGCCTCGGTCGCGCTCGTAGGCTGCTGCCTGCAGAAGCGGCGCGCGTCGACCAGGCGCACGCTCGAGGGCGCGCCCGACCTGCCTAGCTGCCCGAGCCCGCCGAGCCTGCCGAGCCTGCCGAGCGCCGTGCGCGAGCTGCCGAAGGGGCTGCTCGGCCTCAGCAACCTCAGCGCGCGCGATCAGGGCGTCGAGGCCACGCGGGAAGAGAACCTCGCGGGGCGGCGCAGGCGGCTCGAGCTCGGGTGGCTGCTCGAGCAACGTGGTTGCCCCGCAGGCGAGGAGCTCTTGGGGCTGAACCGTCGCGCGGCGCGCGGCGACCTCGCGACCCTCACGGGGAGGGCGTTCGCGGCGCGGGGGCTCCCTCCCGCCACCCGCGCCGAGCTCGACGCGGCCGAGGCCTTCGGCGCGGCGCGCCACGCGAGGATGCGACGCTGGGCGCTGCCGCGCGCGCTGCTGGCTCGACCGCTGGAGGTGTTCGTCGCGCTCGACCGCGCCTGCCATCTGGAGCGGCACGGCCACACCGTGACGGTCGGGACGCTCTTTCACGCCGACGTGAGCGCGCGCAACGTCATGGTGCTCGCGCAGGCGTGAGGGCTCGCGCCGCGGTCGCGAGGCACCTGCGCAAGCTCGTGCTTTTTCGAACAATTTCAACAAACTAGAGCCGCTCTCGCCTGAGCAAGAACAGGAACGCCGGCCCGCCCAACAGCGCCGTGACCGCGCCCACGGGCGGCACGGTGCCGAGGCCGCGGAAGGCGAGGCGGCTCGCGAGATCGCAGACCACGAGGAGGGCGGCGCCCGCGAAGAACGAGGCAGGCACCAGGGTGCGCGCGTCGGGCCCGAGGACGCGGCGGAGCGCGTGCGGCACCACGAGGCCCACGAAGCCGATGAGCCCCGTGACGCTCACCACCGCACCGACCACGAGCGACGACGCGAGGAGCGTGCGCCGGCTGAGGGCCGTCACGTCGACCCCGAGGCTCTCGGCGGTCTCGTCGCCCAGCGCGAGCAGGTTGAGGCGCGGCGCGTCGCGCAGGATGGCCCCCGCGCCGAGCAGCGTGTAGAGCCACACGAACGCGAGCGCGCCGGGGCGAGGCGCGTCGAGGAAGCCCACGAGCCAGTAGAGCAGCGCCTGCGCCTGCTGCGCCGAGACGAGGCTCTTGAGGAAGGTGATGAGCGCCGACGCGAAGGCGTTCACGACGACGCCCACGAGCAAGAGGGAGGCGGCGCCGCCTCGGCCCGAGCCACTTCGCGCGCCGCCCCGCGCGACGCCGTGCACGAGCGCCATCGCGGCGAGGCCACCGACCAGCGCGAAGAGCGGGAGCACCGACGCGCCGAGCGCCGTGGCGGCCGTGATTCCGAGCACGATCGCCAGCGTGGCGCCGAGCGCGGCCCCCCCGGAGACGCCGAGCACGTAGGGCTCGGCGAGGGGGTTTCGGAGCGCGGCCTGCAGCGCCACGCCCACCACCGAGAGGCCCGCGCCCGCGGCAGCGCCGAGCAGCACCCGCGGCAGGCGGAGGGCCACGGCGGCGCGGTCGAAGCTGTCGGGATCGGTCGCGGCCTTCACGAGGGAGACAGGCTCGGACCCGAACGCCACGCCGAGCCCCACGGCCACGAGGCACGCGCCGGCGCACACGAGCACGGCCCGCGCGGGGCGGCCCCTCCCCGGCGTCACGTCACGCCCGCCCTCACGTCGCGGCTTCGGTGGCGCGCTCACTGGAGCGCTCACTGGCGCGCTCGGTGTTGCGCTCGTACAGGAGCCGGAGCCCCACCAGCGTGAGCTCGTCGTCGACCTCCTCGATGCGGGACGACAGCGGGCCGATGACGCGCGCGAGGCCGCCGGTCGCCAGGGTGCGGCAGGGGTAGCCGAGCTCCTCGACGAGCCGGGCCACGAGGCCATCGACGAGGCCAACGTAGCCGAACACGATGCCCGACTGCATCGAGTGCACGGTGTTGCGGCCGACCACTTTGGGCGGCTTGGCGATCTCCACGCGAGGGAGCTTGGCCGCGCGCGCGAAGAGGGCGTCGGCGCTGATGTGGATGCCCGGCGCGATGACGCCGCCAAGGTACTCGCCCTTCGGCGAGATGCAGTCGAACGTGGTGGCGGTGCCGAAATCGACCACGATACACGCGCCCTTGATGCGCTCGAACGCTGCGACAGCGTTCACGATTCTGTCGGCGCCGACCTCCCTCGGGTTCTCGTAGAGGATGGGCATGCCCGAGCGCAGCTTGGGGCCGACGACCAGCGCCTCCAGCCCGAAGGCGCGCTGCACGAGCGCCACCATGGGCTCGGTGAGCGGCGGCACGACGCTGGCGACGATGGCGCCCGTGACCAGCCCCGAGTCGACGCCCGCGAGGTCGAGGAGCTGCCGCAGCACGACCGCGTACTCGTCGGACGTCCGGCCGCGGCTGCTCTCGACCCGGAACTGGTGGGTGAGGCGCTCGCCGTCGAAGAGCCCGTAGACGATGTTGGTGTTGCCGACGTCGATGGTGAGCAGCATGCGGTCCGCCCGTTATACGCGCTCGGTCCTCGGCGCGTCGAGGTTCGGCGAGCGACACCAGCCGACGACGAGCGGCGCTGTCGGTGCCGTGATTCAGAACGCGCCGGTCCACGCGAGACCGGAGAACCCGGGTCCGAGCGCGGGCGAGACGCGCATCGCGGCCGCCTTCGGCTGCGCGGGCGAGTCGAGGAGCCACCAGACGAGACCGCCGACGAGCAGCGCGCCGCCGCCGGCGACGATCCCGAGCCCGACGTTTCGCTGGTTGACCGCGCTCACCGCCGCGTCGGTCGACGCCGCGCCGGTGGGGTCCTCGGGGGTCTTCGCGCAGGTGCCGCCGCGCTCGCTCGTCGCGGTGTCGGTGCGGCAGTTGTCGGGGAACGCGCCCGCACCCGCGAAGAAGACCCCGAGCCCGACGCCGGTGGCCACCACGCCCGCGCCGAGCACCAGGAACGGCCCGATCGAGCGGCCCGGCGGCGACGACGCGGACGGCGCCGCCAGGGCGGACGGCGAGACCTCCGGCGTAGGCTCCGCGCCGAGCGGGACACGCACGGTGATCGCGCGGGCCTTCTCCCCTTCCTTCACGAGCACGTGCTCTTCGTAGTGCTTCCCGTTCACCTCCGCGCGCACCACGTGCGACCCCGGATCGA
>Ga0073904_10002017_pt1 | contig 15355 bp, 14 predicted proteins | sample KloWWTrecipitate_FD_66668 | JGI IMG/M metagenome (GOLD analysis project Ga0073904, IMG submission 66668) | Active sludge microbial communities from Klosterneuburg, Austria, studying microevolution and ecology of nitrifiers - Klosterneuburg... | ecosystem: Engineered > WWTP > Aerobic digester >...
GGGCACACTGCTGACCTCGAGTTTGCCGGACAGCCGCCATTCATTATGCATATCTGAACGGCAGCTTCGGAGCGGCAGAAATTTTGCTTCTACTCCTGGATTCTACGCACTAATCCGCGAAATCCTTGAGGGGGAGTTCTTTAGCGGGGCGATGGCGGAACGGGCGTTATGTCCAGAAGCCGAAAACAACAGCAAGAACCGCTTCCCTTTTACTAAGAAAATGGGCAGACTAGCGATTATAGTTTGCGCTCTCGAAAGGTGACATCATGGCAACGCCCTCCAATACTATCGATCATGTAACCCTCTCGGCCCTGGTGGAAGCAGGCGCCGTGCGTGGCGCCAACGTCGTCGGCCAGCCTGGCGGTTGGGGTATCGTCATCCAGTACGGCATGACAGAACGCGCCTTGGCTGCAAAACGCGGCTCCATTCGCATCTTCCGCCACTTTGAAACGCTCGTTGGCTACCTCAAGGGAATCGGCGTGGCCAAGTATCAAGTGGACGCCACCGCGTTCGATCCGGTAGCGCTCAAAGGCGAGCGCCATCGAGCGGATGCGTCCAAGCGCATGAAGCTCGCCCATGAAACGGGTGACTACGATAAGTGGTTCAGAGCCAAGGTCACGAAGTCGCTGGCCGGAATCGCGGATGGCAGCAATCCAATCATTCCGGACGAGGAATGGGAGGCCGAGCGGGCGGCGTGGAAGCGTGAGGCGGCCGGCGCGTGAAGCGCGTCAAACGGCGGCTGTCCTATCGCGACGACTTGCTGGCGCTGACGGCGTTCGTGGCCAAGGACAAACCCGGGGCTGCGGCCAAACTGCGGCTCGCCATCGATGACCAAGTGAGTAATCTGGCCGACCCCAATTTCCCCAGGCGAAAGGGCCGCGTGCCAGGCACGCGCGAACTGGTCGCTCATGAAAATTACATAGTGATTTTGATCGAGGACGACGCGACCGTCGAGGTGATCAACGTTGTCCACTCCAGGCAGCAATATCCGTGATTCGGCGCTCGATCGTGTTTGCACCACCGCCGAGCAGTTACCCCCTCAAAGATTTCGCGGATTAGTGCGTAGAACCCAGGAGTAGAAGCAAAATTTCTGCCGCTCCGAAGCTGCCGTTCAGATATGCATAATGTATGGCAGCTGTCCGGCAAACTCGAGGTCAGCAGTGTGCCCAAAACGGACATAGCGATTTCCCGATAGCGGCCACTCAGCCAAACCCAGGTTTTACGGACTGGGATGCTCCGAAGCGGCCGTTGGCGATCTCGCCCTACCGGCCAACTGCTGCCGCACGATGTTTCCAAGAAGCCGCCATTCCAACGGCCGCTGTACTTCGAGACCTGCCTCAGAGCCAATTCAAACTGATCGGCCTAAACCGACGATCAAATGCCTGACGCCACTGTCAGCAATGAGCCGGATACTGGACTTTATAGAGTGTGTGAGCCAATGCTTGTGACGTTCAGTATCCGGGATGCTATGTTTTTAGCTTGACCAGTCCCATGTCGCGGCGGCGCTGTTCCCATTCGGGCAACCAGTCGGCCAGCGCCACCATCGGCATGGGCCGGGCGATGAAATAGCCCTGCGCGATTTCGCAGCCGCACTGGCGGAGGAAATTCCAGTCTTCGACATCCTCGATGCCCTCCGCCACGCTGTGCATGCCGAGGTTCTTCGCCATATCGAGGCTCGCCACCAGGATGGCCGCCAGCTGTGCGTCGCGACAGGCACCGTGCACGAAACCGCGATCGATCTTCAGTTCATTGAAGGGCAGGTCGCGCAACTGGGCGAGCGATGAGTGGCCGGTGCCGAAGTCGTCGATCGACAAATCGATGCGCTTGAGCCGCAGGCGGGCGAGAACGTCCAGCGCGCTGCGAACATCTCCCATCAGCCGGCTCTCGGTCACTTCCAATACCAGTCCGGACGGCGGTACACCGGCCTGCGCCAGTGCCGACACGACGAAATCGGCAAATTCCGGATTGCCGAGGTTGTCCATCGACAGGTTCACCGCGACACGGCATTCCAGGCCGGCGTCGCGCCAGCGTCTGGCCTGCGCCAGCGCGTTGCGCAGCACCGCTCGGGTCAGTTCGTCGATCAACCCGCTGGCTTCCGCGACATCGATGAACTGATCGGGGAACACCAGGCCATCCTCCGCATGCTGCCAGCGCGCCAGTATTTCCACACCGGCCAGCGCGCCGCTGACCATGCTCACCTTCGGCTGGCAAAAGCCGATGATCTCGCCGGCGGCGATGGCCTGGCGCAGTTCGTCCGGGCCGTAAGTCCGGCGCTTGGCGCGCGGCCGGGCCGCGACTCGTTCCGCGTGCTTGTCCAGTACCTCGCGCAAGGCTTCAGCCGACACCGGCTTCTTCAGGCTGCCGAGCACGCGCAGTCCATGGGCCCGCGCCAGCCGTTCGGCGGTCTGCAGGATGCGCGCGTCCTCGCCGCTCGCCAGCGCCAGTTCGCCATCGAAGCTGGTTGCGGCCAGCGCACGCACGAATTCGATGCCGTCCACGTCGGGCATCTGCAGGTCGCAGAAGACGATGTCGAAGTGCTCGTCGCGGTTGGCGAGGAGTGCCAGGGCCTCGACCGCGCTCTGGCTGGTAGTCACGTCAGTGGCGCCCAGTGCCGCGAGCTGATGGGTGAGCAGTTTGAGGGCGAAGGCCTCGTCGTCGATCAGCAACAGTTTCATGTTCCTTTCTCTCCCGATAACAACGCCAGTTCATGTTCGACCTCGGCCAACAATGTCTCGAACCGGGCCATGCAGTGTTCGACGGCCGGCCCGTCGTTGCGCTTGCCGGCGTTCTCCAGTTCCACGCACAGGTCGCCGAGAGGCAAGGCGCCGACCGAGCGCGACGACGACTTGAGCCTGTGGGCAATGGCAGCCGTCTGTTCATGGTCCTTCGCCGCTACTGCCGAGCGCAGCTCGGGTACTGCCCGGGCGATTGAGTGTGCGTATTCGGCAAGGAGTTCGCTGAGGATCGCCGGAGCATCGCCCACCAGGCGCCTGAGCACCGCCACATCCAGCGCTGGCGCCGGCGCGTCCGCCGTCTGCGCAGGCGATGGCACGTCGCTCGCTGTCGAGGCCGGAGTCGGCGGCAGCCAGGCGTCCAGCACTTCCCGCAGTCGGGCGAGCCGCACCGGCTTGATCAGGTAGTCGTCGATTCCGGCGGCCTTGGCGCGATTGGCCTCGTCGCGCAGGGCGTTGGCGGTGAGGACTACGATCGGCGCATGCCGTCCGCCGCTCTCCCGCCGGCGAATCTCCGCCGCCAGCTGGTAGCCATCCATCAATGGCATGTGCAGATCGGTAAGCAGCAGCGCAAAGCCGCCCTCGTTCCACCGTGCCAGCGCCTCGACGCCATCGTTGGCAACCTCGGCGGCGTGGCCGAGCAGCGCGAGTTGTTGCAGTATGACTTTCTGGTTCACGCTGTCGTCCTCGGCGACGAGGATCAGGCGATTCTCGTCGCGGGCCTGGGCCACGGTCGGCGGTGGCACCGTTTCGCCCGGCAGGGTGTCGGTCGAACGCTGCTCGACGATTTCCGGCGATGCACGGCCCGCCGCGACTGCGACCGTGCGCAGGAAGGCTCCCCGGCGCAGGGCGTCGCCGTCGATCGAGATGCAATCGGGCGCATCCAGCCGCGCACGCCGGCGACGGCCATGGCCGACCTGGACGCGGCGTAGATGGGCTGGCAGGTCGCCGTCCCGCCAGCGCCGACTTTCCGTTTCACCATGAATGAGAACCGACGGCGTCGACGTGTCTCCCGCCGCGGCAAGCTGCCGGACTTGCGCGGCATCGCTACTGCGTCGCACCGTGGCGCCGGCGTGCTCGAGGTAATGCGCCAGGGTGTCGCCGTCGATGTCGGCATCGTCGAGCAGGAAGCAGACAAGGCCGGAAAGGCCATAGTGCGGGCGCAATGCTTGTTCCGGGGCGGGCTCGAAGGGCAGCGTCACGGCAAACACGCTGCCCGCGCCGGGTTTGCTGTCCACGCTGATCGTGCCCCCCATCAGGTCGACCAGCCGCTTGCAGATGCTCAGTCCGAGGCCGGTGCCGCCGAAGCGGCGCGTGGTCGACGCTTCGGCCTGGGTGAAGGGAGTGAACAGACACGCCTGTGCCGCCGCGTCCATGCCTATCCCGTTGTCTTCGACCGTGAAGGTGATGCGTAATGGCTCGCGCGCCGCGAACCTCACCCGTACCGCCACCCGGCCGGCGCGCACCGGGTTCCCGGATGAAAACTTGATCGCGTTGCCGATCAGGTTGTAGAGCACCTGACGCAAACGCGTATCGTCACCCAGCACGTGTGTCGGCAGCTCGGGATCGACGAACACGCGCAAGGCGACGCCGCGCCGCCGTGCGTCGCTGAGTTGCGAGGTGCACAGGCCTTCGACCAGGTCGGCCAGGCCCAAGGGGGCCCGTTCGAGCTCGATGCGACCGGCCTCGATCTTGGAAAAGTCGAGGATGTCGTCGATCAGCGCCAGCAGCGTGGCGGCCGAATCGCGCATGGTCTGCACCTGGTCGCGCTGGTGTTCGCTGAGGCTGCTATGTTCGAGCACTTCCAGCATGCCGAGCACGCCGTTCATCGGCGTGCGGATTTCGTGGCTCATGGTGGCAAGGAAGGCGGACTTGGCCTGGTTGGCAGCATCGGCCGCCTGCTTCGCCGCCTCCAGCTCGGCCATAATGCGTGTCCGTTCGCCCACGTCGCGCACGATGCCGGTGAAGAAACGCTTGCCGTTCAGGCTGAACTCGCCGATTGCCAGATCGAGTGAAATCGCCCGGCCGTCCTTGTGTCGCCCTTCGACCGTGCGGCCGATGCCGATGATCTTTTTTTCGCCGGTGCGGAGATAATGCGCGAGGTATTCGTCATGCGCGCTGGCATGCGGTTCCGGCATGAGCATGGAGACGTTGCGGCCGAGCAGTTCGGCTTGCCTGTAGCCAAACAGACTTTCCGTCGCCGGGTTGACGGAACGGATGATGCCGGCGGCGTCGATGGTGATGATGCTGTCGACCACGTGATCCAGGATGGTGCGAATTTCCTGTTCCCGGGCAATCAGGGCCATGTGGCTCTGCTGCAGCTCGGCGGTGCGCGTCGCAACGCGCGATTCCAGCTCTGCGTTGAGTTTCCGCAGCGTTTCATCCGCTTGCCTGCGCTCGATGGCGATACCGGCGACGTGGGCGGCCAGGCTGATGAGCTCCAGCTCGTCAGCGGTTGGCTTGCGCGGCTGGGCGTAATACAGGGCAAACGTGCCCAGCACCGTTCCGTCACTGTTGACGATCGGTTGGGACCAAACGGCGCGCAAGTCATGCCTGGCCGCAATTTCCCGGTAATCCTGCATCAAGGGATCGGTTTGGATATCCTCGACGATGACCAGTTGCTTCGTGTAGGTTGCCGAACCGCAGGCACCGGCACCTGGCCCTACCGGAATGCCATCCACGGCGACAATGAAATCTTCCGGAAAACTCGGCGCTGAGCCGTGGCGCAGGCGCTTGCCAGCGGCATCATGCAGCAGCACGGTGGCCCTGACGCCCTTGGCGTATGCCTCGATAACCCGGACCAATTCCTCGAGAATCTCTGCCAATCCTCGTTCGCCGGTAATCGACTCCAGCACGTGGCTCAAACGCGACTGCAGGAGTTCCGCCCGTTTGCGTGCGGTGATGTCGGAAAACGTCACTGCACAGCGATTCGGTTCGGGCTGGTAGGCGGCAACGGCGTAATGGGTTCCAAGAAGCTCCGAGCCTTGTTCGAACTGGCGGGCTTCTCCGCCCAGGGCAATTTCCCCGTAGTTTCCGATCCAGTCCGCGGCGTCGTTCTCTATGCCCGGCAATAACTCGGTCAGGCGTTTGCCGATGGCGTCCTGCAGATTCAAACCGGTGGCTTTCGCGAATTCCTTGTTTGCCGCAAGGACGACGAGGTCCGCCGGAGCACCGTGATCATCCCGAACCACCTCGAACAGGACAAAGCCGGCATTGATGTTCTCGAAGAGCAGTCGATATCGTTCCTCGGATTCGATGAGGCCAGCCTTCATTTGCTGGCGCTCGCTCGTGACGTTGGCGGCCATCAATGCGAGGGCGCTGACGAACAGGCCAAGCAAAAGTGCCGCGACCGGATACAACGGATACGGGTCGGCCGGTGCGCGCAGGTCGACCATTTCGACGCGCAGCGGAAACTGTTGGTCGGCGATGTCCGTCCGCCATTGCGCCACCCGCCCCGGCGGAATCGTGTCCACAAGGGGCAGCAACGTTCCGTCCGATTGAATCAGCGTCGCTCGCAACGCAAAACCGCTGGCTTTTGCCGCCGCGAGCCGGTCGGTAAACAGCGTAACAGGATCGATGACGCCAACGATGTAGCCGGCCAGTGCCGTGCGACGAGCTTGCAAGTCGGCCTTGCGCGTGTCGAATCCGCCGCGAAAATGTGGCAGGTAATAGATGAGTTCCCGCTCTCCGGTCAGACGCGTCGTCAACGCGGTCAACCCAAAGCCGTCGAGGTCGCGCAGCGGTGCTTCCTGGGCGATACGATCCGCCAACTCGAAGCCAAGATCGAGCCCCAAGACGCCCTGATGACGGGCAGCGGGTACGCCGTAGAGCAATGGGAAGTGCTCGGCACGTGCCGCGGGAGCCCGCGGACGGCTGGCGGAGTCGGGTTCGAACACGCGGTAGTCGTCGCGGCCGGTGGCTTGCCGGGCCTGCACCTCGAAGGCAACAAGTTTCTCGTGCGGCACTCGCGGCGCCCAGCCCATGCCTTCGATAACCGAGCCATGTACCAACGGTTCTGCAAAGCGCACGAACTCTGCCCGGGTCACTCGCTCGCTGGCGGCGAAGAGACGCTGAATGCTGCGCAGCCGTTCCACACTGGCGGTGATGGCAGTTTGCATGGCGTGCGCGGCATCCTTCGCGACCGCCTGCCGCCGGGCGTGATCTACGTTGTCTGTCATTCGTTGTACGACGGCGTTGGCCGCTACCAGCGCAGCGATGGTGATGCCCAGCGGCAGCAGCATGTGCCAGCGCGCCCAGCCCCAGGTCGCCGCCATGCGGGGCCAGGCAAGCAGCAGCAGAGGCGCAAACAGCGCGACCCCGAGCGAATCGCCAACCCACAGTCGCAACCAGACTTCGCCATTGGGCAGGCCGGCAAACCGTCCGCCGAATGCGGCGGTCGCGGCTACGACAACTCCGGCCGACACCACGCAGCTCATCGGCCCGGCGAGCAACAGGAGGCGCAGCACCAGTTGTGGTGTCGCACGTGGCGAGGGGACCGCGAGCTGTCGCCGGGTAAGTGCCGCGCCCAGCGCCGCCTGTGCCGCAACGCCGCTCGCCAGCAGCAGGGCCGGCAGCAGGCTCGGTAGCAGGCCATCCGCAGCAAAGTCGCCGCGACCGAGCGCCAGGACCAGCGCCCCCAGCCACACCCCTGGCCAGTTGCGCAGGCCGAAGACGATCAGCGCCGCAAATGCCACACCGGCAGCCGGCCACAGGGGCGCGGGATAGACCGACGTCGGCGCGACCAACTCCCCGCCCCAGGCGGCAAGGACATAGGCCACGGCAATGCAGAGGCTGATCGCCAAGGCACGCCAGGGCCCGCCCGCTTCCGCTGCCGTATCGGTGTCGCTAGCGAGCGCGGTTGGATTGTCGTGTCGCTGGGACATGGACATTCATCCTTCCTGTTACTTGTTAGCTTGCCAATCGAAATTCCATGACATCACTATACAAGAGTGCGGACTGACGGCATATGAAGCGTCCCGAATATGTGATGCTGCCGCTGCTCAACGGGCAAGCCTCCAATGCCTGCTCCGGCCGAACTGTTGTCCGTGGGCAGACTTACAAAGTGACAGCTCGACTCTGATACCTGCCATTGAACCTCTGTCGGGTTGACCGGCAACATTGGGCACCGAAGCGACTGTCGCCTTCCAAGATTCGTTGCCGGAAAGCGGGCAGTGGAATTTCGCTTCCTGGAAGCGGCCAGTCGTCACTGAGTGTTCCATGTCCTGAACTGCCTGTCACTAGAACTTATGAGCTTACAGCTAAGTCGACGAATACTCCGTTATGGTCTGTTAGTTCATGGCTCTTCGTGAAGTGGTCCCAAGCACCAACTTCCTGAACATCAAAGCGCCCCGCGGTCACACAGATATGGTCAACATTGTGCCTGTAGTAGCCCTTCCTCGGGTCTGGCTTTAGCATACGTTCGGCGCCAAAATCGACTTCCGTCAGACAAGTGAGATTATTCTTCTCCAATGCTGAATTTAGAAGACATCTCCCTTTCGGAGAGAAATAGTAGAGGGGCTTTCCCTTCCGAGAAAAAAGATCCTTCTCCGGGTATCGTACTTGATTGAAATCGCCCGCAACAATAAATGGTACATCCGGAAATAGACTGCGAATCCGATTCCAGTCGCCTCCTTGGCGCTCATCCGGAAATGGCCCGTGTATCTGATTCCAGTCACCTCCCTGGCGCTCAATCTCCCTGTCATGCAAAGACCAGCGTGCGCCAGTTTCATCGGGCCAGCGATCTTTATCGTAGGTCAAGATGGTTCCGTAGACGAGAAGACTCCCGAAGGAGGTTTTGATCTTGGCGCATGTAGCGGTTTCGTCATCGTAGGTGCTGAGTACGCACTCTATCGGCCATTTTGACCAGATTGCGGAACTATTCCGTTCCTTTTTTGAATTCTTTAATGGCCGGTATGGGAATGAACTTACGCCCACATATCCCATGTAAGAAAGATCCGCCCCTGGGCTTGTTTCAGTCAAGACCAGGATGTCCGGGAACCCACCCGCTGCAGAGACCTCCTCCAACTTCTTCATTTGTTCTGGGAAACGGTTGCCATGCTTCGGATGATCAAGGTTCCAAGTAGCAATTCGAAATGTCGTGCTCATGTTGTTAGTCACCGCCAGACCTCACTGAAAAACTGGTTGATCGTCATCGTGAATCCACTTGCCTGTGCGTGTCCACCTCCGCCATAGCGCTTGGCGATTACGCTGACATCAAACGGTGCCACGCTTCGCAAGCTACAAATAACGTCATCTCCTTTGATGAAAAACGTCAGGCTGAATGTTCCGGCGCGCCTTGCAATCTCATGCCCAATTTCTGAAGTATTGTTGATGACATTGGCGGCAAGACCTTGGTGGCCCCCTAAGGTTACTGCCCGCAGGTCGCGATTCATTGCCCCATCGACCTGGCGCTGTTGGTAGTCGACGATAACGCGGCCACTTGCAATGATCGCTTCTGGCATGACCCTCTGCCATGCTTCAAATGTCGTGGGTTGGAGGCTGAGACCAGCACAAAACGCTCTTGTATCTGGCAAAACAAACCGCCACAAATCACGGTCGCCGATGTAATCAATGAGGATGGGGCGGGGGACGTCGGGGTGAAAGTGATCCCAGCTCATCTGGGCTCCCGAGCGGTTCATGTCGAACGTGATTTCAGCATTCTCGGGGGACACGATTCCTTGCCATTGCTCTGCCGCCGACTTGTGATGGTCGAGCAAGGTGATCTGTGTGGCGACCCGTGACATCGCCAAAATGGTGTCGGGACTGAAACTGAAATCAAGGATGAAGACCTGTCGTCCAATCAACGACTCTATAGGGACGGAGTCGCCATATTGAACCGGTTGGTATTCCGCGCTTTCTCCGAAATGTATCCAAGCGGCGTAGGCTGCACCGAAACCATCGTTGCAGTCCGCGTGGTACAGAACAATTGGAGACAGGGAAGTTATCATGCCCAAAGATGAACAGCTGACGTTCGATAGTACGGGGTTATAGCACTGTCAGTGTTAGGTTGTGGCCGAGTCGAGGCAGTGTAGGTTTCACTTTGCTCACCGTAATCCGGACATTCAGGGAGAACTGGGGTGCCTCGCCTATTGAAATTGGATGGCCATCGTGATCGACTGGTTGTGGCCGACTGCCGACCGCCATCCAAGGCCTCCAATTTCGCTACCAGCGATCGTGGAAGTGCCTGGTACGCAGCCCTAAAGCCGCCTCTCGCACGGAGCACGGCACTGACACCCGCACTGCTGGCGTTGGATGGCAAGCACTTCCGGGATTCGTTCATGTCCTGATGATTGATGTGGCCGCTGAAGAAATATTACCTGAGGATCTTGATTGCTGATCTGATTCCGAACGTTGCAAACGCTCCGGTGCCGCCGCAAAACTGCCAGTAACTCTGATCACGATTCCCTTTGGCCTATTGCCCTTTGCCTCGACCAATTTTCGCCGGCCGCCCCCCTACTCCCCGCCGACACCAGGCCCCGCGCAAATGGGGCTCCCAATCCGGCCACCGCCCAAGCACGGATGCCAGCGCCCGTGCCGTGCGCCAGTAATCGTAACGGGTGCTTGGAGATAAGGGCTCGGCCCATCTCTCTAACATCCAACGCAGATGCTTCACCTGCCACTGATGCGGCTCGCTGATATGGAATCGCTCCCGAATCGCCGCCGCAATCCGCTCACCCCGATCAATATGCCCGTTGATGCTTGCCTTCGATCCCGGCAAGGCACGCTTCAACAACAGGGCGATGCTCATGGCCGCGCCCCGATGTATTCCGCCACCACGTCAATGCGACCATGTCCCAGTTCCTTGGCAAGGATCCGGCGCGCCTCGCCATCCACGTCGTGATCCGCTATTTGGCCACCCCGCATCACCGGCGCCGGACATCCGGCTTCCTGCAGATACCGCTCGCAGGCCCAGGCGGCGCGTAGTTCGTGATACCCCTTGATTCCAAACTCCTGCAGGTGTCGACGTGCCTGATGGATTTCGCCGTTATTGACCAGATCGTTGAAAGATTCGTCAGGCTTCAGGAGATTGCGATCGCAACCCAGTTCGGCACTGATCCTGATAGCCAGATCCAGGGTAGCCACACCTTTCTCTCCGACAGGCACCCAGCGCTCGACCTCTTTCCCTCGGCCTCCTTTGGTGCCTTCGCGTATGTCGATGGCGCCTCGTTCGCGTGCCTGTTTTCGCCAGAGGCGAAGATCACCCAGAATGGCCTCGCGCAAACGTACGCCAAAAGTTCGAGCCAGGAGGACCACTGCTGCGGCCTGACTGTATTTCAGTCGTCGGAGGCGGATAGCCAGTGCTTCGACGGTCTGCCAGTCCATGCCGGCGGGCGCTTCCGTGCGAACCAAGCAGCGTCGCCCTACCACGGCCGCTGGCGACGCGATGCGGACCTCCTGGTCGCCGCGCAAGGCCTCAAGCGTTGTGTTCGTTGTCGAGAGCAGGTTCTGGGCGTAGCTCACGCTTAACGCTTCTTCGGCCACCCGCGCCTGTAGATGTCCGGCGTAAGCCTCGATCACCGTCTGATCGATATGTCGCGCATCCCTTATCCCCTGCTCCGTTCTGGCCCAATCGCAAAATTGGGTCCAGCGTCCGGTATGGGTAGCGACGGTGGCGTAATGACCTCGGCCATAGAGATCGAGTAATGCCTGGTGCCCGGCCCAGTCGAGTTGTTTGCCGTAGCCGAAGTTGCGGTGCGTCGGGAATTTGTTCATATCTAATCCTTGCCAATACGTGTTCTGGCCATGCCGGCCACGATCGATGACTGGACCCGGCCAGGTCAGGCGCACCTGACGGACCAAGGTCCAGCCGCACTCCGATCCCCGCCACCTGTTGGTGAGTGTTGAACCGGATTCAGCCGGTCGCTGCGGAGTGCTGGTCGTCGATCACGACCGGGATGAGGGATAGATGCGGGCGAGCCTCACGCCCATAGTTGCACTCGCACGCCATCGCGAAGGGCTTGCGCCCGGCGGGGGGATGGCTGTCGGCATGACGGCCGACGGTGCGGTGTGGAATCATTCAACGCCGGTTCACTCTCATCGCGGGGATGGCAGATTGCCTGATCTGCTGGTCACCGAAATTCGGCGGCCCCCGTTGTCTTGAGCGTTGGGCGTGAGTTTTAGTTGTGGTTTTAGTGCAGTGGCAGGATGACCGCCAATGCGTCAAAAGGCCCATGGCATCTGGGTGTGCGAGCTTTTTCTATCGCGTCCCGTCTCTTTGACGGCCAGGATGGAAAATAAAAACCGCCGAGACGGTAAAGCCATGGAATGCAGGGACGAGCGAAGCCGCTATCACTGCCTGAACGGACGAGAACTCTCTTGAGTCCTGCAATCCGACGACCACCGATGTCGGCTGCCGTTTAGAAATGTGACGCACCGGAACCCGATAACACCACTCATAAATGCTGTTTGTTTTGCGTGGCCAGCTACCACTTTTGGCCGCGAGGCATTACGCCTCACGGTTGATGGGATGCACGATATCGAGCGGGAAATCCGGTGTCAAGCGGGGTTTCGACGGGTAGCCCGAACCAACGGGACAGTCAGGAAAACAGAGGGACTGGCAGGGGCGATGGGGGATGAATCGCAGGAATTATTTTTTCTGGGCCGGCTGTGGTTGCCGTGCAACGGATGCTTGCAGTCTGACGGCAGCGTGTTACTTCAACTTCGCCACTGCCACCGCAATCGCCGCCGCGCGACTGATTCCCCTCCCCTGCGCCCAATTGTCCAGGCGCTCCAGGACGGCCGGATCGATCGTGACGGTGATCACGCTTTTCTTCCCTGTCCGTTTGATCGACTTCCTGCCGTCCGGTGCCTGATCAATGAAATCGTTGATGTCGTCCTGTGCAGGAACTACTGTAGGAACTGCGGCAGGTCTACGTAGGATCGCCATCGGTTCACCGTAGCCCTTCCGGCGTTTCGCTGCACGTTTCACTGCGCATTTCACTGTATGACCAGCCGAACACTGCCGCCGCCAGGCAGCGGTATTCATGGGCAGCTTTCTCGTCTCTGGCTGGGAATTCAAGGATCGAACAGCCCATCGCCGCAATGCTGGCCACGGCCTTCCGTCGCACCACGGGCGCATCGAGATAGCCCACACCTGGCGGTAGCGATCCGGCGGTCGTGGCATTGTCACTGCCGGTCGGATCGGCCATGCAGAGGAAGACGGAGGCCGATACATCCCTCGTTGCTCTGGCCTGGGCCAGCAAGCCGGTCATGTCATTCAATGCCCATAGGTCGAAGGAACGGGGTTGCAGCGGAATGAGGACGTGATCGGCCAGGACCAGTGCCGCGCGCATGGCGGTCGAATCCCGCCCGCCGGCATCGATGACGATATCGGTATAGCGGTCTCTTGCCAAGGTCACTTGCTGACGCAGCGCCTGACCGTCGGGGTAATGGACGCAGGGAATCGAGGGCTCGACCTCGCGGCCGGAGAGCGCGGCCATCAAGGTGCCCTGTCGGTCACCATCCACGGCGAGAACATCACGCCCGCGCAGCTTGCAGGCGATGGCCAGGTTGAGTGCGGTCGTGGTCTTGCCGACACCACCCTTGGTATTTAGGATTGCCAGAATCATTGCATCAACTCTCCGTAGGAATGACGTAGCGGATACATCAGGTCTGTGGATGGGTTCGGGATCACGTCAGCCCCTTCAATTTCTTGCTGGCGGAATTGAGCATGTTCATCCGCTGCTCGCGCAATTCCGGATCGGGATTGATCGGCTCATCGACGATCGGGACTTCCACTACCGATGGCGGCGGCGCACTCATGGCTTCGCGCCATTCCCTCAGGCAGTCCCGGTCTTCCGGACTGGGGCCTTTTTCCTGAATACGCTTTCTGACCGTGGCCCGCCAGCCGTTCAGGTTGCAGATGGATTTCCCCGACTGCCGGCTTTTCCAGAACGCGGCCTCGACCAGTTCGTCGAGAAACTCCACCGCCACCACCGAGTCTGCTGGTTTGCTGATTACCTTCGCTGCAGGTTCGTTGGAGGAGGTAGGTGGTGGTGGTATTTCATTCTGGTCAACTACAGGTGGTATATCCCCGAGGGAGCCATGCATGGCTGCACCGCGCGCGGCTAAGCCATCCCTGGCGGAACCAGGGATGGTTTTCACCATCCCTGGTTCTCTCGGGGATGGTTGCTCCGGCGGATCGAGAACGTCCTTGATCCAGGTGATGGTGCCGTTGGCTTGGCGAACCCGGGTTTGGCGGTAGTAGCCGGCCTCCTGGAGTTCGCTGCGGACGGATGCCCAGACATATTCGGTCATCCTCAGGACGCGGAGCATGTGCTCCACCTGGATCACCCATCCATCCGCCCGGCCCAGCATCCATCCCAGTACCGCACGCGCCCTCAGGCTGAGCCGAGGGTGTTCCAGGACATCATCGGGGACGGCGGACCATGTGCGGCGCTTGCGGACAGTGATCGAGTCATTGCTCATGGCCCGCCTCGCGCGCCTGGGCGCTTTTACGCGGCCGGCCGGGGCCGCGTTTGACAGTCACCGGACTTGGCTGATGAGCCAGGACGTGCTGGATACCGGCTTCATCCATCCCGACGAAATGAAGGAGATCGGTGACACGAACTACCCGGCGCTGGGGAGCAATGGAAATGAGCGGCAATGGATAGGCGTTGCGCGATATCAAGTTGCGCGCGGTTTTTTTTGCACCTTCGAGGGTACGACTGTAGCCGATGTAGTAAAGGGCTTCGCCGGGGTGAATGGCGACGCGCCCACCGAAATTGAAGGAAATCATGCTTGTCTCCGAATGGATCGCGGGAGACCTGGTGAAGATTGGAGGTGCCCTTCAGCTCAGGGACGTCGGCGGGCAGTTCCCGCGTGATGACTGCGCTTGTCGCCCTGACTTAGTGCCGGGCAGCGGAGATGGGCTGCGGAAGCACTTTTGGCGATAAGCAGACGTGAGGCAGGCCGAGACGCGCAAGACTGGCTTGCAGAGCCGCGAAGACACGCCTTAGTGCGATGACAGTTGCGAAGTATGCAGTAGCAATATTGCGCAGTCGGATAACCTTCGATTCATCAATACCCTTTGTAACGTAGTAGCTTGCCTGGAGAACGGCACGACGAATACGATGAGCAGCTACAGCGGCGCGGGCACGCAGACAAAGACCAACAGTAAAGCCGAGCCAGAGAAAAATCAGCTCGGCACCGGCATTTGCAACTACGGCAACTATAGCGACCAAGGCGATGCAGAGCCAGCTCATTGGCTCGGAGTGTCGGCTAGTTGCTGATTTGCAGAACAACAGGGAAATCGCGTCCATCAGCGGCAGTGTACGACCCCGGCCCTCGAAAAATGGCGCGAAAAGCGCACACGGACGCCGCTTTTCACCCCCACGAACCTCTGATCCGGTGATAAGGAGAAATCAACGTCGCTATCCCGGCTACCGGGCATCGGCAGGCCTGCCTGCCGGTCACAATTTGGGCACAAACATCCAGTGATATTGAGGGATGGTCGGGCACAATTCGGTCACACTCGGGCACACAATTTTGTGCCAAAATGAACAACGTCAAGCGCCACTAGAAACAAAACAAGGTGTTACTATATGTTTTTTATAACATTTTTTGGTCCGCCCGGCGGGATTCGAACCCACTACCCCCGGCTTAGAAGGCCGGTGCTCTATCCA
>Ga0073904_10002018_pt1 | contig 15350 bp, 15 predicted proteins | sample KloWWTrecipitate_FD_66668 | JGI IMG/M metagenome (GOLD analysis project Ga0073904, IMG submission 66668) | Active sludge microbial communities from Klosterneuburg, Austria, studying microevolution and ecology of nitrifiers - Klosterneuburg... | ecosystem: Engineered > WWTP > Aerobic digester >...
TTGGGCAGCCCGCCCAGTGTGGAGCGTGCCCAGGCGCTGACGCAGCGCTTGCCTTTGAGCGTGCGCATCAGCGGCCCGCAGGTCAACTGGCGCAGCAACCCGCCAGACCCTGGTAGCGAACGTGGTTGGGGTGGCGACAAACGCTTCAAGACCGACGAGCCCCGCTTTTACGAGCGTAACACTGCCGACGGCCACCGCATCCAGTTTGGCCTGAGCGTGCAGGCCTGGCATGACCGCCCCCGCTTTATCGGTTGGGCCACGCTGGCCGGCTTGCTGCTGCTCACGGCACTGGCCTATGCCCGTGTGCGCCGCCTGCTGCGCCCGCTGGACGACATCCGCGCGGGTGCCCTGCGCTTTGGTGCGGGTGACTTTGCACAGCCCATTGCCGTGCGCCACGCCAACCACCCGGACGAACTGGGCGACCTGGCCGCCACCATCAACACCATGGCGGCCGACATTCACCAGATGCTGGAGGCCAAGCGCACGCTCTTGCTGGCCATCAGTCACGAGCTGCGCAGCCCGCTGACCCGTGCACGGCTAAACACCGAGCTGTTGCCCGAAACCGCTGATGTGCAGCCCAGCCGCGAAGCGCTGCTGCGCGACCTGGCGCTCATGCGCGATCTGGTTACCGACCTACTGGAGAGCGAACGCCTGGCCAGCCCCCACGCTGCCCTGCACCGTGAGCCCACTGATCTGGCGGAACTGGTACGCGAGGTGGTTGCTGCGCTGGATGGCGCGCCAGTTGTCACGCAGGAGCTGGCCACAGACCTGCCGCTGCTGCCGCTGGACCGCACCCGCATGCGCCTGTTGCTGCGCAACCTGCTGGAAAACGCCCTGCGTCACAGTGCGGGCGCGTCGGCTGCACCGCAGGTCAGCCTGCAGCGCCAGGGCGATGGCCGCGTCTGCCTCACCGTGCGCGACTATGGCCCCGGGGTGCCCGAAGATCAGTTGCCGAACCTGGCCCAGCCCTTTTACCGGCCAGATGCCGCGCGCACCCGCGCCGAGGGCGGCGTGGGCCTGGGCCTGTACCTGTGCAAGCTGGTGGCGCTGGCGCACGGCGCAAGCTTTGCCGTGCGCAACGCCGGGCCGGGCTTGTTGATAGAGGTTATGCTGCCACCATTGCCCCATGCGTAGCGAACTGCTCCCCCTGATCCAATCCCTGCGTGCCTTCGCCGCCGAGCGCGATTGGGCGCAGTTTCATTCGCCCAAAAATCTGGCCAGCGCCTTATCGGTGGAGGCGGCCGAACTGCTGGAACATTTTCAGTGGCTGACCGAGGTACAAAGCCAGTCCCTGATGCCCGATAAAACGGCCGAGGTGGCGGCAGAGGCGGCCGATGTGTTCCTTTACCTGCTGCAGTTGTGTGACAAGCTGGGTATCGACCTGATCGCCGCCGCACAAGCCAAGATGCTGGTCAATGCCCGGAAGTATCCGGTGGAGACCGCGCGGGGCAATAGCGCCAAGTACACCGAGCTTTAGCCTATTTCTCAGAGTGCCGTTCAGGTGCGCACCCGACCGTCACCCGTCAACATCGATATTTCGACATACTTGGACGCAACGTGGTCGGACGGTGAGAAGCTCACATTGAAACCGCCCATCGCATAGTTGCTCATACTCTCCAAGCCATTGATGAGCCCCTCGCGTGAGGTCTTACCCGTGGCACGTCGCAAGCCTTCGGTGAAGACTTTGGCGGCAATATAGCCCTCTATGCTTGAGAAGTTCACTTGCACGGCCCCTTTGGTTTTCTGTGTGGCCTCCACAAATTCGCGCGAGATGGGCTTGACGCTGTTGTAAGGCGTTGGCATGACCTGCGAGACCACGATGCCTGCGCCCTCTTTACCCAGCTCGTCAGCCAACGCTTGCGTGCCCACAAACGACACGTTGTAAAAGGTTCCGCCGTAACCGGCTGCGCGGGCTGCGCGAATGTAGGCGGCACACCCTTTGTAGGCTCCGATTTGCACCACTGCATCCGGGCTTGCTGCGTTGATGGTAGCTACCGCCTTGGCGACTTCCACCGAGTTGCGCTCGACAGTAGCCACTGCGACGGGCTTGAGATTGATCGCAGCCAAAGCCAGTGTGACCCCATCCAAGCCAGCCTTTCCGTAGGCGTCATTCTGATAAAAAACAGCGATCTTTTTGAGGCCCAGGTTCGTCAAGTGCTTGACGATCAGTGCCGTTTCGTCGTTGTACGACGCACGCAAATGAAAGACGTTGCGATGCAAGGGCGTGCGCAAAGCCATGGCCCCGGTAAAGGGTGCAAAGAAGGGCATCTTTGCTTTGACGGCCAGCGGCAATGCGGCCACGCTGGTGGGTGTGCCGATATAGCCAAACAGGCAAAACACATCGTCTTCAATGAATTGCTGGGTGTTCTGGATGCAGCGATCGGGTTCGTAACCGTCGTCGAGTTTACGAATCTCGACACTGCGGCCACCCACGCCGCCTTCGGCGTTCAGACGGTCAAAAAACATTTTGGCGCCAGCATGGAACTGAATGCCCAGTTGTGCGGCAGGGCCTGTAAATGGGGCCGATTGTCCAAGAATAATCTGGCCGGACTGGGCGTAGGCCTGAGGGACTTCGGACCATGCAGCAGCGCCGGCTGCAAGTGAAAACTGGCGTCTTGTAATCATGAGAACTTATTTTCGGGTCGAGGGTACTGACAGGAGTTTTATCACATCTGCGCGTTCGCGCACCCCACGGGCGATCATTCCCGCCCGACATTCATGTTTGAACCACCGTGCTGTTGGCGTCACTGCGCCGGAACAGGACGCAGCACCCAGGCCCCTTTGCCTACGCATGCGTCCCCTAGAATGCCAGCAAGGGAGACGCCGTGACGCCAGAGCAAAAAGCCAGAGTCAGCATTGATGCACTGCTTGTGCAAACAGGCTGGCACGTCTGCAACGTGGCCGATGCCAAATGCCTCCACTGGTGACCGACGAGGCCTACAGCGGTATTTACAACCGTTGGCTTTATCAACCAATACGTGGCCGTGGCTGCTGGCCTGGTTTTCAAACGATGGGTAAGGTTATGGGTAGAAGGCCGCATCTGCACGGATCAACCTTGCGGGGCAAGGCCCTCTGGCGGAGACTGTGAGATTCGAACTCACGGACGGTTACCCGTCGGCAGTTTTCAAGACTGCTGGTTTAAACCACTCACCCAAGTCTCCGAGGCGTTGTATTCTAACTGGCCTTGAGCGAGCCCTTCCACCCGACGGGTGAAATCTTCGTGTGTGAGTGGCTATGCCCCGGTGCGGCTATATGTCGCGGTCCTCGGCACGGCGGGTGCGGGCACGTTGTACCAGCACCGTGATCAGCAGGGTCGCCGCTGCCGAACTGGTGAGCACCGGCGAGGCGGACAGCAAGTGCGCCAGTCCATCGACGGCATTGACGCTGACTTGCTGCACATAGTCCACCAGTGCAATCACGTCACCAGCTTGCACGTTTTGTGCATCTTCCATGCGCACATTCAGATCGGGCCAGCCGCTGCGAAAGCGGATGCTGGCAAAGATGCCGTTGGCCACGGCAACCAGCGACAGCACGCCCAGCGGCCTGATCAGGTGTTCCAGCAGGCGGCGGCGTTCAGCGGGCGGTGCGATTTCATACACCTGGCCCACCAGTTGCGCAATGGCAGCTTCCGAAACCGGGCCTTTGGCAGACGCCAGTGCGGCTGCGGTGGGTATTTGTGTGGGGTTCATGGGGGTGTCTCCTTACTAGAACGTTTAGCATAGACCCAAGTGTGACCGTGTGCTGTGTCAATTTGATGTTGAAATGCAACTCCATGTAAATAGGCCTGCAGCCTCCGTCGGTTATCGTTTCACCATGCATGCACAACGTTGGACGCAAGCCGTCCCCTTATTGGCCGTTCTGGGCTCCGTTATCGCTTTGGGTATTGGTACCTCGTTTGCCAAGCAACTCTTTCCTCTGGTGGGTTCGTTGGGCACCACGGCTTTGCGGGTTGGTTTTTCCGCTGTACTACTGGTGGTGCTGTGGCGGCCTTGGCGCTGGCCGTTGAACCGCGTCGATGCGCTGTCCCTGCTGCGCTATGGCGTGGCGCTGGGTTTCATGAATTTGCTGTTTTATATGTCGCTGCGGACCATTCCGTTTGGGTTGGCCGTGGCCATTGAATTTTCGGGGCCATTGGCGGTTGCCATGTTCTCGTCGCGCAAGCCGATTGATTTTCTCTGGCTGGCGTTGGCCGTGGTGGGGCTGGGTTTGCTGCTGCCCATTGGTGAAGGCGCAACGGCACTGGACCCCGAAGGCGTGGCCTACGCACTGGCGGCTGCATTCTGCTGGGGCTCTTACATTGTGTTTGGCAAGCGCGTGTCCCATCTGCACGCAGGCCATTCTGTGGCGCTGGGACTCACGGTGGCAGCCATTGCCGTGGTGCCGCTGGGTGCGTGGCAGGCTGGGGCTGCCTTGCTGCAGCCATCGGTGCTGCTGTACGGTTTGGGTGTGGCTGCCATTTCAAGTGCCATCCCGATATCGCTGGAGATGGTGGCCCTAAAGCGCCTGCCGCAAGAGGCCTTTGGCATCATGACCAGCATGGAGCCTGCGGTGGCCGCGGTGCTGGGTTTGATCATGCTGGATGAACACTTGAGCGCGTTGCAGTGGCTGGCCATTGTGTGCACCATGTTGGCTGCTGCCGGCAGTGCCATGACCGCCGGCCCGTCAGCCACCAAAAGCGTACCAGCCGACGTGGTGATGTAAGCCGGCAGCGAGTGGGTCAGGCCAACAGATCGCACAGCGTGCGTGCCACCACTTTGGTGGCGCGGCGCAGGTCTTGCAAATCCAGGTGCTCATCGGCGCGCTTGGCGTTGGATTCCAGCACCGTGCGGGGCCCTGCGCCATAGATCACGCCGGGAATGCCAGCCTCGCAGAACAGGCGCACGTCGGTGTACAGCGGCGTGCCCAGTGCGGGAATGGGCTGGCCAAATACCTGCTCGCCATGCTTTTGAATGGCTTGCACCAGCGGCTGGTTGCCTGGCAGTGGCTGCAAGGCGCGGGCCAACAAAATGCGTTTGATGTCCACCGTGATGCCGGGCAGGCTGGCGGCGGTGTCTGCAATCAGTTGGCGCAGGCCGGCTTCCACCTCGGTCGGGTTTTCTTCGGGAATCATGCGCCGGTCCAGCTTAAAGGTGACGCGCCCGGGCACCACGTTGGTGTTGGTGCCGCCCTCGATGGTGCCAATGTTCAGGTAGGGGTGGGTAATGCCCTCGACCTTGGATGTGATGCCTTGGTAGAGCGTGTTTTGCGCGTACAGCGCGGTGAGGATGCGGTTGGCCGCTTGTAGCGCATCCACGCCGGTGGACGGAATGGCGGCGTGCGCCATCTTGCCGTGCACCGTCACTTCCATCTGCAGGCAGCCGTTGTGCGCGGTGATGACCTGGTAGCTAAAGCCCGCTGCAATCATCAGGTCGGGGTGGACGATTTTGTGGCTGAGCAACCAGGCCGGGCCTACCTCGCCGCCAAATTCTTCGTCGTAGGTGAACAGCAGTTCCACGCTGCCGTGGGTGGGTTTGGCCACCGCTTCCAGCGCACGCACGGCGAAGGTGTAGGTAGAAAAATCGCACTTGCTCACCGCAGCGGCACGGCCATAAATTTTGCCGTTGGCAATCTCACCTCCGTAGGGGTCATGCGTCCAGCCTTCGCCGGGCGGCACCACGTCGCCATGGGCGTTGAGCAGCACGGTGCGGCCTGGGCCATATTGGCGGCGCACCACCAGATTGGTGATGGATTGCAGCCCGGCGGCGTGCACCTCAGCCTCGGGCACGGCGTGTTTTTCCGGGGCAAAGCCAAAGCCTTGCAGCAGCTCGGCCGTGCGCTCGGCGTGCGGCGCGTTGTTGCCCGGTGGCGTGTCGGTGGGTACGCGGATCAGTTCTTGCAGAAAAGCGACTTGCGCGTCAAAGTGGGCGTCAATCCAGGCGTCGAGTTGGTCGTAGGGTGTCATGGGCAATCAGTCCGATGCAGGGGTATCGAGTTGGTTCAGCAAGTGGGCAAAGGCGTCTACGGCGAGTTGCATGTCGTCGCTGGTGGTGGATTCGAGCGGGTTGTGGCTGATGCCGCTGTTTTGCCCCCGCACAAACAACATGGCCTGGGGCAGGATGGTGTGCAGCTTCATGGCGTCGTGTCCGGCGCCGCTGGGCATGCGGTGCAGCGGCACACTCAGCGCTTGCACCGCAGCCTCCCAGCGGGCCTGCCAGACGGCATTGCTGGGGGCGGCGCTGGCACGCATGGTCTCGGTCAGGTTGAGCTGCACGCCACGGCGTTCGCAAATGGCCTGTGCGGCCTGCACCACGTCGGTGACCAGGCGGTCGCGCTGGGCGTTGCTGGGCGCACGCAGGTCCAACGAGAACTGGCAGTGCCCCGGCACCACATTGACGGAACCATTGGGCACCTGCAACTGCCCCACCGTGCCGACCGAATCTGCATCTTGCGTGGCGCGGTTTTCCACGGCCAGCACCAGTTCGGCCACGGCGCACGCGGCATCGCCGCGGTTGCCCATGGGCGTGGTACCGGCGTGGCTGGCCATGCCAATGACTTCGCCCACGTAACGCGCCGAGGCGTTGATGGAGGTGACAACGCCCAGGGGTATATCCAGCGCGTTGAGCACCGGGCCTTGTTCGATGTGCACTTCTACAAAACCCTGGTAGTCGCGGGCGTTGCGCTTCAGGCTGGGGATGTCGTCCACGCACAGCCCGGCGTGCTGCATGGCGGCGCGCATGGTGGTGCCATCGTCATCCACCTGGTCCAGCCAGGCGGGGTCAAAGTCGCCGGTGAGCGCGCTGGAGCCCAAAAAGGTGGCCTTGTAGCGCTGGCCTTCTTCTTCGGCAAAGGCGACGATCTCCAGATCGAACGGCAGGCGCTTTCCCGTTTGGGAGAGCTGCTGCACACAGGCCAGCGGCACGTAAATGCCCAGCCGGCCGTCGTACTTGCCGCCGTTGCGTACCGTGTCGTAGTGGCTGCCAGTGAGTAATTTTTTAGAAGAAATCGGGCTGTAGCCCTCGTCGGATATACGTAATGCGCTATCACGTTGGTAGCAACCCACTACATTGCCCACGGCGTCGATGTGCACCGTGTCACAGCCAGCAGCCCGCATGTCGGCGCTGATGCGCTCGGCGCAGGCGCGGTGCGCGTCGGTCAGGTAGGTCACGGTGAGTTGGCCCAGTTCGGCGTAACCGGGGTCGGTGTATTGGGCCAGCGCTTCTTGCCAGTCCCACACGCAGTTGCCTTGTGTGGGCGTGATGTCAAATAAATCGTTCAGGCGAATCTCTGCAATGCGGTGGATGTTGCGCAGGCACTCCTGGCGCTCAAAATCGGGGTGGCCCTGCAGGCGCCGCGCAAACGTGGCGATGATCTCGGCTTTGCTTAGGCCCGTGCCACGCGGTCCGCGCACCGCCAGAATGAAGGGCCAGCCAAAACGGGCGTTGTAGTCGCGGTTGAGCTGCTGAATGGTCTCGAACTCAGCCGGCGTGCAGTGGGTCAACCCCGCCTTGCTTTGCTCATTGGCGGATTCGGCGGTCAGGCTTTGGTCCACCATGGCTTTGCCGGCCAGTTCGGGGTGGGCGCGGATCAGTGCCAGTTGCGGCTCAATACCTGCACCCGCCAGCACCCGCACCATGGCGTGCTTGAGCTGGGCCAGGCTGGTGCAAGGCCGCTCGGCCAATGCACCCCGGGCAATCCACGGCGAGTGTTCATACAGGCCGGCCAGCCATTGCGTGGCTTCTTCCAGCGGTGCGGCGTTGAGTTGGGAGAGGGACAAAGCCATGGCGTCTTATGCGGTGAAGGGGTGGGTGGCTTTCCAGTGCCGGGCAATGTCCACTCGGCGGCAAACCCATACGTCGTTGTGCCGGCCAATGTGATCCAGAAAGCGCTGCAAGGCGGTGATGCGCCCGGGGCGCCCCAACAGGCGGCAGTGCATGCCAATGCTCATCATCTTGGGGGCGTTGAGTCCATCTGCATCGCCTTCGGCATAGAGTACGTCGAACGTGTCTTTGAGGTACTGGAAGAACGGGTCGGCATACGCATAACCCTGGGGCAGGGCAAAGCGCATGTCGTTGCAATCCAGCGTGTAGGGCACGATGAGCTGCGGCACCACCGTGCCATCGGTCTTTTGCACCTGCATCCAAAAGGGCAGGTCGTCGCCGTAGTAATCGCTGTCGTATTCAAAGCCGCCGTAGTCGGCTACCAGGCGGCGGGTGCGCGGGCTGTCGCGCCCGGTGTACCAGCCCACGCCGTGTACGGCGTTCGGATCGTCCCGGCGGGTGCCGGTGAGTTGGGCGATGGCGTCCATGCACAAGCGCATGTGTTCGCGTTCGGTGGCTTCGTCCACGTTTTGGTAATGAATCCAGCGCCAGCCGTGGCAGGCAATCTCGTGGCCCAGCTCCATCAGGGCGGCGGTCAGCTCGGGGTGGCGCTGCAAGGCCATGCCCACGCCAAAAACGGTGAGCGGCAGGCCGCGCTGCTCAAATTCGCGCAGGATGCGCCAGACACCGGCACGCGAGCCGTATTCGTAAATACCCTCCATGCTGATGTGCCGGTCCGGGTAGCTGGCGGGGTTGGCCATTTCGGAGAGAAATTGCTCGGAATCCGCATCGCCATGCAGCACACAGTTCTCGCCGCCTTCTTCGTAATTCAGCACAAACTGCACTGCCACACGGGCGCCGCCGGGCCACTGCGCGTGGGGTGGTTGTTTGCCGTAACCGATCAGGTCGCGCGGGTAGGGCTGGGTGCTGTCGTAGTGGTTCATGGCGTGAGGGTGAGTGAGGCTTCCACATGGCACAGGTGTTCGTCCATCAACCGCAAGGCCAGTGCTTCGTCGCGCGCCTCCAGGGCGGCCACAATGGCGCGGTGCTCTGCGTGCGAATGCTCGGCTGCACCGGCGGATTGGTACATCAGGGTGATGAGGGCGCAACGCGAGAGCAAATCCATCATCAAATGGGCCAACACCTCATTGCCCATAAGCTGCGCCATGTGCACGTGAAAGTCACCCAGCAGCACGGTGCGCCCGGACACGTCACCGCGCATCACGGCGCCTTCTTCTTCCAGGATGTGGTCTTTGAGGGCGTTGATGTGCTCGATGGTGGCTTGTCGGATAAACGCCTGGGTCATGCCGGCCTCCACCATGCGGCGCACGGCAAACACCTGCCGGGCCTCGGTGACTGAAGGCGCGGCTACAAAAGCGCCGCGCGCCGGCTCCATGCGGATCAGCCGGTTTTGCGAGAGCTTGAACAGGGCCTGGCGAATCAGCGTGCGCGATACGCCAAACTGGTCAGCCAGGGTTTGTTCCACCAACTTGGCCCCGGGTTGCAGGCGGTGCTCCACGATGGAGCGGGTCAGGGATTCAACGATGAAACCGGTGGTGGTGGAGTCCATGCGGTCATCATAGCTACAAATCCAAAAAGTGTATACACTTTGAGAGTACCACCGAAACCGACCAAAAGGATGCCGCCATGGGCTTGAGCACACACGTACTGGACACCATGCACGGCACCCCGGCAGCGGGCATGGCGGTTGCGCTCTACACCACGCAGGGCGACGGGGCCACGCTGGTTAAAGCTTTCGTACTCAACCCGGATGGCCGCAACCCCGATGGCATGTTGATTGACCACGCCAGCCTGCGCGCAGGCACTTACCGGTTGGTGTTTGATGTGGCGGGCTACTTCAAGGCGCGCGGCGTGGCCTTGCCCGAGCCCAACTTCTTGAACCGCGTCAGCCTGGACTTTGGTGTGGCCCATGCCGACCAGCATTACCACGTACCACTACTGGTCAGCCCGTGGAGTTATTCCACGTACCGGGGTTCATGAAGCAGCAACGGCTCCAGCGCTGTTACCGGCCTGGCACCGGCAGAACTTCCTGCACCTGAAAAATCGTGAAGGGAGAGTTGCGTTTTCTTTTTATACGCGGCAAGATAGGTCCGGTTTTCAGGGTTTTTTACTTTGGAAAGACTGCCATGACCAGCCCCACTTCAAATGCGCAACAGCCCGACGTTTCTGGCCTGATCGCGGCCATTGCCCGCAACATCGAACCCGGGGGGTTGGCCAAACACCTGGAGCCTTTTCGCTGGGCGGTGTTGGCCGACTATATGCAACCGCTCACCCGCAAGCGCGGGGAACTGCTGATTGGCCAGGGCGATACTGATCGCAAGTTGTATTTTTTGGAGTCTGGCGACCTGAAGGTGGACATGCACACGCCCAAGGGCATCATCCACCTGGCCATCGTGGGCCCGGGCAGCGTGGTGGGAGAAGGCAGCTTCTTCTCGCATCTGGCGCGCAGTGCGGCCGTGTCGGCCTACAGTGATTGCAAGGTGTGGGTGCTGACCCCAGCTGATTTCGACCAACTCTCCCACGCCAATGCCCACGTTGCGCTGGCGATGTGCATGGCTGTGGGTACCGTTCTGGCCACCCGCATGCTGGACATGAGCCACCGGCTGGCGGTGATTTGACGCGCGCGCGGCTTCAAAACGGCCAGCTAGCCACCACATACCCCTGACGCTGATACGGCATGTGGCGCACCATGGCGCTATCGGGCCCGGCGGTGGCGCGCAGTCCCATCGCAATATTGATGCGCTCACCGGTCCATACCATCGAGGCCGTGGCCAGCACACCCTGGTCGGCTGGCATGTACAGCATATCCAGCGCGGGTTGCCAGCGCTCATGCTGCCAGCTCACGCGGGCATACATATTCTTTGGCCAGGCCTCCACCAGCAGGCTGATTTGTTGCGCATTGGTCCAGGTTCCGCCAATGAGTTGTTGTTCACCGCGCACCGAGGCATGCAGCTCCAGCGCGTCGCTGGCCACCCAGGATGCGGCAATGCCCAGGCTGGCGCCACTGCGCTCTCCCTGACGGGCAAAGACGTGCCAGTCCACCGCGCCGCTGTGCCAGTAGGCGCGTGCGGCCAGCGCGGCTTCTTGCGCACCGGTGGCAAACGCCTCTTGCGTGGGGTTGACCCAAACCACCGACCAGGCTGTGTCGGCGTCAAAGCGTTCGGCCATCAATAGCGGTCGGCCTTCCAGCGGCTCGGGTACCAGGGTGCGCCGCACTTCCTGCTGCACCATGTCGTTGGGGCGAAAGCCATAGCCCACATCCCATGCCACCACCCGTTTACCCGCGCTCCACAGCCAGCCCACGGCGGAGCCTTGTGCATAGGCTTCGTTGAAACGGATTGGGGTGATACCAGGGGCCTCGTCCCCCTGCTGTGCCTGCATGGTTGCACCTGCGTGCAGGGTGACCGTGCCCAGCGTTGTATTGCCAAGCAGTTCGGCCTGCAACGTATTGCTGGACGGTTGCATGGTGTGGTACGCATGGATCTGGCCAGAAAAATCGGTGCTGTCGGCGTGAGCCGCTGGTGGTGCCAGGGCGGCCAACACCGACACGGCGCACACCACGGTAAAAGCAGACTGGCGCATGCTCACTCCAACGTGGTGTTGCGGGCCAAAAACATGGGGTTGAGCCATTCCCCGGGCACGGTGCGGTCCTTGCGGGCCAGGTACTTGATGCGCGTTTCTTTCTTGTTGCTCAACTGGTCCATCAACACCATCTCCGACACAGAAGCCGGTTTGGCGTTTTTGTCCACCACAAAGCGCGCCTGCTTGGCCAGTTTGTCGGACTGCACAAACAGGTCGGCGCGCACCGGTTCGTGGTGGGCTTTGCCAATCCACAACTCGATGCGCTGGTAGGTTACGCCCTTGCGGGCTGCCTGAAGACTCAAGTGCAGGCACATTGGGGCTTTTGCGTCAGTCGTGCAGGGTTCCTCGCCCACCAATTGGCCGGTGTAGTCGCCGGCCCAGCGCAGGGTGGCAATGTCGCCGGTAGAGGCGTCGCCCAGCAGCTTCTGCATGGGTGTGATGCGCATGGGGCGCTGGCTGCCGGGCATGACCAGCCAAAAGTCGTCGCCCAGCATCAGCACCTTCTGGCCTTTTTCCACGGGCGACTGCATCAGCACCAGGGATTTGCGGTCTGCCTGGGCAAAGACGGTGTAGCGGCGTTCCTTGTCGGGGCTGCCGTCGGTGTTGAAGACGCTGATTTGGGTTTCGACCTGCAGGTTGTCCGCGCTCATGCGGTAGTGGTCAGCGTCCTTGAGCAGGGCGTTGATGTCCTGCGCGTGGGCAGGAGCGGTGGCAGCGGCGATTAAAGCCAGTGCAGCCAGGGCGGTGAAGAAAGTGCGTTGCATGGTGTTTCCTGAATAGTCTTATGAAAAATCGGACTCTAGCCCTCGTCGGGTATGCGTAATGCACTATAAAAATAGGAGCGTCACGTATGCGCCAGCGCATCCACCACGGCCATGTTCACGGTCTTGCGCGCTACCCAGCTGGACGCCAGCATGGTCAGCAGCACCATGGTGGCCAGTGTGGCGATGTACATCGTGGGGTCGATGGCAATAGTGAGTGGATAGCCTTCCGAACGGCCAGGCGGCGCTGGCATGTTGACCGGCACAACGTACAGCATCAGCGAAATACCGAGTGACACTGCAGCCCCCGTCACCGCACCCACGCCGCCCAGCACCATGCCTTCCAACGCCAGGGTACGCAGCAGTTGGCCAGGCAGCGAGCCCAGGGCGCGCAGTGTGCCAATCTCGCGGGTGCGTTCGATAATGGCCATGGCCATGGCATTGGTCACCACAAACACCACAATCACGCCAATGATGAAGCCCAACGCGCCGAAGATGCGGTTGTACAAATCACGCACCGATTTATAGAAGAAGGCCTGGTCCATCCAGGTCTGCACCGTCAATTGCGGAAACTGGGCCGCCAGGCGTTGCTGCACGGGCTCTGTGGATTCCATGCGGTCCAGAAAGATGCCCAGGCTGGAGACACGTTGGGTGACCAGCAGCTTTTGCGCCGTGACGATGTCGGTGTAGACCAAGCGCTTGTCGATGTCCGGCACCCCGGTGGAGAAGATGCCTTTGACGCGAACGTCCATCGCGTTCATGGCGCCTTCGGTAGTGCTCGTCAAGAGCGTGAGGCTGCTGCCGGGCGTGGCCTTGAGGCTGCGTGCCAGGCCTGCGCCCAACATGACTTCTGCGTCAGTGCTGCCCGAGGCCAGAACCTGCCCGGCGGTCATGGTCAGGAACGGGCCTTTGACGCCAAACTCGCTGTCAGGTTCTACACCGGTGGCCATCATGATGGTGGATTTGTCGCCGTTGCTGATTAGGCCGTTGAATGCAATTTTGGGCAGCACCTGGCGCACTGCGGGGTCGGCCAGCAATTGGGTGCGCAACTGCGCTACGTTGTCCAGGCCATGCTGTAGTGGCATGTCTTCATCTTGCGTGAACTGGGCCGGTGTGCCCAGAATCAGGTGGCCGCTGCTGCGCGCCGCAGCCTGGGCCAGCGCCTGGTAGGTGCTAAGCGCAAAGCCACCGGCCAGCAAAATGGCGGCAGTACCCAACGCAGCAATCGACACCGTGACCAGCGAGCGGCGGCGGTTGCGCAGGGTGTTTTGAATGGCAAATTTGAGCCACATGCCCATGGTGTTGTTCATGATGATTGAATCCTTCCGTCCAGCAGGGCCACCACGCGGTCGCAGCGCAGGGTCAACCGGCTGTCATGGGTGGCGATGACAAATGCCGCACCTTCGGCGTGGCCGCGTTCGCGCATCAGGCCCAGCACCTGGTCGGCGGTGTGCGAATCCAGGCTGGCCGTGGGCTCGTCGGCAATCACCAGGCGGGGCCGCTTGATCAGGGCGCGGGCAATGGCCACGCGCTGGCGTTGGCCACCCGAGAGTGCATCGGGGCGGTGATGTGCGTGGTCTTGCAGGCCCACGGCTTGGAGTTGTGCCGCTACGCGTTCGCGCCGCTCGGCTGCGGGTACGCCAGCCAGGAAGAGTGGGTAGTCCACGTTCTCGGCTACCGTCATCACCGGTACCAGGTTGAAGCTTTGGAACACAAAGCCCAACGCATCGCGGCGTAAGAGCGTGCGTTGGTTTTCATTGAGGCCGTTCACACTCTGGCCGTCCAGCGCAATCTCGCCCGAATCGGGCGTGTCAATCAGCCCGCACAGGTTGAGGATGGTGCTCTTGCCGCTGCCCGAGGGGCCAGTCAGCGCCAGCAGTTCGCCGCGCTGCACGGTCAGGTCCACGCCCTGCAGGGCGGCAATCACATGCTGGCCCAGGCGGTACGTTTTGTGCACGCCGTGCAGTGCCACGACAGGTTGGTGAGCAGGGTTCATGGTGCAAGACTCTTCAGCAGAGCTTGTGCCTGCGCGGTCTGGGGTGCCTGCTGCTGCACGATCAGGTCCAGGTAGCGCTTGGCATCCGGGGTGTTTTCGGCTTTGCTGGCTTCTTTGGCCGCCTTGATCCAGACGCTACCGCGAAAACCCAGTGGCGCGCCAGCCAACAGCGGGTTGCTCACCACGTCGTTCAGCAGTTTTGTGCCACGCTCTTTGCGGTGCATGAACTCGGGTACGGCCAGAAAGGTGTTGGCCGCGACAAATTTCACCTCCAGCACGCCGGGGGTGCCGTTTTGCACGGGGGCGTTGTGCGCGGGCGTGAGCAGAGTCAGTGCCTTGTCCAACTGCGCCAAACCGTCTTCGGCGAAGCCCATCTTCTTCCAGGGCAGCCAGGTGGTGGTGGCCTTCATGGCGGTGGCGGCGCCCGCATAGGCCAGCAGCACCGGGTTGGTAGGCTCTGTTTTGACCAATTCCGAAAAGGCTTCTGCGGCAGGGGCAATGGCACTGTTGTCGCCGGAACCTGCTTGCAAAAATACCTTGAAAGCGCTTTGAAACTGCGGCTCGGGGATGGCGCTGGCGGTGCTGGCCAGACCGACAAAGACGGCGCTGACCGTCAACAGGCGGACACGCCGAAGAATGGTGAAAGCTTGCATTGCAGACTCCTGAAAATGATTCGAGGAGTGCAGTGTCTAAAGCCCGTGGTGCGGGCGCATCCGCTTTAAGACGGAATGGCGCGTAGCGTCGCCAAATGCGCTACCGTGGCGTGAAATCCGGTTGCATTTGTGACTGACGGTACTTAAAAACCCTCCGCATGAAAACTGTGCAGCCCACTCATGTGCTGGCCGCTTCGAGCGCCAGCGCCGCCCGGTGCAAGCCCAGCAGTCGCGCGCGCTGCAATTTGCCGGTGGCGGTCAGGGGTAGCGCGTCGACCCAATGCACCCAGTGCGGTCTGCGGTACGGCGGCAAGGCCTCGATGCCTGCCTCGATACGCTGCGCCGCCACCGCTTGTTGCCCCGGCACTGCCACCGCCAGCAAGGCCAGGGCGGTAAGCCCAGCATCAGTTGAAACGCCTATGCACGCCAGTTGCTGCAGGCTCGGCCCGCCCGCTTGGCCTAGCGCCTGTTCGACCCACAGTGTGCTGACCCAGCGTCCACTGATCTTGAGCATATCGTCGTTGCGCCCGGCGTATTCGAG
>Ga0073904_10002019_pt1 | contig 15348 bp, 16 predicted proteins | sample KloWWTrecipitate_FD_66668 | JGI IMG/M metagenome (GOLD analysis project Ga0073904, IMG submission 66668) | Active sludge microbial communities from Klosterneuburg, Austria, studying microevolution and ecology of nitrifiers - Klosterneuburg... | ecosystem: Engineered > WWTP > Aerobic digester >...
CAGAAGACGGTCATCCAGCCGAGGAGGAGGGCGGTATTGGCGAAGTACTGGAGGAGGCCAAAGACGAGCGCCAGGGGGATGACGAGGAAGCCGCGGAAGAAGGTGCTCAGGCGGCTCAGGCCATCCGGGTACTGGACATCGAAGACGACGGGGTAGCGCTCGGCCGGTGGGGGTGGGGCCCAAGCGGGGGCGGCGGCATCCGGGGCAGAAGGCGCATCGTCGCCGTTGGGAAGGTCACCGGGGGGCGCGGTCATCAGGCTACCTCACTCTGCGGAAAACGGACCGGGCCGGCGGATTGGGCCGGCCCGGGGCAAGGATACAGGGTTGGAGGACGGCTCAGTTCAGGCTGAAGGGCGGGTACTCATCGGTGAGGAGCATGTAGTAGGCGGAAAGCCGGGTGTTCCAGCGGAGGTACCCGAGCATGAAGGTGTGCAGGCCGGGGGGCACGGAGCCGGTGAAGAGCGCCGCGAACCAGGAGATGAGCAGGACGACCTGGGCCGCGATCTGGAGGAAGTAGAGGATGATGACGTGGGGGATGATCATGAAGATCCGGAAGAAGACGGTCATCCGGTTGCGGCCCGACTCCTGGACGGCCCCGGAAAGGCGCACGGGATAGGAATCATCGGGGCCCATGGCGAACGGCGGGTAGAGGCCGGTGAGGAGATACATGTAGCCGTTTGCGCGGGTGGTCCAGTGGAGGGTGTTCAGGACGAACGACGACATGCCCGCCGGGTAGGAGCCGGTGAAGAGGATGATGAACCAGGCGGCGAGTGTGATGAGCGATGCGACCACGCCCAGCAGTGCCACGATGATCAGATGGGGGATGGCCATGATGATGCGGAAAAAGACGGTCAGGCGGCTCTGCGGCGCCGGGGGATCGGCATCCAGGGCAAAGGGGTAGGCCGGTGCCATACTCACGCGGAGAATCTCCTCGGCCGGCCATCTGTTGTTGGCCCGCGCCGGACGCCCTTTTTGTACGCCCGCCCACATGCATTTGTAAAGATTCCCGTGAAAACCCGCTCAGGCCGGGTCGAAGCAGCCCAGTTCGCGGGCGATGATGTGCTTCTGGATCTCGGTGGTGCCTTCGGCGATGGTCAGGGCGCGGACGTCCCGGTAGTAGCGGGAGACGGGGGCCTCATCCATGTATCCCATGGCGCCGAAGACCTGGACCGCGTGGTCCGCGGCCCGCTTGGCAGTTTCGGTGCAGTAGAGCTTGGCCATCGCTGCTTCCCGGGTGAATGGCAGGCCGGCCACCTGGAGGCGCGCGGCGCGATCGCGCAGCATGCGGCCGGCATCGAGTTCGATAGCGGTCTCGACGAGCATCCCCTGGACGTGCTGAAACTGGGCGATGGGACGCTTGAAAGCGACGCGTGAGCGGGCGTGGGCGAGGGCGAGATCGAGGCACTCGGCGGCCAGGCCCACTCCATTCGAAGCGATGTGAATGCGGGTGAGGGCGAACCCGGCGCCAACCACGGCGGCGCGGCCGGAGCCGCGGCCGCCAAGCATGTGGCTGGCCGGGACGCGGCAGCCATCGAAGGAGAGCTCGCGGGTATCGGCCGAGCGCAGGCCCATCTTTCCGAGCGGCGGGCTGATCCGGTAGCCGGGCGTGCCTTTCGGAACGAGGAAGAGGGCGAACCCTTGATCGGTGCGGCAGAGGGGTGTGACGAACGCGCAGTTTTCCATGCCGGCGTTGCTGATGTAGATCTTGGCGCCATCGATGACCCAATCGTTGCCATCGAGCACCGCGCGGGTGCGGATGGCGGCCGTATCGGAGCCGGCATCGGGCTCGGTGATGGCGCCGGCGCCGACCATTTCGCCGCTGACGATGGGGCGGACGTACTGGTCTATCCATTCGGGGTTGCCGTGTGCCGAGGCTCGGAGGAGTGTTTGGCCGCCCTGGATGCCAACCCAGAGGGTGAGGGCGATGGAGAGGTCGACCCGGCTGACCTCATCGATGGCGAGGCAAAAGGAGAGCGTCTCGGCGGCGGCGCCGCCGAGCTCGGCGGGGAAGGTGAGCCCCGGGAGGCCGATTTCGCCGATGCGGCGGTGCAGGGCGTAATCGAACTGGCCGGTGCGATCGCGATCGCGGGCGCCGGGCGCTATTTCGCGGCGGGCGAACTCGCGAACGGTGCGCTGGAGCTGGCGTTGTTCGGGCGTGTAGCCATCGGGGTCCATGCAGCTGCCTCCTTGCGATCCCGCCCCGGGCGCAGTGTAACGGTGGATGCGGGCGTTCGGAGCAGGAGAATCAGACGACGGTGGCGATGGCCGAGCGGAGGACGGACTCCCAGATGCGGTTGCCATCGGCGCCGCCGACGAGCGGCTCGCCGGCGCGTTCGGGGTGGGGCATCATGCCGAGGACATTGCCACGGGCGTTGATGATGCCAGCGATGTTTCGGGCGCTGCCGTTGGGGTTGGCCGCCGGGGTAATCTCGCCGGCTTCATCGCAGTAGCGGAACGCGACGCGGCCACGGAGCTCGAGCTCATCGAGGGTGCGATCATCGGCGTAGAAGTTGCCTTCGCCGTGGCTGATGGGGATGCGGAGGATGGCGCCATCGGGGATTGCATCGGCCCAGGGTGTGGAACCGCCTTCGCGGCGGAGGTGGGTCCATTCGCAGCGGAATTGGAGGCTCTGGTTGCGGATTAGCGCCCCGGGGAGCAGGTGGCTTTCGCAGAGGACCTGGAAGCCGTTGCAGATGCCGATAACGGGGCGGCCGGCCTCGGCGAAGCCAACGACGGCTTCCATCACGGGTGAAAAGCGCGCGATAGCCCCGCAGCGAAGGTAGTCGCCGTAGGAGAAGCCGCCCGGGAGCACGACAGCGTCGTAGCCGGAGAGGTCGGTCTCGCGGTGCCAGAGGATATCGGCCTGCTGTTCGAGGACGTTGTGCAACACGTGGTAGGTGTCGCGGTCGCTCCAGGTCCCGGGGAAGCGGATGATGGCAAAACGCATAGCCCGATTGTCGAACGTGCGGGTGCGACTGTCGAACGGAGGTCAGGCGCGGGGTTGTGGCGACGGGGATTCGCCGCGGGCGACCGCGGCGATTTCGTCGGGAGTGGCGGCGGGATACTGGACGCGGGGGTGGTAGACGGCGCGGAGGGTGGTCTTGAAGCTGGCGGCGACCTCCTGGAGTTCGCGCATGGTGATGTCGCACTCGTCCATCTGGCCTTCGGAGAGGCGTTCGGCGAAGACGCTATCGATGAGCTGCTCGATGGCGGGCCCACCATCTGCGCGGCGGGCGCGGACGACGGCCTCGCAAGAATCGGCGAGCATCACGATGGCGGCCTCCTTCGTCTGGGGCCGGGGGCCTTCGTAGCGGAAGTCGGCGGGATTCGGTCCCAGGCCGCTGTGCGATGCCTGGCGGTAGAAGTAGGTAACGAGGCGGGTGCCGTGGTGCTGGGGGATGAAATCGCGGACGACGGCCGGGAGGCGGTAGCGCTTCGCAAGATCGAGGCCGTTGCTGACGTGCGCGCGAATGACGGCGGCGCTTTCCCGGGGGTTGAGCGATTCGTGAGGGCTGGGCAAATCGTCGAGCTGGTTTTCGATGTAGTAGGCGGGCATCGAGAGCTTGCCGATATCGTGGTAATAGGCGCCGATGCGGACGACGAGGGCATCGGCGCGAATCATGGCTGCGGCGCGTTCGGCCAGTGCCCCGACAAGCATGCTGTGGTGGTAGGTGCCGGGCGCCTCATCCTGGAGGCGGCGAAGGAGCGGATGTTCGGCCTGGGCGAGTTCGAGCAGCTGGAGCCTGGTGGTGACGCCAAAGACCATGGACAGCATGGTGAAGACGCCAACCGAAAGGAGGGCCGCCCCGGCCCCGTGGAGGCTGGCGGCGAGCGCAATCCAGGCAAGGTCCTGGTTGGACCGCTGGGCGCCGATCAGCCAGAAGACGGCCATGACGGCCCCAACAGCGAGCGCGACGGTTACGGCAGAGAGCGCGTAACGGCCGAGGCGATCGGCGCGGTGGAGAACGGCGGCGCCGGCAAGTCCACCTGCTGAGTAGGCGATGCCGAGTTCGAGGGATTGGAGCGAGCCGACGTAGGACGATCCTGCGAGCTGCGGGGCGACCCCACCGGCGAATGCGGCGAAGAGCCCGGCGGCCACGGCTACGAGGGCGGCGAAGGAGAGATCCGCAAACGAGGCGGCGATCATGGCGGCGGCGGCGACGGGGAGGGCGAAGGCGACGAAGTGACTTTCTGTATCGGGAGTCAACTGGGGGAGCATGATGCGCGCACCGGCCAGGACGGCAGCGATGCTGACGGCAACGATGGCCATGCGGCGGCCGGCGGGAGATTGGAAGGGCTGGAAGAGGAAGGCATAACACCCGAGAAGGGCGCCGAAGGCGAGAGCCATGATGGCTCCACCGGCGGCCGTGTAGAGATCGATGCCATCATCGACAACCCCGGTAAGGCGGAGGGCTTCGACATCCTGGGGCGTGATCTGCTGGCCATCGGAGACGATGACCTGGCCGCTGGCGATGGTGCGGATGACGGGCTGGACGGCGGACCTGGCGGCCTCACGCTTCGCATCGGTCGCGGACTTATCGACCTGGAAGTTCGCGATGACGAAGGAGCGCAACACTTCCTTCATGGCGGTGACCTCGACGGAGTTCGCCGGGGTGTTGGCGGGCCGCGCGAGGTATTCGTCGATGCTCTCGGCCAGGCGTTCGGGCCGGACGGGCGAGGACATGAGCGCCGTGAGGGCGGCGACGGCCTGCCGCTGGAAGGCTTCGAAACTCGCACCCTCGATGGCCTGGAGTGCGAACCTCCCCGCGCTTGCGACCGGAGCAGGCGAGGAGAGACTGCCGATCTGGTCGATCTTCTGCTGCGTGTTCAGATCGGTACGGGAGGTGATGGAACGAACCTGGGCGAGGTAGCGATCGAGGAGAAGGGACTGCTTATCACGGATGCCGGTATCGATGGCGAGGGCGACATCCTCGACAGCCGCGGCGGCTTCATCGCGGGCGGCTTCGGTGAGCACCTGGGATTCGAACTGGGCATCGCGGGCGGCGACGAGCGTCTCGGGGGCAATATCGCCGGCAGTGAGTTCGCCATCGAAGTGGAGGACCGGGACAACGAGCACGGCGGCCACTGCCGTAAGGGCGAGGGCGAAGAGGGCGGCGGAGCCCCGGGAGAGGGTAGGGAGCGGACGGCGACGGATCATGGGCTGAATTGCAGGATACCAGAGGATCGGGCGGGGACCGGTTGGAGGCAGATCAGGGCGCCATGCCTTCTCCGAGGATCCCGGTGAGGGCGGAGAGCCGTTCGATGACCAGGAAGCCGGCGCGATCCCTTGTGCGGCCCGAGCGCTGGAGCAGGACGGCACGCATGCCGGCATTCCGGGCGCCGGGGATGTCAGTCTGCAGCGAATCGCCGACGAAGATGGCATCGTGGGGCTCGATGCCGAGATCGGCAAGGGCGCGCAGGAAAGGGGCGGGGTTCGGTTTCAGGAGGCCGACATCGGCCGAGGAAACGAAGCTGTGGATGTGGCCCTGCAGGCCCAGTTCGCTGACCACCGCCTGGAAGTAGGTACCCGGGAAGAACGTATTGCTCACGACGGCCACGCGGTAGCCGCGATAGGCAAGCGAGGCGAGCAGCGCGCGGGCATCGTCGTAGACTGCCGTCCCCCGGGTGGACTGGGCGAAGAGCAAGCGGGAGCAGGCATCGACATCGCTGGCGCCGGCGGGCCAGCTGAGCCAGGTGAACGCTTCGCCCACGAACTTTGTGACCGGGGGACACGTTTCATCGGCGCCAGGTACGTACGGTGGGACAACCGCGGAAAAAGCCCGCCCGAATGAGCCCGCGGCCGCCTCGACACCGAGGTTGCGGCGGGCATAGGAGTCGATCGCCAGGGATGCCACCGAGAACGTTTCGGACGAGGCGTGCTTGACGAGCGTGCCGTTCCAATCGAAGAGGACGGCGCGAATGGCCACCTCAGGCGCCGAGGAGGGAACGGACGATTTCGCTGATGGCACGGCCATCGGCACGGCCGGCGAATTCGCGAGTAAGCGCGGGCATGACCTTGCCGAGATCGCGCGGGCCGCTGGCGCCTGTCTCGGCGATGACGCGGCGGGCGGCGGCTTCGATCTCCTCGGGGCGGGCCTGTTCGGGCAGGTAGGTTTCGAGGATGGCCGACTCGGCGGCTTCGCGCTCGACAAGGTCGGGCCGGTTGCCCTTTTCGAACTCGATGATGCTTTCGCGGCGCTGCTTCACCTGCTTCTGGATGACGGCGGTGACAGCGGCGTCATCGAGTGGCTTGCCCTGTTCGATTTCGGTGTTCTTGATTGCCGCGATGAGCATGCGGAGGGCCGCTTTGCGGGTTTCTTCGCGGTTGCGCATCGCATCGGCGAGATCGGCCTGGACCTGGTCTTTGAGGGTTGCCATGGAAAGCTCCCGGAACGCGGCAGGCCCGGCCAGGTGGCCGGGCCCGTGCGAGTGAATGTGGATGAGACCCGGTTAGCGCCTGGTGGCTGCGCGGGCTTCGCTGCGGAGCTGCTTCTTGCGGAGCTTCCGCAGGCGGGCGGCTTCCTTCTTCTTGCGCTTCACGCTCGGCTTTTCGTAATGCTCACGGCGCCGCGCTTCTGCAAGGATGCCATCTTGTTGAACGCGCTTGTTAAAGCGCTTGAGCGCGGCTTCGAAAGCCTCACCATCGCCGACGATGACTTCTGCCAAGAGGGACTATCACCTCGCCTTCTTGCGAAACGGAGTGCCCGGTGCGGGCCGCAGGACGACCACCATAGCACTGGCCATGGTTATGTGGAACCGCGATTGCGCTCACCCGGGGGCTGCCTGGCCGGGCGGCGCGGCCATTTTCGGAGCACACGCAGACCTGCCCGGTTGGGGCCATCGTAGCCCAGCGGCTGACCCGTAACGGTAGAGGCCCTGGAAGGCGCCGCCGGCCTCGCAGAGGCACGCGCGCGGAAAGGGGGCGGGGTGTGTACCCCGCCCCCTGGCGCGATCGCGATGGGAAGATCAGTCGGCCGAGGGGAGGACCTTCGGCTGGAGGAGCTCCATGGAGCGGCCATCGACGTTGAGAGCGCAGGGGCCGGGTTTCACAACGAGGACCTCGATGCCGGTGGACTCATCCTTGTAGCGCTTGCCGAGTTGGACCGCTTCCATGCCGTCCGTATTCACGGTGACCGAAGCGTCCTCGGCGCCGCGCATCTGCATGGGTGCATCGCCACAGCGCAGTTCGCCTGCGCCGCCTTTGGTGACAATGAGTTCGGCGACACCGCCGGGAACAACGTACCGCTTGCCAGTCTGTGCTGCTGCCATCCCTAACCTCATTCTGCTCGCGCACCGGCCCTCCGCCAGTGCCGGGATTATGTGCGAAATGCTACGCAGCGCGGCCGCGAGGGTCAAACGCAAAGGGGGCCTTGCGGCCCCCCTGGTGTGCTTGCGGGGAACGCCGGGGCTATTCGACCCAGACCCAGGCGAACATGGCCGGGTGGTAGTCACAGGTGATGGTGAACTTACCGGCTTCGTTGAAGGTGATCGAGCGCTTGTCTCCGGCGGCGGGGCCGATATCGGGCTTGTTGGCGGTGCCGTTGATGGTGATGGTATGGAGGCCGGCGACGTTTTCGAAGACGATGGCGGTGCCGACCGCGACCTTCACGCCGCCGACGTTCGAGGCGCTCTTCTGGCCATCGGCCTGGACGATCCAGTCGTATTCGGGGACCGTCTGGGTGGAGAGGATGGTGACCTCGGTGGAAACGACGTCCGGCTCATCGGGCTCGCCGGAGGCGGCGGGGGTGCCGGTTCCAACACCGGGGAGGGTGTTGAAGACGCTGTTCGGGACGGCGTACTGGACGCAGGCGGTGCCATTGTTCTTTTCATCGGAAGGGGCCGAGCCCCACGAGTCTTCGGGAATGAGCAGGGAGGTGCCGATGGCAACGACCGAATCGGACTTGAGCCCGTTGGCTTCGGCAATCATGCCGGCGGTGGTGTTCGCCATGGTGCCGGCGACATCGGAGAGGCTCTGGCCCTGGACAACGTAACCGGCGCCCCTGGGCAGGGTGAGCACGGTCTGCTGCGAGAGGGGGCTGGCGGCGGAAAGGCTGTTCGCCTGGGCGATATCGGCCGGGGTGACCCCATGGCTGGCGGCGACGGACTCCCAGGTATCGCCTTCCTGGACGGTGTACCAGGCGCCGGTGGGCAGCTTCAGCGCGGTGCCCGCGGCGGGAGGCTCGGCCTGGCTCATGTTGTTGAGCGTTGCGAGCTCATCGGCCGTGATGCCGTGGGCCTTCGCCACATCGGCGATGGTCTGGCCGGGCTGGACGATGGCGACATCCTTGGTCAGCCGCAGCCGGTTGGCAGCGGGGATGGCGTCCTCTTCGGCAAGGCCGGAAAGGCTGAGATCGTTGGCGGCGACCAGCTGGGCGACGGTGAGGCCGTGGGCTTCGGCGGTGGCTTTGAGCGTATCGCCAGCACTCACGGTGTAGCTGACACCCTCGGGGAGGGTGAGCTTGTCGCCGGGGAAGAGGCCAGCGACCGGCACGCCTTCTTTGGTGAGCAGCTCGAGGGTGGCAACGCCGCGCTTCACGGTGAGCTTGTAATCGAGCTTCGTGAGGTCGGCGATGATGATCGCCCCCACGTGGTGGGCCTCGGCGATCTTGGTGATGGTCTCGTTGTCCTTGTAGACCGTGTAGGTGTAGCCATCGGGGATGGCGCGGTTGCCGGGGATCTTCAGGACCGTCCCTGCCTTGAGGGCACCTTCGACGGGGAGCTTGTTGGCGGCGGCGAGCTGAGCGGGGCCGATGCCATGCGCCCGGGCGACGATGCCAAGGGTATCGCCACCAACGACGGTGGTGCTGTGATGGTTCAGGTTATGGGCGAATTCCTCGGCCTCGGTCCAGCCGAAGTTGGTGGCATTGCCGAAGTCGTCCTGGGCGGTGGCGGGGGCGGTGATGAGATTGACCAGGTGCTCGATCTGGATGGCATTGAGCGCGCCGCCGTTTGCTTTGAGCCAGGCTGGCATGAGGGTGCCGGCGCGGCCGCACTGGAGCGTCCGCCGGATGAGATCGCGGTTGGCCTGCAGGACGATCGGGTCCTGGTCCTTGAACTCGGGCTTGTTCAGGGTGGGGCCCACGCCGCCTTCGCCCTTGTTGCCATGGCAGCTGCGGCAGTTGTTCGCGAAGAGGAGGGCGCCCCGTTCGATGGACTGGTCATCTGACCATTCGACCTGATCGGGGGCGCGGACGGTGAGGTCGATTGCCGTGTAGGCGGCACACCCACCAACAAAGATGAAGGTGAGGATGACCATGAGGACGATTTGCTTCTGGGTGTTCAATCGACCCTCCGCCTATCCGTTGTATGGGACCGCGCGAAGCGGGTTTTCGTTGCCGCCGCTCGTAAGGACGCCAGTGTTGACATCGACCGAGCCGTTGCTGTTGATGGTGAGCTTCATGGTATCCATGGGGCGCGGGGCGGGGCCGAAGACGCGGACGCCCGCGCGGGAGTAGGTGGAGCCGTGGCAGGGGCACCGGAACCAGCCCTGGATGCCGGGGAAGTTCACCTCGGCGCCGTTGAATCCACCGAGCCAGGGAACGCTGCAGCCGAGGTGCGGGCACTTCCAGTAGAGGGCGAGGAGGCCGCCGGTGCCACCGACCCCGAGGACGTCGCCTTCGGTGCCGTTGAGGTTGACGAGCCAGAACTTGCCTTCGGGGATGCGTGCCGGTTCGGCGCCGGGCGCGGGGATGCGGCTGGGGGCGACGTTGACGACGCCGCCGAAGCCCTTGGGCTTGCGCAGGTTGAAGAAGCCGAGGAAGCCGGCGGCCATGGCGCCCGTGGAGAGCGTGAGGCCAGCGAAGATGCTGACCCGGAGGAATGAGCGGCGGGCGAGTTTGCGCGCCTCCGACTGGCGGGCCCTCTCGATCTTGCCCGAAGCGGCGGATTGTTCAGCTGCCATAGTGCGTTCTTATTCCTCCCCCGGAATCCCTTCGCTGACTTTCAGTTCCCACGGAAAGACGAGCTCCTGCCCCTGGCCCCGGAATGCCGTGCCCGTCAGCGTCAGCACGCCGTAGGAAGCGACGAACCCGCCGAAGAGCGCGAGCAGGGCATCGCGACGGGTGACGACGAGGCCCACGCGCCAGAGGGCGTAAATCAGCAGGCTCGGCAGGCCGACGATGGCGGCGATCGGAATCGCCTGTTCGACGAGCCAGCCGGGGAAGTTGAGGTTCTGGAAGGTGGTTGGGCCACCGGAGCCGGTGCCATCGAGGATGCGAAGGTTGAAGGGGAGGTAGGTAATCTCGCGCGACCATTCGGGCCACGGGAGCTGGGACTGCATGGAGCGGACGTTTTCGAGGAAGCGGAGGCGATCACCGCCGGAAAGCCCGAACCAATCGTTCAGGAAGAATGCCATCTTGCCGGAATCCCAGAGGATGAGGAGCCATGTTCCGAAGAAGCCGATGGCGCCGGAGACGGCCGTGATCTTGACGGCGTTTTCGGTGCCGAACCAGACGCCCTGGCCATCGTTATCGCGGTCGAAGTAGGGGAAGGCGGCCATGAGGCCGAGCCAGACGGTGGGGATGATGATGCCGGCCATGGCGGCATTCATGTGGAGGAGGAGCTCCTGGAGATTCAGGAGATACCAGGGAGCCTTGGCCGGGTTCGGGGTGACATCGGCATTTGCCTGGTCGAGCAAGGGGGCGTTCATCACCACGGAGAGGAAGAAGAGGGTGACGGTGAAGAGCATCGCGGCGATGAACTCGATAAAGACGAGATCGGGCCAAACGAGGACTTCTTCATCACGGGCGCGAGCCTGGGGCCGGGCGACTGGTCGGGCGACTACTGAGGTTGCCATGCTGTCCGTTTCCTGCTTGAGGTTGGCGGCCTAGAGGGGCCGGGCCAGGCCACCATCGCGGCGAATACGCCAGAAGTGGACTGCCATGAAGATGGCGGCCAGCAGTGGCAGGCCGATGACGTGAAGGGTGTAGAAGCGAATGAGCGATTCGGGGCCGACTTCGAAGCCGCCGAGCATCCAGAAGCGGGTCTTAGGCCCGAGGACGGGAGCGGAACCGGCGATTTCGGAACCGACGGTGATGGCCCAGAAGGCGAGCTGGTCCCACGGGAGGAGGTAGCCGGTGAAGCTGAGGAGGAAGGTGAGGACCAGCAGGATGACCCCGATGACCCAGTTGAACTCGCGCGGCGGTTTGTAGGCGCCGGTATAGAAGACCCGCATCATGTGGAGGAAGACGAGGATGACCATGGCGTGGGCCATCCAGCGGTGGAGGTTACGCATCATCTGGCCGAACTGCACGGTCGTCGTGATGTTCTGCATATCCAGGTAGGCGCGTTCGACGCTGGGGACGTAGTAGAACATCAGGAGGATGCCGGTGACGGTGAGGCCCAGGAACATGAAGAAGGAGAGGCCGCCGAGGCAGAAGGTGTGGGTAACCTTGACGTGGGTGCGGTGAATGCGAGTGGGGTGGAGGTGGAGGAACACGTTGGTCGCGATGACGAGCATCTGGTTGCGGGGCGTGTTCGGGTAGCCCGTGCGGAAGATCGACTTCCACACATAGTTGTGGAACATCTTGTCGTAGATCTTGTCCGCGAGAGACGGCTTTGCGGGCGCTTCAACAGCCATGGCGGGGGCTACCTCTGCCACCACTGGCCGAAGAGGACGATCAGGGCCAGGGTCGCAACAATGGTGATACTGACGAAGACAAGCTCGAGCGTCTCAGCAACATCGTGTGGAAGGTTCGCGAATTCCAACTGAGCTGCCTCCCCTCAATCGCTCCCGCGGGCACGGTGCCCCGGGGCCGGTCGACTTTGTGAATATCGTCGCAAGGCGTGTTATACCATCGCCCCAGAGCGCGATCAAACGAAAAGGGGCCGGGTAAACCCCTGATCCGTGCCTCCGGGCGGCCGGGTTTGCACACCGATCCTGAGAATTGGCAGCTCCGATACGGGCTATCGGCGGCGGAAGCGCATGCGCGCGAGCCCGCGGATATCTTCCATGGCGGTGCTGATGATCTTGACCTTGGTGTCCGTATCCTCGACCCAGCGGACGGGCAGCTCGCAGATCTTGAGGCGGGACTGGTGGGCGAGGATGAGCATTTCGGTATCGAAAAACCACATGCGGTTCTCGATTTTCGGGACGATTGCCTCGACTGCTTTGCGGTTGAGCGCCTTGAAGCCGCACTGGGCATCGGAGATGCGGAGGCGGGGGAAGGTGAGGCGGATAAGGGCGACGTAGCCACGGCTGGTGATCTCGCGCTTGAGCTGGCGGTCGGTCTTCGAGCCTTTTGCGAGGCGGGTGCCGATGGCGACATCGCAGCCGCGCTCGGCGACCATGGCAATCAGCTCGGGAAGGTGGGCGATATCGGTGCTGAGGTCGACATCCATGTAGGAGACGACGGCGGCATCGCTCGCAAGCCATGCCTCTCGCAGGGCAAGGCCCCGGCCCTTGACGGTGAGCACGAGGGCCTTCACGCGGGGATCGCGGGCTTCAAGTTCGCGGGCGAGTTCAGAAGTACCGTCGTTCGAGCCGTTGTCGGCGATGACCAGGCGCCAATCGTACTGGGGGTTCTGGTCGAAGAGGGCAAGCGTCGTGAGGGCGCTCTGTTCGAGCACCTTGACTTCGTTGTAGACCGGAATGACCACATCGACCCGGGGGCGAGGCGAATCGCTCATATCAGCATTGTCGGCCGGTGCGATGGAACACGCCATGGAGGCGTGGGCAGAAAAGGAAACGCCCGCCGGGTTCCGGCGGGCGTGGTTCGATCACGAGCCCGGGCAGGTGGTTCAGGAAGTGGCCTGGCTGCTGGCGGCGAGGCGGCGCTTGAGGCGGTCGGCTTTGCCGGTGTGGATGGCGCCCTGCTTGGCAGCGCGATCCAGTGCGGAGTAGGCCTTGCTGAGGGCCTGGTCGATGGCCTCCTTATCGCCGGCGGCGACTGCTTCGCGGACGCGGCGGATGGAGGTGCGGGCGAGGGAGCGGCGAGTGCGGTTGCGGTCGCGCTCGCGAAGGGATTGGTGCCACCGCTTGATAGCGGACTTATGGTGAGCCATGTGTGCGTATACCCGGGCGTGGAATGGATGTGTCGAACGTTCAGAGTATCCCGGCCGCTCTGGATGATCAATTTCCCGCGCCGGGGCTGCCCGCTCTATCAGTGGAAGAAGATGCCCCCATCGACAACCAGCGTCTGGCCGGTGATGGAATCGGCCTGGCAGAACATGACGGTCTGGGCGGCGATATCCCCGGCGCTGCTGGCTCGCTTCAGGATAGCCCGCTGGCGTGCGCCCTCGGCGACGGCCGGGGGCAGGCGGAGCGCCATCCGGGTGTTTTCGACGAGGCCCGGAGCGACGCAGTTGACGGTGATCTCCGGGGCGAGGGCGACGGCGAGGCAGCGGGTGAGGTGGATGAGGGCTGCCTTGCTGGTGGCGTAGGCGATGGAGCTGCCCCCGGGCGAAACCCCGGCGACGGAGGCGATGTTGACGATCCGGCCGCCGCCAGTCTTGCGCATCTCCTTGCCAGCGGCACGCGAAAGGGCGAACGGTCCGCGCACGTTGGTGTCGTAGATCCGGTCCCAGATGTCGATGGTCAGGTCATCAAGCTGCGGGAAGGGGATGCCGATGTTCCAGGCGGCGTTGTTGACCAGGATATCGAGCCGGCCGAAGGCTTCCGCGGCGCGGGCGATTGCCTCATCGCACTGGGCCGGATCGCTCTGATCGAGCTGGACCATGGCGGAGCGGCCCCCGTTGGCCCGGACTGCCGCGGCCGTGGCCTCGGCGCCTTCCCGGTTGCCGGTGTAGCCGACGATGACATCGCAGCCCGCGCTGGCGAGCGCATCGCAGATAGCGGCGCCGATATCTCCCGACCCGCCGGTGACAAATGCCGATCTGCCTGCGATATCCATGGGGTGCTCCAGTTGGAAGAGTTTGAGGGAGTCTACAGCGGCAGGTGGGGGGCGGCGGCATCGTCGATCAACCGGGACGCGGCAGGCATCAGGGCGGGGGAGCATGCGAGGACGTAGCCATCGGTGAAGGCGTAGCCGCCAAAGCCCCTGGTCTGGCCGCCTGCCTCGCGCACGATCAGGCCACCCGCGGCGATATCCCAGGGGTTGAGGCGATACTCGAAATAGCCATCGACCTGACCGCAGGCGACACGACAGAGATCGAGTGCCGCCGAGCCGTGGCGGCGGATATCGCGGATGTGCGGGAGTACGCGAGTGAGGATGGCGGCCTGCGTGGCGCGGCGCGAGGGATCGTACGAAAAGCCAGTGGCGAAGAGGGCGGTCTCGAGGTCGCGCGTGCTGCCATTGACCCTGATTGGCACCCCATCGAGGGAAGCGCCCTGTCCCAGGGCGGCCGCGAACACCTGGCCATGGACAACGTCATGGACGACTCCGGCGATGACCGCGCCATCGACTTCAACCGCGATCGAGACCGAGTAGGCCGCGATGCCATAGACGAAGTTGGTTGTGCCATCGAGCGGATCGAACACCCAGCGGACGCCCGACGTACCGGGGCGGGAGGCTCCTTCTTCGCCAAGGAGCCCATCGTGCGGGCGCGCTTCGAGGATGCGGCGCTGGATAAGGGCTTCCGCGGCGTGATCGGCCCCGGTGACCATGTCGACCGGGTTGGACTTGGTGCCGACTTCGAACCCATCGCGCGCGTAGCGGCCGATGAGCGCAGCGGCCTCGGCGGCGATCCCGGTGGCCAGCGCCAGGAACTCGGCGGGAGCGGGGACGGCGGTCAACGCAACTGCCGCCCGCCATCGATCACGATGACGCTGCCGGTGACGTAGCTGGCCGAATCGCTGGCGAGCCAGGTGGCGGCGCCGGAGATATCGCCCGGCGTGGCGAAGCGGGCCAGCGGCACATCGGCCACGAGCTTCTCGCCGTGGCGGCTGGCGAAGAGGTCGCCGGTGAACTCGGTCTCGGTCCAGCCGGGGGCGATGGCGTTGACGCGGATACCGCGGCCGGCCCATTCGAGGGCCATCGCCTTTGTGAGCTGGTTGATGCCAGCCTTCGTGACCGCGTAGGCGCCTATGCGTTCGAGCGGGATGACGCCGGAGACGCTGCTGATGTTGATGATGCTGGCCGCACTACCGGCCTCGAATACGCGCTTCGCAAACTCGACACTCGCGAGGAAGGTTCCGCGCAGGTTGACATCGAACACGGCGTCCCACTCTTCGACCGTGACGTGCTCGATGCGCTTGTAGTGCGGGCTGATTCCGGCGTTGTTGACGAGGATATCGACCGGGGCGAGCTGCCAGGCGCGCGCGATTGTGGCGGTGACGGCGGCGGGATCGGCGTTATCGCAGGGCATGGCGATGCAGTTTGGCCCGAGCGCCGCCGCGGCATCGTTGAGCGGGCCTTCGCCGCGGGCGGTGATGATGACGCGGGCGCCCGC
>Ga0073904_10002021_pt1 | contig 15346 bp, 21 predicted proteins | sample KloWWTrecipitate_FD_66668 | JGI IMG/M metagenome (GOLD analysis project Ga0073904, IMG submission 66668) | Active sludge microbial communities from Klosterneuburg, Austria, studying microevolution and ecology of nitrifiers - Klosterneuburg... | ecosystem: Engineered > WWTP > Aerobic digester >...
CCGGGTGTGGAATGTGGATGCGATCGGCGGTCGGCACGTAGCAGGCAGCGTTTCCACCGCGAATCACCTGCGCGCCGACTGCGTCGAAGTATCGCTCCGCCGAGTTGATCTGATGGGCAGGATCCAGCGCCGGAATCTCGAGGAACCGATCAGCGCCGTCGACCTGCTCGGCAGCGAAGACGGTGAACGTCCGAGCAAACAACGCCGACCGTGTCGGCTGCTCGTCGGTATTGCTCGCATCGTCGGCGGTGTGTCGGTCGGTGGGCTTCCACAACACGACGCGGGTGCCGTGCTCACCGCGGCGTACCTGCGCTCCGTGTCGTTGCCATCCTTGGTAGGTCGCCCACGTGCCACTAGGGCAACCGCGTTCGAACGCTGTGAAGGCGAGGACGAGGGCGTTCCATCCGCGGTAGGGGCGGCCGTCGGCGCTACGCGGTGTCCCGGTCGCGGCAAGTTGTTGCCACGGCATCGTCCAGCCAGTAGCGCCGCGTTCAATCGCGGCGATCAGGTCATTGGTGACGGATTCGAACAGGTCGTTGGCGTTCATCGGGGTGGTGCTCCTCGGTCGGGCGGGCAGGCTTCGCCCTTCAGGGCGGCGTCGTCCGGCGACCAGCGGTCAACCCGAAGGGCTTGGCCCCGAGCTTGCGAGCGGGCTTGACCGCTGGACGCGGACGACGCACCACCGCACCCGCCCAACGGGCGGCAACGTCTGTCCTTTCGTGTGTGTCGAGGTCACCGGGCTGTTTGACGCAGCGTCGTAGAGTTTCCATATGTCGAAGTCACATGGAGGCCGCCTGGCGGGCCGGGTACGTCATCCGGATGCGGATGAGCGGCGGTAGTGGCGAACCGAGGAAAGTCGACTCCGCCGATCCGGCTCAGGCAAACTCCTATCGATCTGGACGGGTTGAGCGACGACGAACACCGCGCGTTGGCGACAGAGCTCTACGAGCGTTGGAGCGACGGCGAGAAGAAGTCACCGCTCGAAGTTGAGTACTTCTCCAACGCGACGAGCCATGGCAAGTTCTTCTCGGGATACGTCAAGAAGTGGCTCGGTGTCGAGACCGAGAATCGGTCAACGCAGACGGAACAGATCGAGCGGCTGGAGGCACTCCTACGAGTGAATGGGATCTCGCCCACTGAGGCGGGCGATCTCGCTGAAGAGTATCGATTGCTCGCCAAGGGGCGGGAGTCGGCCCTAGCGGCGTTGAGAATCTACAACGACCCGCTGGCGGGCTTTCGAACTGAGTCGTTCATTGTCCTGATGATCATTGCCTGGAACTCGCTGATGCAGGCAATGCTCGAACGAGAACGCGTCGACTACCACGAGCGGGACAAGACCGGTCGCGTACTCGAGGTGGACGGGCGAGGAAAGGTCAAGGACACGGCCGAGCTGATGGAGCTCGCCTTGAAAGGAGACGGGCTACGGCCGGTGCGATGCAATCTCGCCTTCTTCCTTGGCCTCAGAAACGTCATTGCCCATCGCTATCTGCCGGCATTGGACGCCAGCATCACGGGCGAGGCACAGGCGATGCTCTTGAACTTCGAGGATCTCCTCGTTGGACAGTTCGGGGTTGAAAGCCAGCTCGGCGATCGTCTTGCGGTCCCGCTCCAGCTTTCAGGCTTTCGCCATACAGGTGCAACCGATGCCCTGAAGCGGGCTCAGTCATTGCTGCCGGTCGATGTGATCAACTACATGTCTCGTCACCGGGAAGACGTTCCGGAGGACGTGATCCGAAGTCCTCAGTACTGCCTGCAGATCTACTTTGTCCCGGTAAGTGCGAATCGGGAACGGTCGGCGGACGCCGTGGTGAGGTTTCTGAAGCCTGGAGCAGTGCCTGATGAGATCTTGGCGAGTCTCGACCAACTGACCGTCGTGGAGAAACCGAGACGCGTCGCCGTCGCGTCCGGCGATCTGCTGAGAGCGAGTGAGGTCGTCAATCTGGTGGCGGCGCGCCTCCCGTTCCGATTCACGCAGGACACGCATACTCGATGTTGGCGACACTTCAAGGTACGGCCACCGGGTGGGACCTCGGAGCCGGAGGCGACGCAGGCCGACTTTTGCCGATGGGACCGGTTGCTCAATGGCTACGGGTACACCCACGCCTGGGTCGACAGGCTTCTCGAGAACTTGAGTGATCCGGCCGCCTACGAGAAGGTGGTTGGGATAGCGCCGGATCTTCGCTGAGTGTCCGTGGTTGGCGGTGGCGTCACTGCCTGTACTGCTCGTGCAGCTCAAGGAAGTGTGCGGCGGTCGAGCCTGCTACCAGCCAACTAGGGTGACTCGGTGAGGCGAGTGTTGGATGCGGGCTGGAGACCGAGTGGAACGATCGTTTTCTCGAGGATCTCGATCCAGTTCCGTGGCAAGTTCCTGCCAGTGGACCGACCGCCATTGTTCCCAAGGGTCTGTTCGACGGCCGAGGTGAGTACGGACTGCAGGTTGCCCTCGCTTCTAGCCAACGACAACCGAGCAACGACGATGTTCGTCGACTTTGGCAGGTGCGCCAACGCGGCGGGGTGAGCCCGCTCCTGCTCCTTGTCGAATTTCGTGAGGGCAGTGCAACGAAGGTCAAGCTGTGCGGACCCGCCGGTGAGCATCCGGTCATCGTGATGACTTCGGTTTCGCAGGCAGAGCGACTTGCACGCGCCGCTCTTGGCGACCGTCCCGGCACGCCGCAATTCGGTTCTTCGTCGCGATGCTGCCCGAGATCGACTGTGTGGCCGGCTTGTTCGGTGGTGGTCTCCCCGGTCAGCGCCGTCAGTGTTCGCCTCGGTATGCGTGTCGGCGGTGTTGCGTTCGGTTGCGACGCCGATCGCGAACAGGGCGGCGCCTGCGATCAGAAGCGTGCTGAGTAGCCAGCGCGGCTGGGCGAGTTCGCGCAGCGTCATCCTCGTGCCCGCACGGTCGGCATCTCGACTGCGACCGTTGCTGGGGTCGTGCTGCAGGTGATCGCTCGGTGACGACGGCGAACCACGAAGGCGACGGCGAGCGCGCCGACGACGAGGCTCATCGTTCCGAACATGGCGAAGCCGGCGGCGGTGCCGATCCCGATCGCGGCGAGGAAACCAATGATTGGCCCGGCGCAACAGGCAACACACGCCGCGGCGCCGACCCCAACGATCGTCGCGTTCTCCTTCTTGATGTTCATGCTGGGGCTCCGAACAGTGATTGCAGTACCGGGAGGGCGTCGGCTGGTGAGCGAACTTCGAGCGCGATTCCGCGGGTGTCGACGGTGATCGCGAAGTCGAAGTACTGGCAGCAGTCCTGCTCGGCAGCGACGAGCTGGATCAGTTCGTGGAGCGGTGTTGTCGGCCCGAATGTTGCTCGCAGGCCATTGTCGATCGGCGCGCGTTCGATGACGTGAGAGAGCAGTTGTTGCCATTCGGCGAGTCGTTCGCGCATCGACTGCGAGGTGAGTGTGCATGCGATGGGCAGCGGATCAATCGGACGATTGGGTTTCTTGTCGAGCGTGACGGCTTGACGTGGCGTGAAGTTGGCGGCGTCGGTTGTGTCGGTGACGCATCCGCATTGTTCGTCGCATGGGCCGTCGGGCCGGTGTAGCTCCAGGGTGGTGGCAGCGTGTTGTAGTTCGCTGGTCAACGTCATCAGCTCAACGATTTGCTGTTGGGCGCTGGTGAGTTTGTCGGCGACGACATCGCGGAGGCGGTCTTGCACGGGTCCGCATTGTCCGCCGTCCCAGGCGAGTGTCAGATCGCCGATCTCCTCGAGGGTGCAGCCGAGTTGCTTGGCGCGGGCGATGAACGCGAGCCGTTCGAGGGTGTGATCGTCGTAGAGCCGGTAACCGGCAGGGGTGCGTGTTGATTCGGGCAGCAGCCCGATCTCTTCGTAGTAGCGCAGTGTGGCGGCTGTGAATCCGCTGCGGTCGGCGACGTCTTTGATCTTGTAGCTGGTGCTCACCACCGCAGGATAAACCTTCGGGTGGACTTGAAGGTCAAGCGGTTTGTGGTCAGCGGGGCGCGTACATGACCACATCGACACCGAATTGTGCTGCGGCTGTTGCTGAACCGCCTACGCAGGCGGGGAGGAGGGGTTCAGTGTTTGAGCAGCGGTTGGAGCGTCGGCTCAATTGACAGCCAGGGGTGTCCTCGGTGTGTGTCGAGTTCGCCCGCTGCGCGCCAGCCCGAAAGGTCGGTGAGGATCCGGCAGCATTGAAGTGTTCGGTACCAGTCGAGTGTGGCGGGTTCGATCGAGTGGGGACCGAGCTTGGTGTAGGTGTTGATGAAGCGGTTGGCGATTCGTCGGGCGGCGGCGTTGATGATCGGTCGCAGCGGCTTGGGGGCTGCGAGCGGCGGGTTGGCGAGGAGCAGGTGCGTGAAGGCAAGGTCGTAGGCGGGGTGGGCGATCTGACCAGCGGTCCAGTCGAGAACCACGGTTCGGGCGCCATTGGCCAGGACGTTGAATGGGTGAAGGTCGCCGTGGCAGACCACTCGCAGGTTCGAGTTTGGTCGAGTCATCGCGAGTCGATCGAGGGCACGACGCAGCGGCGCGTCGCCGAGGTCCGATGCGCGGGCGCAATAATGATCGAGCAGTCCGTCAACGCCGATTGTTCGGTCAGTGGCACGCGAAAGTGCCGCCTCGATCGGTTCGGGGTCGAGTCGGTGAAGGTCGGCCGCGGCGCGGGCGAGGGTGTCGGGCAGCCCGGTTGCGAGGCGTGGAAGCGCGAGCAACGCGCGTGGGCCACTGAGCCCTCCAAGCAGGGGTGTCCCTTCGGCGTGGTCCATCACGCACCAGGCCCGCCCGTCGCTCGCCGGCGCGAAGTCCGACGCGCGGACGGCTGGTGTCGGGTAGCCCTGTGCGGCGACGCCGCTTGCAACGTGGTTTCCCACGCGGCGAGTTGGCTGTCTGGGGCGAGGCGGAGAACGACCCGTGCGGGCAGGGTGCTGTGAGCCGCGAGGGTCAGCGTCCACATCTCGGCCCAGAACCCGCCGTTGAGACGCACGGGAGATCCGTCGAGAGCGAGGTTGGGCGCGTCGAACTGTCGGCGGAGTTGCTCCAGCACCGTGTCCAGTTCGGGTGGACGGTTGACGTCGGACGTTTCATGCGCAATACTCACCGACATGACCGTAACGGTAAATGACGGCAATGTCTAGCGATCTTTCGAGATCATGGTCGATTGACGAGTTGGCCGCCCTCGTTGGCGTGCCGACGCGGACGGTGCGCGAGTACCGCACGCTGGGTTTAATAGACGCACCGCTCAAGGTTGGGCGGGTTGGCCGGTACGACGACTCGCATCGTCAGCGGATGTTGTTGATCGCCCGACTCCAAGATCGGGGCTACTCGCTCGCCGCGATCCGCGACCTCTGCGTCGCGTCAGCGTCGGGACGCTCGCTCGACGATGTACTCGGCGGGTCGGCCTCGGTTGCGATCGACCAGGGAGCGGTGGCCTACTCGACGACCGAACTGATCGAAGCCCTTCCCGCGTTGGCTGACGAGACCGTTCGCGCGGCGGCCTGCGAGGCCGGTCTGATCCACGGCGATGCTGCTGACGGGGAACTGTGGCGAGTCCGGGCGCCGGCATTGCTGACGCTTGTGGGTGACGCGATCAACGCTGGTGCCAATCCGCTTGCGACCGTTCAGATGGCCGCTGGTTTGGCCGCCGGCGCCCGTGTCCAAGCGAACGCGTTCGCCGACCTCGTTGTGAGCGAGTTGTGGAACGAAGCTGCACCCGAGGTTGCCCAGCTTGTCTCGACTGGTCGTCGCGCCAGAATGCAACTGACCCAGGCGGTGGCCTCGTTGGTCGTCCACGAGGTCGGCATGGCGCTGCGTGAGCGTGCGTCGATGCCTGGCGGCGCCGGTCTCAATGCGCTTGTCGACGAACTCCGTGTGGGTGTCGTGCGCGGAAGCGGCGATTCCCGATGACTGATACGGGACCGGCCGCCGGCTGGGACGGTGATGAGGCGCACCATTGGGTGACCGAGGCCGACCGGTACGACGGTCAGCTGGCACCGTTCGTTGAGCTGCTGTTCGACCGGCTGAATCTCGACTCAGGCGATGCGGCGCTCGATGTCGGCTGCGGCTGTGGTGCAACCACCATCCATGCTGCGCAGATGTCGAGGACTGCGGTCGGGGTTGACCTGTCCTCGGAGATGCTCGCCGTCGGCCAACAGCGTGCCGCCGATGCCGGGGTGACGAACGTCGAGTTCTTTAAAGCTAACGCTGCTCGCCATCCGTTTACCGCCGAGACGTTCGACGCGATCGTCAGTCGCTTCGGTGTGATGTTCTTCGATGATCCCGTGTCGGCCTTCACCAACTTGCGCCGAGCGCTGCGCGTCGACGGACGGCTTGTGTTCGTGTGCTGGCAGGGCATGGAGGCCAACCCCTGGCTGCTCGTGCCTGGTGTCGCCGCTGCCGCCCATGTACCGCTTCCTGATCTCGGCGAATCGGGCGGCCCGGGAAGGTTCTCGCTCGCCGATCGCGAGCACCTGACGACAGTCATGTCAGCCGCCGGGTTCAGCAACATTGAAGTCGAATCGGTCAGCCCTCTGATCATCCTCGGTGGCGGCGGTTCCCTCGAGGAGACCGTCGAGTTCCTGCTCGGCACCGGTATCGCCCGCGCCCTGTTCGACGGCGCCGAACCCGATGCACGGCGACGGGCGATCGACGCCGTCACCGGCGCGCTCGCCGAGTGCTATCAGCCGGGACGGGGCGTCGTGCTCGGAACTGGTGCGTGGCTGGTCAGCGTTACTCGGCGTCGGTGAGCGTGAGCCAGGCTTGGAAGCCGCCGATGAGGTCGGTGGCGCGGTGCAGCCCGAGGGCCCGGAGTTGCGCTGCGGCGAGGCTTGATTGGTATCCCTCGTTGCAGACGATCACGATGCGCATGTCGTAGTCGGCGGCGTCGGCGATGTGATGCTCGCAAGCCGGATCGAGTCGCCATTCGAGAACGTTGCGATCGATGATGACAGCGCCGGGGAGCGCACCGTGGCGTGCTCGTTGCTCGACCGGGCGGATGTCGATGATCAGCGCGCCGCCGGCTTGTTCGCGGGCGAGGTCTGCTGGGTCGACGCGATCGAGTCTCGCTCGGGCTTCGGCGAGGATCTGCTCGATCGAACGCCGGTCCGCCCCCTCGGCGTTCATTGGGGATGGGTCTCGTACATGCGGACAGCGACAACCAGACCGGAGATCGCGGTGAGTCCGGCGACGGCGTAGATGGCGGCGGGGATCGAGATCAGGTCGGCGAGGATCCCGGCAAGCAGCGCGCCGATTGCGAAACCACCATCGCGCCACAGCCGATAGATCCCGACCGACCGTGCCCGCCATGACGGGTGGGCAACGTCGCCGATCGCCGCCAGCAGGGTCGGGTAGACCATCGCGGTGCCGGCACCGAGCACCATCGCACCGATCGCCCACGCGGCAAAGCCGGAGGTGGCGGCAATCCAGGCGATCGCGACCGCTTGGGTGAGCATGCCGCCGACGATCAACGGTTTGCGGCCGATGCGGTCCGAGAGCCCACCCGTGTACAGCTGCCCCAGACCCCACACCGCGGGGTAGAGCGCAGCCAGCACGCCGATCCGCCCGATCGACATCCCGGCGCCTGCGAAGAAGATCGGGAACAGACCCCACGCGAGTCCGTCGTTGAGGTTGTTCACCAGACCGGCCTGCGAACACGACGACAGTGCCTTGTCGGTGAACGAGGTGAGTCGAAAGATCTCGCCGGTGGTCAACGAGGCGGTGTGGGTGTCGTTGGTGGCGACGTGGTTGACGGCCTCGTAGCGGGCGTGGTCACGGGTCTCGCGAACGAAGAACACCGACAGGCCCAGGCCGAGGCCGGCATAGGCGACGCCGAGGAAGAACGGCTCCGGCCGCAGCCCCCATCGCTGTGCGATGTAGCCGGTGGCGAGGGCGGTGACGGCGACGGCGCCGTAGCCGGCTGCTTCGTTGAGCCCCATTGCGAAGCCGCGGCGGGCGGGGCCGACGAGGTCGATTTTCATGATCACGGTCGTCGACCAGGTGAGTCCTTGGTTGACGCCGAGTAGGACGTTGGCGAAGATCACCCATCCCCAACTCGGTGCCCAGATCAGCAGCAGCGGGATCGGTAGAGCGATGATCCAGCCGGCGACCAGCACGGGTTTGCGGCCGTACTTGTCGGAGAGGGTTCCGGCGAAGAAGTTCGTCGCTGCTTTGACGGCACCGAAGGCGACGATGAACGTCAGCGTGGCGGTGAATGCGGTGAGCCCGAACTCCTGCTTGGCAAGCAAGGGCAGGACGGTGCGTTCCTGGCCGATCATGCCGCCGACGAGCGCGTTGACGCCGACAAGGAGCGCGAACTGGGCGATGTTCTCCTTGAGGCCGAGTCGCAACGGTGCCCTGATTGTTTCGGTCGTGGGGGCGCTCATCGGCCGGTTTCCAGTGGGTTGCCGGTCGCCGCGGACCAGGTGTCGGGTCCGCCATCGAGGACCGAGATGTCGTCGAGTCCGCCCGCAGTCAGGATGCTGGCAGCCGTCATTGCCCGTTCGCCGTGCCCGCACATCACGGTGAGCGACCCGGCGGTCAGTGCAGATTCGGAGACGGCACCGAGTTCGATGTTGACCGCGCCCGGTAGGTGGCCGGAGGCGTACTCGTTGGCTTGGCGGACGTCGATCACTCGACTGGCAATGGCCCCGGGTTGAAGCAGGCGGGTTGTGCGGGTCGGCCGACCGGAATCCGTCCAGGCGCCGATGCCACCGCCGAGTTCGCCGACGAGGCGCTCGTGGCCGACATCGAGGCACTGGCGGACAAGATCGGAGCGTTCCTGATCCGGGCCGAGGACGAACACGATTGCCCTGCCCGGTTCAACGAGCCAGCCGAGCCAACTGGCGAACACCGGTCGCTGGACGTTGGAAACAGACCCCGGTATGTGACCAGCGGAGAACGCTGCTAGCGGCCGGGCATCGACGATCACGCCGCCTTCCGCGACGTGGCGCTCGACGTCGTCGGGATGGAGTCTGTTGAGGCGGGGGACGGAGTCGTAGCGGATGGGGCCTAGCCGGTTGAGTTCTGGTAGCCGTGCGAAGTAGGAGGGGAACGTGCCGAATCCGGCGACCAGCCGCTCGACGAACTCGTCCTCATCGGTGATCGAGAACAGTGGGTTGGTGGCGCGTTCGTGGCCCAGCGTCGAGGTGCGTTGCGACGCACCCGGGGCCGAGCAGAACGATCCCGCACCATGCGTCGGATACACAGCGAGCTCATCGGGCAGCTGATCGAACCGGCGCAATGCAGCGAACATCTCGTGCGCGAGCGGGACCGCGAGCGCTGGACCGTTCAAGTCGGTACGCCCGACAGTGCCGACCATCAGCGAACCGCCCGAGAACAACGCGATCGGAGCGCCGTCCTCGACGAGAAGGTAGGCGTGGTGGTCGGGTGTGTGACCGGCAGCAGCCCAGGCGACGAGTTCGAGGCCATCGGCGAGGGTGACGTGTTCACCGTCGCTGACTGGCCGATGTAGAGACTCGAGATGCGATGCCGCGGGGGCAACAAACGTTGCGCCGGTCCGGTCGGCGAGAGCGGGGCTGCCCGTCACATAGTCGGCGTGGGAATGGGTGTCGAGTGTCCAGGCGAGTCGAAGGTTGAGTTGTTCGATCAGGGCTTCCTGTGCGACTGGGAACCGTGGCGGGTCGACGACAGCAGCGGTGCCGTTGCCGAGGTCTATGACGTACGAGGAATGACCCAGCCCTTCGTCGACGAAGTCGTAGATCCTCTGCACGGTTCTCCTCTTACGATTGATACTCAAATGATTGTTTGAACATATCTCTTGCCGGGCAGATATTCAAGTAGTAGTTTGAATATCCATGAAACGGAGACTTCACGATGAGTGACCGGGCAGCCAAGGACGCACTCTTCGACGCGTTCGCCGAGGTAGCCAAAGCGTTGGCAAGCGGGCGTCGCGCCGAGATCGTCGATGTCCTCGCCCAAGGCGAACGATCAGTCGAGCAACTCGCTGACGAGATCGGACAGAGCGTTGCCAACACCTCACACCACCTGCGAGCGATGGCCAGAGCAGGTGTGCTGCGCACCCGTCGCGAAGGCACCCGGATCGTCTACATGCTCGCGAGCGATCGAGTCGCCGACGTGTGGGCTGCACTGCGCGACATCGCCACGGAACACGTTGCCGGGATCAACGAACTCGCCGACGCCTACGTCGGTGACCGCAGTGGTTTGGAGCCGGTGACCCGAGCAGAGCTCGAAGCTCGGCTGCAAGCCGGTGACACCGTGGTGCTCGACGTGCGCCCCTCAGCCGAATACGAGGCTGGCCACATTCCTGGTGCCACATCGGTTCCCGTCGGCACGCTGCGCCGACTTCGTTCGCTTTCCAAGGACATCGAGATCGTCGCCTACTGCCGCGGGCCGTATTGCGTGTACGCCGACGACGCCGTGCGCCAGCTTCGTAAGCGCGGATTCACCGCACGCCGTCTCGAGGACGGCTTCCCTGAATGGAAACGAGCCGGCCTGCCCATCGCTGCCGGAACAGGAGGATGACAGTGTCCAACGAAACTCTCGTCGATGTCGAGACCCTTCGCACCCAGGTGCGAGACAAGTACCGCGACGTCGCCGAAGACCCACACGGCGCCCACCACTTCCACACCGGCCGACCCCTTGCTGCCCGCCTCGGGTACGACGAAGCAGTCGTCGACGCGCTGCCCGATCGGGCAGTCGAATCCTTCGCCGGGGTCGGCCACCCGTTCTCGCTGCGCCGGCTCGAACCGGGCTCTCGTGTGGTTGACGTCGGTTCCGGTGCCGGGTTTGACTCGTTCATCGCCGCCACCCAAGTGGGGGCGACCGGTCGTGTGATCGGGATCGACATGACCCCAGAGATGCTCGTCAAGTCGAGAGCCACCGCCGAGCAACTCCAATTCGATTACGTCGAGTTCCGCGAAGGCCTCGCCGAAGCCATCCCTGTCGAGGACGGCTGGGCCGATGTCGTCATCTCCAACGGTGTGATCAACCTCTGCGCGGACAAACAGGCCGTGTTCGCCGAGATCCATCGCGTGCTCCGTCCAGGCGGCGTGCTGCAGTTCGCTGACATCGCCAACGGTCGCCCGGTGCCGATCGAGGCGATGCGCGACGTCGACTTGTGGACCGGTTGAATTGCCGGCGGGCTGCCCCGTGCGGGCTGGCAACAGATGCTCGAAGACTCAGGGTTCGCGCAGGTGGTCATCGGACCTGCGGTCGACACATTCGGTGGCGCAACCGGTGAACCGCAGGCGCGATCGTTCGAGGTGTACGGCTACGCCTTCCTCGCCCACCGCGCATGAACCCGAGTGGGGCAGCATTGACCGCCGGACTTGACCACACCCAAGCCGCAGGCTGACGCCGCTTCTATCGTGACGTGACATCAACGTGTTCGGACATCACCCCGTTGGCAGGCAGACTGTGACAATGAACCGCAGACACGATTCCGCTGCAGCATCGCGATGACTCGTCGCGGCGTACTTCGGTGTTCGCTGGCGGCGGTTCTGTTCGGCATCTCTGCCCCGGCGGCGTCGCGCCTGGCAGGCGACATGGGTGCATTCACCTTGGCTGGATTGCTCTACCTCGGCGCTGCAATTGCAGTGCTTCCGGTTGTTGGGCGGGTGCGTCCGACGCGGCGTGCCATCGTGCGTGGGGCCCCGAGGTTGGCAACCGCGGTCGTGCTCGGTGGAGCGGTCGGGCCAGTGCTACTCGCGGCTGGACTCAGTCATGCGCCAGCGGCCACGGCATCGTTGCTGTTGAACCTCGAGCTCGTGTTCACGACACTGCTGGCCTACTTCGTGTTCCGCGAGCACATCGGCCCTCGCGTGGTCTCGGGCACCGTATTGGTCGTGATTGCCGGGCTCGTGCTGGGCTGGTCAGGCAATGCGGATCTTCGCTGGGGGACGTTGTTGATCGCTGGTGCGTGCTTGTGCTGGGGAGTCGACAACTGTGTGACCGCCAACCTCGACGAACTGGCCCCGTCACACATCACACTCGTCAAGGGCGTCATCGCCGGTGGTGCGAACCTCACGATCGGACTTCTCTTGGGCGATGCGCCCGCCGGTTGGCCAATCCTGGGGGCGCTGGTCGTCGGAGGGTTCGGCTACGGGATTTCGATCACGCTGTGGGTAGCCGGTGCCCGCGACCTAGGAGCAGCACGCGGGCAGTTGGTGTTCGCTACTGCGCCCTTCGTGGGTGCGATCGTGGCATGGACCGTGTTCACCGACCCGGTGACGACCCGCGAGGTCGTCTCGTTGGTGATCGCTGCAGTCGGGGTCAGCTTCGTGCTGCGCAGCGACCACGACCACGACCACGCTCATGAGCCGACCGAGCACGATCACGAACATGTACACGCAGACGGGCATCACGACCACAGCCATCCCGACGGCGAGATGGTGCGACACCAACACGCCCACAGCCATGAAGCGCTCGCGCATGCCCATCCCCACGTGCCGGATCTCCACCACCGTCACGACCACGCGAGCGCATAGTTCCCGACATGCTGACGTTCGGCGGGTTCAATTTGCTATCAGGTACAGGCCGGCGCCCACCGCAGCGCAGATACCAAGCACACGACCCGCGCCAGCGTTGGGCAACCCGTCCAGGCTACGGTGGTCGCCGATGACTGTGATGGGACGACGTCAGTTCTGCGCCGCACTCGGCGCTGGCCTCGCCGGGTTCTCGGCCGTGTTCGTCGCCGGATGCTCCAGTTCTGACGGCGCCGCCGCACCGATCGCTGCCGGCGCCGACGCAGCGCTGGCGGGAGTGTCGTTCGAGGTGAGACGCGACCCTGGTTGAGGCTGCTGCGAAGCGTGGGTGGTGCACCTGCGGTCGAACGGAGCGGCGGTCGAGATGACCGAAGATCCCGAACGTGCGTCGTTCAGAGCGTCGCTCGGAATCCCCGACGCCGCGGCGTCGTGCCACACCGGTGTGGTCGACGGCTACGCGATCGAGGGTCACGTCCCTCCAGCAGCGATCCAACGGCTGCTTGCCGATCGTCCCGACGCAGTTGGGTTGGCACTGCCGGGGATGCCGGGCGACTCACCCGGAATGGGCGGCGACGAGCAAACATGGCGGGGCCAGCCGGTGAGTCTCATCGACCGTGACGGTTCTCTCAGCGCGTTCGCGTACTGACGCAAGCCCGGGAGTCGAGGCCGCGAGTGTCAACGGCCCACTCCGGTGCGGCTGCAGTTACGGGCGTTGCTTCTGTCCTTGCCCGAGCAGGTCGATCATCTCGGCGATCCGTCGTGCCCGCTCGTCGGGGCGTCGCTTGGTGGCGTTGATCCAACGGAGGAACGCCTGACGGTAGAACTGCGCCAACCCGTCGAAGAACGCTCCGGCCACGGGTTCGGCATCGAGCGCGGTCCGGATGTCGTCGGTGAGATCTGCACGTTGCGGTCCTTCCGGCGAGAGCACGACCTCGACAGCGTCGCCGGGCGCCAGACCGCAATCTCGCCGCCAGGCAGGACCCAGCACGATCCCGAATCCGTTGCCAAGGGGTTCGACCGAGGCTCGGATGCTCATTCCGTTGACGGTGCCGCTCACCCGGTGGTCTGAGTTGGTGCCCCATACCGTGTCCGGATCGAACGGCACGGGAACCATCACACGGTTGCGGTCACCCGTGGTCACCACGGTGGAGTAGGAACGTGTCACGGGCACCTGATCAAGCGAGATCCCCGAATGTCACTCGCTACCGAGCGCTGCTGCGATCTGCTCCAACGTGGGTGATCCGGCGTAGCCGTCGGGGGTGCGATAGATGCGGCACGACAGACCAATCGGTTCGTCACCCTGAGCGAAGGGGTCGACGCCATCGACCAAGATGGTCGGCGAACCGCGGAACGAGACGCGCTCGGCTTGCTCCTCGGTCGTCACCAACGTGTGCTCGATGGGGAGGCCGAAACGGGCAGCAACTTCTCTGAGACGTTCCTCGGCCAGTGCCCAATGCGGGCAGTCGGGAAAGTAGAGCAACTCGAGTCGGTGTGGTGTCAGCGGCATCGATCACACCCTACGTGTCGCCATCCTCATCCCGAATGGTCAGCTCGTTCTGGGGCTCGAGCGTTGGTTCGATGGGAGATGTCGTCTGCGTGTCAGCGGATGCGGCCGATGCCGGGTGCGAAGCGTCCGACGTGGTGGGCGTAGGTTCGGTAGCTGTCGCCTTGGGCGGTGAGCAGGTATAGCTCTTCGACGAGTCTGACTTGTACTTCAAGGGCAGCGATCAGCGCGACGAGTCCGATGATGCTGATGACGTTTGGGATTGTCATTGTCAGCCCGGTGGCGGTGACGAGCATTGCGGAGAAGATCGGGTTGCGGACGATCGCGAACGCGCCGTTGGTGACGAGCGCGGTTCGCTCGTCGGCGTCGACGCCGCTTGTTGGTGGGGATCATGTCAGACGGAAATGGTGCAATATCCGCACAGCTGAACATATATGGTATGGGAATGGATTCGTCAAGGGAACCGAACGTGGTCGATCTAGGTGTGTGTCCAGTGCATTGTGATGTGGCCGATGAGCCGGTTGATTCGATCCGGAACCGTGTCACGGGCCGTGAGGCGCAGATCGAGGCTGCGGAGTTGTTTCGGCTGCTGGGCGACCCGACGCGGCTGTCTATTTTGCACGCACTGTTGGAAGGCGGGGAGCTATGCGTTTGCGATCTGGCGCTCGTTGCGGGAGCGGCGGAGAACGTGGTGAGTCAAGGGTTGCGTTTGCTGCGTGCGGCTGATGTCGTGCGAACGCGCCGTGATGGCCGCCGGATTTACTATCGACTGGCGGACGCTCACGTCCGGATGTTGCTCGACGTCTCCGTGGATCACGTGCGTCATCAGCAGGCGGCGACGACGGCGACAGCCCCGGGCCTTAAGGGGGGCCGCCGTGTCGGCTGACTCGCAAGACCTCGCCAAGACTTCGGCGACTCAGACCGCCGCGGCGCCGTCCTCCGAGTCGGCTGATCTGAAGCAACATTCTCCGCCCGTCGAAGCGGACGACTGCTGTGCTGCGCCAATGTTGGTCAAGCCTTTGTCGGGGCCGATGTCGGCGGCCGGGGTGACCACGTATCGGGTGGAGGAGTTGGATTGTGCGACGGAGGAGAACGATCTTCGCGGCGTGTTGAAGCCGCTGCCCGGGGTTCGTTCGTTGGAGTTTGATCTCGTCGCCCGCCGGGTCCGTGTCCGTCACGACCTCGACGACCCGGCACCAATCGAGGCCGCGATCCGCAAGTTGGGGATGCGCCCCAGTGTTGTTGTGGAAGTCGAGGGTGAGGAACCAGCTCGAAGCCTGTCGAACCGGACGATCGCGGTCACCGTCGCCGCTGGGGTGTTGGCGGTCGGCTCTGAAGTCGCCGTGATCGCCGGAGTCGATGAGCAGTCGGTTCTCGTCGGTGTTATGGCGCTCGCGGCGATCGTGCTCG
>Ga0073904_10002025_pt1 | contig 15333 bp, 17 predicted proteins | sample KloWWTrecipitate_FD_66668 | JGI IMG/M metagenome (GOLD analysis project Ga0073904, IMG submission 66668) | Active sludge microbial communities from Klosterneuburg, Austria, studying microevolution and ecology of nitrifiers - Klosterneuburg... | ecosystem: Engineered > WWTP > Aerobic digester >...
CCAATCTCGACATTCGCCGTGTTCAGGACCGCACCAATCCCTGTGGTCACGCCACAGCCGATATAGCAGATCTTGTCGAAGGGCGCGTCCTCACGCACCTTGGCCAGCGCAATCTCCGGCATCACCGTGTGCTGCGCGAAGGTCGAGCAGCCCATGTAGTGATAGATCGGCGTGCCATCGAGCATGCTGAAACGGGTGGTCCCGTCGGGCATCAGGCCCTGACCTTGCGTGGCGCGGATCGCGGTGCAGAGGTTGGTCTTGCGGCTGAGGCAGGACGGACATTCCCGGCATTCCGGCGTGTAGAGCGGGATCACATGGTCACCGGGTTTCAGCGATTTCACGCCGGGGCCGCATTTGACCACGACGCCTGCGCCCTCGTGGCCAAGGATCGAGGGGAAGATGCCTTCGGGATCGGCGCCCGACAGGGTGAATTCGTCGGTATGGCAGATGCCGGTGGCCTTGATCTCGATCAGAACCTCGCCCTCTTTGGGGTCGTCGAGGTTCACTTCCATGATTTCCAACGGCTTGCCTGCGGCAACCGCAACGGCGGCGCGGGTTCTCATTGCGCTATCCTCCCTGATATGATGTTGGCAGGACATTCGGCCAAACCCGGCCCTGACGCAAGGAAAGGAACGACAGATGCGTGCGATTTCCGTCATGCTTTTGCTTATGCCGCTGGGGGCCTGCGTGGAACCGGCGCCCGCGGGCCCGAACCTCACGGAAAGCTGTGGGGCAGAGACTTTGCAAGGCCTCGTCGGGCAGCCGGAAAGTGTGGTGGCGGCCATGACCTTCACCCAAGACGTGCGCGTCATCCGGCCCGGAACGGCGGTCACGATGGACTACCGCCCCGACCGGCTGAACATCGTCATTGACGCGCAGGGCAATGTCAGCTCGGTCAATTGCAGCTGATCTGAAGGCCCAAAAAACAACGGCCCCGCCGAAGCGGGGCCAGAGCGAAGTCGGTTCCGGTGGCGCGAACTGGGTGGGGGCTGTTGGCCGCGCCACCGGAACCTAGCGTATTTCGCTGAGGTCGAACCTCACATCCGATGACGGCGATTCGCAGGACGGACCGTGGCTGCCGAAAGGTCTTTTCATGGCGGATTTTGGGCGGGGCGTCGTGACGGGCGAGGGCCTTATGTGCCGATCTAGGCTTGATTTTAAAGGCGGGCGGCGTAGGATTCCCTCATGACGGTTCAGACGCCGACACCTTTCCCGCAGTCCGCCGCCCTGCCAGAGCAGGTCGTTTTTGACCGGGCGGAATTGGGCACGATCCTAGCCCTCTACGGGCGGATGGTCGCGGCGGGCGAATGGCGCGACTATGCCATGTCGTTTCTGCGCGACTGTGCTGTCTTTTCGGTTTTCCGCCGGGCGGCAGAAACCCCGATCTACCGGATCGAGAAACATCCCCGGTTGCGCGCCCGGCAGGGTATCTATGCGCTGATCGGGATGGATGGCCAGATCCTGAAGCGCGGCCATGACCTGCCGTCGGTGCTGCGGCCCCTGGAACGCAAGCTGATCCGGCCGGTAGAATAGCCGCCGGCGGCCGCTACGGTCTGCGGCTGCCCAGGAAGACGTCACCCTCCTGCGCCCGGATGCGGGCAAGGCCTTCGGCGATGCCCTCATGGGTCACGGCCATGCGAAAGCCATTGGCATGGATCATCCGGTCCAGCCCCGTGACCATCGCCACATGACCCTTCCAGAACAGAAGATCACCGCGCTGTAGATCGGTGCCTTCGGACAGCAGGGTGCCGACCGACGCCCATTGCAGGTCGCTGTCGCCGGGGCAGGGGATGCCACAGGCCAGAAGCGCCGTCTGCACCAGCCCGGAACAGTCGATCCCGCCCCTCGAATTGCCACCCCAAAGATAGGGGGTGCCGAGGAAGAGTTCGGCAATGCCTGCCGGATCGGTCATTGGCGTGCCAACCGGCCGTACATGCACCGGGGGCAAGTAAAGTGTCTGGTCCGTCACCGCGAACCGGCCCTCCTGCCCCACGATCTTCAGCAGACTGCCGAAAGAAAGGCTGGCGACCTCGCGCCGCTTGATCGAAGGGGTGGCGTAAAGATGTGTGGCGGGCGCGCTGACCTGATGCGTCGCTCCCCGGTCCGGCCCGAGCGCGGAAAGCGCGACATACCCGCAATAGCCATCCTTGCCCGCCTGCACGAAGGCATGGCGATCAAGCCGCTCCAGCACCAGAACCGGCTCGCCCAGCAAAAGCTGGCGGTCACGCGGCCCATCGGGGCGTGAAAGCAGATCGGTCAGCGGCACGGCAATGCGCGCGGCCTCGCCCGCGACATAAAGGTCGGCCTTGACCTGGCCTTGCAGCGACAGATGGGCCACGCGTCCATTGGCGGGCAGAAGGCGGCGATCGGTCATAGGGCCAGAACCTTGGGCAGCGCGTCCAGAAGGGCGCGCGCGCCCTGTCCTACGCCACCCTTGGGCCGCCCGGGGGCGGCTGTGGGCTGCCAGCCATAGATGTCGAAATGGGCGTAACGCGGACTTTGCGTCACGAAACGGCGCAGGAAAAGGGCGGCGGTGATGGAACCTGCGAAACCGAACCCCGGCGCATTGTCCAGATCCGCAATGTCCGGTTCGATCACGCTTTCATAAGGCGTCCAGAACGGCATGCGCCAGACCGGATCGGCCACCTGCCGCGCCACTTCGCCCAAGGTCGCGCAAAAGGCATCATCATCGCAGTAGAAGGGCGCAAGGTCGGGACCGACCGCCGTCCGCGCCGCGCCGGTCAGCGTGGCCATCGAGACAAGTAGATCGGGCTTTTCTTCATCCGCGAGCGCCAGTGCATCGGCCAGAACCAGCCGTCCCTCGGCATCCGTATCGTTGACCTCGACCGTCAGGCCCTTGCGGCTGGTCAGGATGTCTTTCGGGCGCATCGCATTGCCGGAAATCACATTTTCCACCGCCGGGATCAGCACCCTCAGCCGCAGGGGCAGCTTCAGCGCCATGATCATATGGGCAAGGCCCAGTACAGTCGCCGCGCCGCCCATGTCCTTCTTCATCAGGCTCATGAACCCGCCGGTCTTGATGTTCAGACCGCCCGTGTCAAAACAGACCCCCTTGCCGACCAGGGTCAGCGCCGGGCCGTCCGACCCCCAGCGCAGGTCGATCAGCCGGGGCGGCCGGGTGGAGGCCCGCCCGACCGCATGGATCATCGGGAAGCCTTCGGTCAAGAGCGCGTCGCCCGCGATCACACGCAGGGTCGCGCCTTGCGCTTCAGCCAGTGTCCGTGCGGCGGCCTCCAACTCCTCCGGTCCCATGTCCGAGGCAGGCGTGTTGATCAGGTCGCGGGTCAGGAATTCGCCTTCGGCAATGATACGCATGCGGTCGGCATTGACCCCGGCCGGGGCCTTCAGGCGGGCCTTTTGCGGGCGGGCGGTCTTGTAGCCGTCGAAACGGTAGCTGGCCAGCAGCCAGGCCAGCGCCGCTTCCTCGGGGTTGTCGGGCGTGCCCTCCAGATGCCAGTTGCCTTCAGGCAGGGCGGCGGCGGCCTGCGCCAGGGCAAAGCGGCCCCGAGCACGAGCTTGCGCGCCCCCCAAACCGAACGCCGCGCCGGCAAGTCCGCCTTCGGGCGTGGGCAGCAGCACCAACTGCCCCGCCGCGCCCGTAAATCCCTGACCCGCAAGCCAGGTCCGGGCGGGTGCAGGCAAGAGGGCGGCAAATTGGTCGGCCTCGCCCTCCGCAATCAGATGAAGCGGAAGCGAGGGGGCGTCGGTATCGGCAAAAGCAGGCATGATCGGTCCCAGGTGGCGTCGCACCACAGTAGGATTTTGCCGCTTGCAACCGCAAGCCCCGCCCCGCACCTCATAGTCGACAGGTGCGCAGATCCCAGATCGCAAGTTGTGAACGTTCGCCGATGCGGGCCAGCCGGGTCAGGATTGCGGCCTGTGCCGTCAGATCGCCCGCTTCGGTGGCCACCACCACGTCGACGGCTACCCGCGCCATGGTCGCCATGCCGATCTGGCCTGCAATCTTTGCAAGCTGCCGCGCCGAACGGGCAAGCGCCAGATCCTGCCGCTCGTCCGCCTGTTTCAGCATATCGGTCAGGCGCGCGCCAATATCCTCCATCGCGCGACACAGCACCTGTTCGGCGCCGCGTTCCCCGAGTGCGGCATAAAGCGCCGCCAGCGGATCAGGGTCGAGCCTGACGCCTTCCTCATGTTTCAAAATCGCCAGAATCGGCACCTTGCACCCCCTTACGCCGCACCCCAAATGCCATTTGAGTTTGGCGTGCACCTCTCAAATTTCGGTTGATGGCCGGGCGAAATAACGCTCGAATTTGAGCCAATCGCCGACTATGAGGGACGCCGGACGGTCAAGACGAATGATCAGGGGACAATGACAATGCACCATGCCCGCCCGCTGCCCTCCTATCTGGTTCAGCGCTATCATGGCTGGAAAGCCACCACCTGGCAGGAAAACCGGGCTTGGTACAAGCGGCTGGCCCAGGGGGGCCAACATCCCCGCGCCATGGTGATTTCATGCTGTGATTCGCGCGTTCACGTCACGTCGATCTTCGGGGCCGATCAGGGCGAGTTCTTCATTCATCGCAATATCGCCAATCTGGTGCCGCCGCATAATCCCGACGGCGAACATCACGGCACCTCGGCGGCGCTGGAATATGGGGTGCTGGCGCTGAAGGTCGCGCATCTGGTCGTGATGGGGCATTCAGGGTGCGGGGGGGTCCGGGGGTGCCACGACATGTGTTCGGGTCACGCGCCGGAACTGGAAGCGAAGTCGAGCTATGTTGGCCGCTGGATGGACATTCTGCGCCCCGGTTACGAGCGGGTGAAGGAAGTTGCTGACGAAGCCGCGCGGATCGCGGCGCTGGAACAGCAGGCGGTGGTGATCAGCCTGGAAAACCTGATGACGTTCCCCTTCGTCCAGCGCGCGGTAGAAGAGGGCGAATTGTCCGTCCACGGCCTGTGGAACGACATCGCCGATGGGGGCCTGTCGCAATATGATGCGGCCGCGGGCGGGTTCGTGCCTTTGTGATTTTCGCCCGCTAATCCGGGCTTAACCAGAATCGGCCAGCCTTCGTTCATGGCGAAGGATCAAAATGTTGAACTGACATTGTCTGATGGTCTGCTGGTGGCGCTGGGCCGCGCCGCAAGGGAAGCACGGGTGCGCCCCAGTGCCTATGTGCGCGCGGTTCTGGAAATCGCGCTGGACCGTGATGGCTTCGGCCTGCCGGGCGCGGAAGATCAGGTGCGTATCGCGCTCCATCTGGCCACCGATTGGCCCGACCTGCAAAGGCGCTTGCGTGCGCAAGGTCGCGTGCTGCGTTCGGGCGACGGGGGAGAGTTGTTCTTGCACAGCTGGCCCGAAGACCGGCGGCTTCTGCCGCTTGCTCTTTTCGGTGACAGCCGGGAAGGGTTGGCGCTCAGATTTGCTACGGCCTTTCCGCCGGAACCGCCCGGCTTGCCGTTCCGCACGCGCCGTGTCGGTGCGGCGGGCCAGACCAAAGCGGCCTGACCCGCCAAGGGGGGTTACTGAAGCACCATCCCGTCGGGCCATTTCAGACTGTGCTGAAGCCGGATTTCCTGGGTTGCCCCGGCCTTCAGCGTGAAGTCCCAGTTCAGGATGCCGCGCTGGCCTTCCACGTCCACAGCCGTCGGCGCGGGTTCGGCGCTGTAGGCGATGACCAGATCTTCCTGTTCGGAATAGGGCACCTGATCGGTCACGCGCAGCGCCCAATCTTCGCCCGTCAGGTTTTCCACCTTCAGGATCGCGGCTTCCGTCTGTTCGTTCGTGGTCGTGATGATGCCACCCTGGCCTTCCATCCGATCGGGAACCGTGCGCGTCAGCCGCAGCCCGTCGATGGTGCCAAAGCCAAGCGTTGCCTTGTCGCCCGCCGCGATCAGCCCCATGTCCGCCTGCCCGACGAGCGCCCCGTCGTGATAGAGCGTGACCGGGCCGGGCAGGATCACCTCGCCGCTGTCATTGGTGAATTCGGCGGTCAGATAGGCGGTGACATCCCGCGCCGGCACCGCATCGGCGCGGATTTCCGGCGTGAGGGTCAGCCTGTCGAGCGGCAGGCGCAAAGCGTCGACATCAGTTCGGATCGTGACCGGCGTGGGATATTGGTAGGTCACGGTCATGCCGACGAAGACTGCTGCCATCCCGTTGCCAGACATATCGGCCTCGGCGACGATTGGAGATGCCTCAGCCATGTAGAGGTCTGACCCAGTCATGCGGCTATCGCGTTCTGTCTCGGTCTCGATGCGCCGCAGATTGGGCCAGAGCGTGCCCGCGACCGTTCCTTCGCCGAAATGCGCGGTGGAGAGCGTCAGCTTCGCATCCCGCCAGTCTTCGCCGGTCGTCTGGCTGACCATCACCCCGCGATCAAGGGTCAGCCCCGCGCCGCCTTGCCGTGACAGGCGCGCGTCATAGATCGGCGCCCAGGCCGCGTTGCTCGTGACGGTATTGATCGTCAAAGTGACCGGCCCCTCGGTGCCGGCCAGCACTTCGACGGACAGGGTGCTGCTGTCGTCATCCTCGGTCGTCAGCGCGGCAAGTGCCTGTCGGGCGGCCTCCAGCGCCAGCCTGTCCGGGTCGAGCGCGCGTTCAGCCAGCTGCGCCTCCGTCTCGGCGGCGAGGGCGGCCTTGCGGGCGGCCAGAATTTCCTCTCCGACCATGGCGTTTAGCGCGCGGATCTGATCAAGCGACGCGGTCGCCGCGCCTGCCGCCACCTGCGCTTGGCCGACGCCCTTCAAAACCTCGATCTGGGCACTGGCCGCTTCGGCCCTGGCGCGGATCGCCGCCACTTCGGCCTCCTTGCCGCGCAAGATATCCTCAAGCCGTTTGACTTCGGTTTCGGCAGCTTCGACTTCGGGGCGTTTGGCGCCCTCGGTCGCGGGCAGACGCCCGTCGGCCAGCCCGATCGCGCCCAGCGTGACCCCATCGGGCGCGCTGACCCGCAGGGTCATGGGGTCGGTTTCCAAGGGCAGGCCGGGGATGATGATCGTGTGACTGCCCGCGGGCGCGGTAAAATTCGCCTGCCGGGTCACGGCGGCGCCCGCGTTGAACAGCAAAACCTCGCTGACCGGGGCGGAGGTTTCGATCATGTCGGCCTGGGCCGCGAAAGGCAGAAGGCAAAAGAGCAGGGAAAGACGTCTTTGCATGGGAATACTCCGGCTGATGAGAGGAAACTCTGTGTTATGACGCACGAAGGCAAGCCGGGCTTGGGTAGGGTTTTCCTTTATTGTGCCGGGGCGCGGGCCATGCACCGCGCAAAGAAAAACCCCGGCGCAGATGCGGCCGGGGTTTTCCGATTGTAAAGATGATGGACCATCAGCCCTTTTTCAGGCAGCGGCTTCCCAGAAGTTCGGCGATCTGCACTGCGTTGAGCGCCGCGCCCTTGCGCAGGTTGTCGCTGACGCACCACAGGTTCAAACCGTTGTCGATGGTACTGTCCTGCCGCACGCGGCTGACGTAGGTCGCATATTCGCCCACGCATTCGATGGGGGTGATGTAGCCGCCCGGTTCGCGCTTATCGACCAGCATCACGCCGGGCGCCTCGCGCAAGATGTCTTGCGCTTCTTCCCAGTCGAGGAATTCTTCCGTTTCGATATTGATCGCCTCGGAATGGCCTACGAAGACAGGAACGCGCACGCAGGTGGCCGTGACCTTGATCGACTTATCAAGGATCTTCTTGGTTTCGGCCACCATCTTCCATTCTTCCTTGGTCGAGCCATCGTCGAGGAAGACATCGATATGCGGGATCACGTTGAAGGCGATCTGCTTGGTGAACTTCTTTGGCGGCACTTCGGAGACCGGGTTGTAGATGGATTTGGTCTGATCCCAGAGCTCGTCCATCCCTTCCTTGCCCGCGCCCGATACCGACTGATAGGTCGCGACAACAACACGGATGATCTTGGCGCGGTCATGGATGGGCTTCAGCGCCACGACCATCTGCGCGGTCGAGCAGTTGGGGTTGGCGATGATGTTCTTCTTCTTGTAGCCGTCGATTGCGTCGGCGTTCACTTCCGGCACGATCAGCGGGACATCCGGGTCGTAGCGGTAGAGCGAGGAGTTGTCGATCACCACGCAGCTGGCCGCCGCAGCCTTGGGCGCGTAGATCTTCGTGGCCTCGGACCCAACCGCGAAAAGCGCGATGTCCCAGCCGGTGAAGTCGAAAGTATCCAGATCCTTGGTCTTGAGGGTCTTGTCGCCAAAGCTGACTTCGGTGCCAAGCGACTTGCGGCTGGCAAGCACGGCAATCTCATCCACCGGGAACGCACGTTCCGCGAGGATGTTCAGCATTTCACGGCCCACATTCCCCGTGGCGCCGGCGACAACGACCTTGTAGCCCATCTGGGGTCTCCTTCATCAAACGTTGGGGCATTAGCTCATCAGGCCCGGCAATAAAAGCGAAAGATGCGGCATTGCGGCATTTGGGAAATTGCGTGTTACCGCCCGACAATCGCAATCCGCGGGTCGCGGGCCAGCAGCGCGTCGACATAGGCACGTTCCGCCGCAAAATCATGCGGCACCTGATGGGCGGCGCGGCTGCCGGTCAGGGACAGGGACTGAAAGAAATCAAAGCCATATAGGGTGAGAGAGCCAAGACCGCTGGCCGCACAAAGGTCGATCATCATCAGGCCGGTCGTAGGGGGGGCGGCCAAACGGTCGTGCAACCGCTGAATGTCCGGCAGCGGATGCAGGTAAAAGCCTGGCGAACGGGCGATGTTCCAGGTCAGGCGCTTGCGTTTGGGCGACATCCACAGGATTCGCTTTGGCCCTGTCCGTTGAAGATCTTGGGCGCTGATCGACGTGGCCAGTGCCAGCCAGTCGGTGCGCGTTCCGTGAGAGGCAGGCGAAGGCATCGGCGCGCGGTTGATGCGGATCACCAGATCGGCCGCGTCGATGGCGGCGCCATGGGCCATTTCCACCAGGGACCGGGCATTCCCAACCAGTGCAACCCGCTTTCCGGCCAGGTCATTCAACAGCCTTTGCGGCGGGACGGACAGGTCAGCGATGGGCGCCTCTTGCCTCAGGGTCCGGGCCAGCAGGAACGAGACGCGGTTCACGACAGCATCTCGCGGTAGATGGCCACCAGCCGTTCGGCTTCACCCTCGATCTTGTGGTTTTTCTCGACATGGGCGCGCGCTTTGGGGCCAGCGGCGGCCAGCCGTGCGCGGTCGTCGACCCAGGCCTTGATCGCGGTGGTCAGCGCCACCGCATCGCCGGGCGGCACCAGCGTGCCGACTTCGCCCTCGCGGATCAGGGCTTCGAACGCGCCGACACGGGAAGCGACCACCGGCACGCCAGCGGCCATCGCTTCAAGCGGGGTCAGGCCGAAACCCTCCCAGCGGGCGGGCGCGCAGAAAAGATCCAGCGCCTGATAATGGCGCACCACATCGTTCCAGCCGAGTTCGCCCAAAAAATGCACCCGGTCTTGCAATCCGGCGGCGGCAAGGCGGGCCTGTTCGGCGGCGAAGAACGCCTTTTGATCCTCCGTCACCCGGCCGGTAAAGATCATCTGCACGTCGGGCCGCGCGGGCAGCAGCGCCAGCGCCGCATCGACCATCAGATCGACCCCCTTCTGCGCCCGGATGCGGCCGAAACAGCCGATCAGGCAGGCGTCTTGCGGCAGGTTCAGCGCCCGGCGCAGGGCGCGTTTGTCATCGGTCGGCTGGAAGATCGTGCAATCGACGCCATGCATGACCACCGTCGCCGGAACCTCCAGATAGGAAGCGGCCTGCGGCGAGGTCGCAATCACCCGGTCCATCCGGCGGATCAATCCCTTGGTGAAGGGCTTGTGATGGCGCTGGGCCGCGGAGGTGAAGAGAAGCCGCAGCCGCCGCCTGAACAGATGGCGCAGAACCAGACCCAGCACCATTTCGGTATTGCGCCGCGCGTGCCAGACCCGCCAGCGGCGGCGGGACAGGACCACGCAGCGCCACAGCGGCAGATGCGGCAGGTCGGGCGGCAGGCCAGGTCCGGTCGTGACGATGGGGATTTTCCGGGCCAGCAACGGGATCAGCCGCACCACGGTCGTCGTCACCCCCGACAGGCGGCGTTTCAGGTTCGGGGCGATGACCTCGATCCGGTCAAGGGCGGGTGGCTGGCTCATGTGCCTTGACTAGACGCGATTGTCGCGGCTGAAAAGGTAGATGACCAGCCCCAGCACCAATGGCACGAGAAAGAAGAGAAAGAGCCAGCGGAATGTCGCCTCGGGCGGGGCGCTGTTCGTCAGCGCCCGATAGAGCGGCCGCGAGGCGAACTGCATCAGGCCCGCGCCACCGATTGAAAACATGTTGATGAAGCTGACGCCCCGGCCAATCAGGTGTGGGGGCAGGAAACTGCGTCCGTGCGCCATGATCGCAGGATAGGTCGAGCCGAAAAATCCGTGTCCGGCAAGAAGCAGGCAGGATGCCCAGAACCCGCCGGCCGGAAATACGACCAGTCCCGCAAGGCAGGCTGCCGACAAGCCGGCGCTGGCGACCACGCCCCATTTACGCGACCCCGTGATGCGGTCGATCGGCCCCAGAAGGAAGTTGCCCGCGACCATCGCCAGCCCCATGACAAGCGTCGCCTGCCCGATCGCCCCAACATCGGCGCCATAGACACCGGACAGATAGGGGCCGGCCCAGAGCCCGCGGATGACGGCGGCAGGGGCATAGGCCACCAGCATCAGCGCCATCACCGGCCAGAGGGCGCGGATGGACAGAACCTCGCGCAGACTGCCTTCGCTCTGATCCTGATGGGGGGCCAGCGCCGGATCGCGGACAAAGCCGTAAATCCCGGCCGAGACGATCACGGCCATGGCTGCCAACCCGGCCATGGTTGCCCGCCAGCCTGCTTGTTCGACAAACCAGGCCAGTGGTGCCGCGCCCGCGATATTGCCCAGAGAGCCGACGCCGACCATCACGCCCGCCAGCGTGCCGAAAACCTGTGGCGAATAGGTCCGGGCAAAGATGAAATAGGCGGCCATCAACACTGGCGCGCAGCCGATGCCAATGAGGATCATCGCCAGATGCAGCGCCATCGGGCCTTGCGCCATCGCAAAGATCAGCGCCCCGCCACCGCCACCAAACGCCAGAAGCGTCGCCGCCGTTCGCCTTGGCCCCACCCGGTCCAGAAGGGTGCCAATCGGGATCTGCATGAGCGCAAAAGACAGGAACCAAAGGCCCGAGGACGTTGCCAGATCAGCCGGGCTGGCGCCGATTTCGACCGCAAGGACCGGAGAGAGAACAGCTAGAAATGCTCGGTAGAACTGGCTCAGGACATAGGCCGCAACCAGACAAACCAGACCTGTTTTCATTTCTTACGCTCTTTCCTGGTCCGACCGCGCGCACCCTGCGCGAACCGGCGGACGGGGGCAAGGGGTGGTCAGGCCGCGTCTGGCGTCTGGCCTGCCGTCAGCTTGGCAAGTCCGGCCAGAAAACAATCCTTCGATGCCGCATAGCTGGCCAGAACCGCCGCCATGTCGACTGTTGCCGCCTGCCCCTGCGCGGCACGCCTCTCTCCGGACTGGCAAAGCACGCCAAAAGCGGCAAAGCCCAGGTTCCAGGCGCTGCCTTTCAGGAAATGCAGATCCTGCTCGAAACTGCGCGGATCGGGCGCATTTTCAAGACGCGCTATCACTTCCTCCACCTCGTCCAGGAAGAGTTCGACAACCTCCGAAAACCCATCGTCGCCGATTTCATTGCGCAGTTCATTCACCCGCGTCCAGTCGATCATGACCACCACCTCGTCTCACCCGCGGCCAGAATAGGCCTGGTGTGTTTCCGTGCGGTTAAGGCCTGAACGGCAGTCGGTCCGCGTTCAACCGATCTTAACCGGCCGCGGCTTAGTCAGGGTCCAGGCGGTAACACCCGGGGGTTTTGTGTCAGCGGTTCAGCCAACATGGTCCGAGGCAGGGCAGGGGCGGGCGGATCGCGCTTTGCGGCTGATCATGGTTGTCGATGACAGCCGGGTGCAGCGCAAAATTCTCGGCTCGCAACTTGCTCGTGCCGGCTATGAGGTGATTGAATGTGCCTCAGCGGAAGACGCGCTTGATCTGCTGGCCATCCACCAGCCCGACATGATCATTTCCGATTGGATGATGACCGGGATGACCGGCCTGGATTTTTGCCGGGCACTCAGGGCGCTGGGGCGGGAAAGTTACACCTATTTCATTCTTCTGACCTCCAAGAACGAAACGGCCGAAATCGCGCACGGGCTGGATGTGGGGGCCGACGATTTCCTGACCAAACCCGTGAGCGGTGATGAACTGCGTGCGCGCATAGCGGCGGGGCAGCGCATCCTGAGCATGGAACGCGCGATGCAGGAAAAGAACCGCCTTCAGTCGGCCATGCTTTCCGAATTGCAGAGCTTGTACGATTCCATTGATCGCGACCTGATGGAAGCGCGGAAACTTCAGCAAAGCCTGGTGCGTGAACGCAGCCGCAATTTCGGAAATTCGGAAGTGAATCTCCTGCTCAGACCGTCCGGGCATGTGGGGGGCGATCTGGTAGGGTTCTTTCCTATCACAGCCCGCCGCGTGGGGTTCTTTTCCATCGACGTTTCCGGCCATGGCATCACCTCTGCCCTGATGACGGCGCGGCTGGCGGGATATCTGTCGGGCAATTCGCCCGAACAGAACATCGCGCTCGTCCTGACGGAGTTCGGCATATATGACGCCCGCCCACCCGCAGAAGTGGCGGAGGCGCTCAATACTGTCGTCCTGAATGAAATGCAGACCGAAAATTATTTCACGCTCGCATATGCCGATGTTGATCTGATCTCGGGCAAAGTCTCGATGGTGCAGGCAGGGCATCCTCATCCGGCGGTCATCCGTGCGGATGGGGCGGTCGAATATCTGGGGGCCGGGGGGTTGCCCGTCGGGCTCCTGGACGGGGCGAGCTATGACGGGATCGAAGCGGTCCTGCGGCCAGGCGACCGGCTCTTCCTGATGTCCGACGGTATTACAGAAGCGGCCGACGCCGATGGCAACCAGTTGGGTCAGGACGGGTTGAACCGGATTATCGCCGCTTGCGCGGGGATGGGCGGGGCGGCCTTTCTGGAGGGGCTGAGCTGGCACCTGAACGACTATACCGGCGGCAATTTCGGGGACGACGTGTCAGGCGTCTACTTCGAATATCACGGGCCGAAGGATACGAGCGGCTAGACCGGTCGTGGGGTCAGGCCAGGCGCAGTATCTGGCGCAGGAAGTGGGCATCGCCCTTGTTGTCTACCAGCCGGATGGCATCCTGAGCCGTCACCCAGACGGCCGTATGCCCCAGTTCCTTCGGCGGGCCGAGCCGCCGGACCGGACGGGCAAAATAGATATGACAAAGCTTTTCCGCCCAGCGGTCATATTCCGGCATATAGGCAAAGCGGCGGAATGCCCCCACATGACGCGGGGCGCAGATCGACCAGCCGGTCTCCTCGAAAACCTCGCGGCGCAAGGCGCGGATCGGCGATTCGCCTGGATCAATTCCGCCGCCCGGCAGTTGAAATTCCGGGTTGGGATCCTCTTGATAGGTCAGCAGCACATCCTTACCTAGGGCGAGAACCGCATAGGCCCCTGGCCGCAGGCGGTATTTCTGTCCCGTCACCGGCGGTTTGCCAAACCGTCTGATCATCTCGCCCGTCCCGGTTGCCCATTTTGCCCTGAAACGGTATGCCAAGACCCGCGCCGTAAGGAAACCCCATGACCTCGACCTCCGAAATCGCCTGGGACGATACTGTCCTGCCATTCCAGCTTGATCAAAGCGACATCCGTGGGCGCGTTGCGCGGCTTGACAGCACACTCGACAAGATCCTCAGCCAGCATTCCTATCCGCCGGTGGTCGAGGCGCTGGTGGCTGAGGCCGCCCTTCTGACCGCGCTGATCGGTCAGGCGGTAAAACTGCGGTGGAAGCTGTCACTGCAAATCCGGGGCAGTGGCCCGGTGCGGATCATCGCGACCGATTATTTCGCCCCGACCGAGGATGGTGCGCCCGCGCAGATTCGCGCCTGGGCGTCGTTCGACGCGGACCGGATTGATGCCGGTGCAGCGCCGTTCCAGCAGATCGGCCAGGGTTATTTTGCTGTCCTGATTGATCAGGGCGGCGGCACCGTGCCATATCAGGGGATCACGCCCATCGCTGGCGGGTCGCTGTCTGCCTGTGCGGAAACCTATTTTGCCCAGTCCGAACAATTGCCGACCCGCTTCCAATTGTCGGCGGGCCGGTCGCGCCTGAAGGGCGATCAGGAACGTTGGCGCGCGGGTGGAGTGATGCTGCAACACATGCCCAAGGCGTCCCCCTCTGTCGCGGGCGAGGAAGGGTCGGGCGAAGGCGGTCTTTTGACCCATGTCGACATCCTCGATGGGGAAGAGGGCGAAAACTGGACCCGTGCCAATCTGTTGCTCGATACGGTTGAGGAGCTGGAATTGATCGGCCCGACCGTGCAACCGACCGAACTCTTGATCCGGCTGTTCCATGAGGAAGGCCCAAGGGTGTTCGACGCCCAGCCGGTGCGGTTTGGCTGCACCTGCTCGCCCGACAAGGTGCGGCAAAGCCTGTCGATCTATTCGGCCAAGGACATTGCCACGATGACCACGGATGCGGGCATCGTCACCGCCGACTGCCAGTTCTGCGGCGCGCATTATGAGTTCGACCCGGCAACATTGGGTTTCGAAGCCAAGGGGGAAGAGGGTGCCCGCGCCTGATGTGCGCCACCTTCTGACCGCTGCGCTGGCCGCATCGGGCCGCGATACATCGGATTATGACCTCAATCCGGGAACCATCCTGCCCGAAGGCCGCATATTGCGGCCCGCCGCGGTGCTGGTCGGGTTTCAGGAGACGGCGCAGGGCAGCTTCCTGATCTTGACCAAGCGCGCTTCGCATCTGAAACATCACCCCGGTCAGATCGCCTTTCCGGGTGGCAAGGTTGACCAGGCCGATGCCGATGCGGTGGCCGCAGCCCTGCGCGAAGCGCGCGAGGAAATCGGGCTTGCCGCAGATCAGGTGCAGGTGCTGGGCACGCTTGAGCCGCATGAAACGGTAACGGGCTTTGCGGTCACGCCGGTGCTGGCGCTGATCGCCTCCTCTTTCCGCCACACCCCGCAGGAGGAGGAGGTCGAGGAAGTCTTTCGCGTGCCGCTCGCCTTTGTCGCCGATCCCACGAATTTTCGCATCGAGGGGCGGCTGTGGCGTGGCACCCACAGGCGCTATTTCACTGTGCCTTACGGACCCTATTACATCTGGGGGGCGACCGCGCGTATCCTGAAGGCCCTTGCAGACCGGATGGCGGCATGAAGATCACCGATGACTGGATTGGCGCGCCCCCCCTTCAGCAGGTTCTGGCCTGCCTGACGGCGGGCGGGCATCGCGCCTATCTGGTCG
>Ga0073904_10002028_pt1 | contig 15323 bp, 18 predicted proteins | sample KloWWTrecipitate_FD_66668 | JGI IMG/M metagenome (GOLD analysis project Ga0073904, IMG submission 66668) | Active sludge microbial communities from Klosterneuburg, Austria, studying microevolution and ecology of nitrifiers - Klosterneuburg... | ecosystem: Engineered > WWTP > Aerobic digester >...
CGATGCTGAGCGCGCACAGCACCAGCGTGTTGAGGCTGAACTGCAACAGTGGGATGGCCGTCAGCGTTTCGGTGAAGTTTTCGAACCGGACCGGATTTGGCCACACGACGGGCGGCCACGCGAATATCTGGTTGCGCTCCTTGAGCGCTGTCGTCACCATCCAGCCCATCGGGATGCCGACCACGAGAACGGCCAGGAGTGTTAACGCGGCCAGGGTGGCGAGCACGTTCAGGCGCGTTTGCCATTTCTGGGAGCCCCGGAAACCGGCGCGGGTTGAAGTGATGGCAGCCATTTACTGTTTGACGTCCGATTCGTAGAACACCCACAGCGGCGAGCTCTTGAACACCAGCGCGGTGAAGCCCAGGATGATCAGCCCCATGATCCAGGCCAGGGCCGAGGCGTAGCCCATATCGAAGTCCTCGAAGGCGGTTCGGAACATGTAGAACATGTAGAACAGGGTCGAGCGCATGGGCCCGCCATCAGTGATGACATAGATGACGGTGAAGACCTGGAAGGCGTCGATCAGCTCCATGACGAGCTGAAAGAAGATGGTTGGGGTGAGCATCGGTATCGTGATGTGGCGGAGTTTGGCCAGGCGTCCAGCCCCATCTATCTCAGCCGCCTCGTACAGGTGGGGCGAGATATTTTGCAGGCCCGCCAGGTAGATGATGGCGCTGCCGCCCACCCGCCACAGGCTCATCAGCACAACGCTCGGAAGCGCCCAGTCAGGATCCCAGAACCAGTTGGGGCCCTGGATGCCGACCAGCCCGAGCAGCGTGTTGACAACGCCATAGTCCGGGTTGAGCAGCCACATCCACATCAGGGCCACCGACACGCCGGACAACACGGCCGGCAGATAGAAGAGGGTGCCGAACGCGCGCGCGCCCGGCACCTTCTGGTTGAGCAGCAGCGACAGACCCAGACCCGCGAACAACCCGAGCGGTAGGGCCAGCGCCACGTAGGTGAAGGTCACCCGGATGGACTGCCAGAAGTTCGGGTCGTTCGTCAGGATCTGGACGTAGTTCTGCAACCCGACAAACTTTGGCGCGATCATGATCCGCCAGTCGGTCATGCTGAGCACGATCGACACGACGAACGGTCCGGCCGTGAAGAGCAGGAATCCGATAAGCCACGGGCTGATGCCCAGCAGTCCTTCGGCTGCCTCGCGGCGCGCCAGCGTGTTTTTCGGGAGTCGGATACGCATTGCTTAAAATGTGAACCACGCGCGCAACTTCGTGCCCGGAGGTGATATCCCCCGCGGAGCGGGGGATATCACCTCCGGCAACGGCTTGCGTTGGCGGTGTTTACTTCAGGCCCAGTTTCGCGCGTTCCTCGTCGACAATCTTCTGCATCGGGGCGACGAGCTTGTCCAACTCAGACTTGACATCCGCGCGCTTGATCTTTCCCGCGTAGATGCCGTCATAGAGATCCTGCCCGGGGCGGGTCGCCTTGGCGAAGTAAGGGAACTTGCCGGCGAACTCCCAGACGTGGCGGGTTGTCCCGATGATCTTGAAGAAGAAGTCGAGGCGTGGATCTTTCTTACCGGGGTGATCGGGCCACAGGGCTGGCATGGGCGGGGTGTACGCCCCGTTGCGATTGTTCATCAAGAAGCGCTGGCCGGGTTCGCTGGTCAGCCATTTGACATACTCCCAGGCCGCATCGCGGTTCTTGCTGGCCGCGGGGATGCCGAGCTGCAGCGTCCAGGCATTGGTGAAGATGTCCTCGCCCTCAACGGCTGGGTTGTGAATGAGCCCGAACTTGATGCCGGCCTTGTCGACCTGGTCGAATTGTCCGTTGTTCAGCCCAGCAAAGCCAAGCCGGCCGGTGTTGAACAGGTCGATCGGGCCTGTGCCTTCGGTCCGCAGCACGTCGAATTCGGCTTTGGTCGGCACCGCGCCCGACTCGACCAGATCGACCATGAACTCAAAAGCTTTGATCGTCTTGGGCCCGTTCATGTAGCCTTCGACTGTCTTGCCGTCATCGCTCATCGGCTTGGCCCCAAACGCGAAGAATTCGCCCCGCCACAAACGGGTCGGCATTGCCGCGCCGAAGATCTTCTTGCTCCGGTCGGTCATTTTGACCGCGTCGGCCAGCCACTGTTGCATCGTGTAGCCCCACTCGGGGTGCTTGAGGCCCTTGGCGTCGAACATGGCCTTGTTGTAGAAGTACATCGTCGCGCCCACGGTGATGGGCAGGCCGATGATCTTCTCGCCGAAGCGGCAACGCGTGTCGAAAAAGGTCTTGGCGTACTGATTGATGTCGACCTTGTCGCGGGCGATCAGGTCGCGCAGGTCGCTGGCGGCGGGGAACCACGAGTCGACGACGATGGTCGAGACGTCGGGCACGCCCGTTCCGGTGCCAAGCACGGTTGTCATCTTCTCAGAGAAGCCGTCGTCGGGCAGGAAAGTCGGCTTGACCATCGCCCCGGTCTTGGCACTGAGTTTGTTGAACTCGGCGATCAGCGCCTCTTGCTGGGCCTGTGAGCCGATATCGGCCGAGGTCACCGTCCACCAGTCAATGGTTGTGATCGGCTTGGCTGGCACGGCGGTTGGAACGGCCGGCGCTGCGGTGGGCGCCGCAGTCGGCGGCGCAGGGGCGGCGGCGGCGCAAGCCGTTGCCGCGAGTGCGAGGCCGCTGCCGCCCACCAGCTTGAGCATCGACCGGCGCGACATCGCGCGTTGGATTGTTCGTGTCTGTGACATGTTTTCTCCTCCTGATATTTCTGAACCACAACCCGGCCTTATCGCCGGGCACCCGGCCTTATGGCCGGGCAATCACTCGTCTTTCATTGGCCCGGGGTGGCGCGACACTGCTCCGTTCGATCAGGGTCGTATCAAGCCGTTCACGGGCCGGAGCGTCGGGGAGCTTCCCTTCAATCCTGTCAATCAGCAGGGTTGCGGCGCGCGCACCGAGCAGCGTCTTGTCCTTGCTGACGGACGTCAGCGGGGGGAAAGTCATGGCCGCCGCGTCGATGTCGTCGATGCCGATCACCGATAGATCACCCGGGACGTCGACGCCGGCGTCGCGCAGCCCGGCCATCAGCCCGATGGCAATCAAGTCGTTGCCGCACACCACGGCGGTAGGGCGGGGCGCTGCGGCGGCCAGGGCGCGCGACGCAGCCTGCCCGCCCACGCGGGTGAAATCGAACCAGAGAATCCGCGCTTCGTCCACCGCCAGCCCATGCGCGGCGATCGATTCGCGAAAGGCGCGCGCGCGGACGGTCGCGCCCGGATTTCCGATCGGGCCGGCGATCAGCGCCAGGTCGACGTGGCCGCGCGCGACCAGATGATCAACCGCGCAGGTGATGCTGCCCAGGGTGTCTGACGCCACCGTGTCAAAGACCCCATATGCGGCGCGGCTGCCGATCACAACGACGGGGCAGCCGCTCTTCTTCAACTCGGCCGGCGAAATGCTGACCGGGTTGATGATGATGCCGTCCAGGTGGTAGCGCCGGGCGAAGTCCAGGTATTTGCGCTCGCGCTCGACATGCCAATCTGAGTTTGCCAGCAGCACGGTATAGCCGCGCGCGTCGGCTGTGTTCTGGATACTCCGCACAACCTCGGGAAAGAAGGGGTTTGCGATGTCAGGGATGATCAGCCCGATGGCCTGAGAGCGCTGGCTGCGCAGCGAGCGGGCGAAGACGCTGGGCTGGTAGTTCATCCGCTTGGCCGCGCGCGTGACCTTGAGCCGGACATCCTCACTGACGTCACCGTCTCCGCGTAGGACGCGGCTGACGGTGCTCTTGGACACGCCGGACTTGCTGGCGACGTCCACAATGGTGACCCGTTTTGTCGATAGCTTCATGGCCGACTGGGAACGATCCTGGGAACGTTCCCAGTCTAGCATTCGCGCGGGCGCTTGTCAATGCCCGGAGCAGGGAAAAGAGGGCCCTGAGCTTGTCGAAGGGCCCGCCGCAGCGGGTCGCCGGACCCTTTCCGGGCCCTTCGACAAGCTCAGGGCCCTGGCACGTACAGAATCGCGAATCTGTCAAGCGACTTTGCGCGAGCCATGGCGAGGAACGTACAATCCCTGTCATGAAAACTGCTTTGATCGTGCAGGGCGGCTGGGATGGGCATGAGCCGCGCCAGGTCGCCGAATTGCTTGCCAGTGCGCTCCGCTCGAACGCCTTCCGGGTGACCGTCGCAGACAGCCTGGATGCCTTTCTCGATCTTGATCCGGCCCGCCCGGTTGACCTCATCGTTCCGGTCTGGACCATGGGGACCATTTCTGGAGAACAGCTTAAGCCGTTGCTCTCCGCCGTGCGCGCCGGCGCGGGTCTGGCGGGTTGCCACGGCGGGATGTGCGACGCGTTTCGCAACGAGACTGAATATCAGTTCATGACGGGCGGGCAGTGGGTGGCCCATCCTGGCAATGATGGCCGCCACTATCGGGTCGCCATCGTCGATGCCAATCCGATCACCGAAGGAATTACTGACTTCGACGTGATCTCCGAGAAATACTACTTGCACGTCGACCCGGCGATGCGGGTGTTGGCTACCACGTCCTTCGAGGACTACGGCGACACCCGCATGCCCGTCGCCTGGACCAAGACCTATGGCCGGGGCAGGGTGTTCTACTGCTCGTTGGGCCACCACGCCGATATCGTCGCCATGCCGCAAACAATGAGCCTGATGACCCGCGGCATGCGCTGGGCGGCCGGCGAGTGGCGAACCGAGATGGGGCTCCCCTTCGCCCAGGCCTTCTCTCCTACGCGTTGATCAGAAGCATCCGGCGAGATCACCATCCCCGCCCTTCGCGCGGGAAGGTGATCTCGCCAATGCCTCAATTGCCCTCTGAGAGGTTAGCCCGTAGAATACGGATTGCCAAACCATGATCAAGCGATTCTGCGAGCGCTGTGAGCGCATCACCGAGAACGGTCACCTGTGGTGTCAGGAACGGGATTGCCCGGCTGAAGAGGGATATCCTGTCTTCGACTATGGCGATTACCTGGGCGACCTTAAGATCACCAAGTTGATTGGGGTAACCCGGACCTGCGCCATGTACAAGGCTTCGCGCGGGGTCAAGGAAACCGAAGTCTTTCTCAAGGTCGCCCACGCCAATCCGGAATGCGAGGAGCGCCTCAAGCGCGAAGCCTCGCTGCTGAATGACATGGCGCCATTCCGGCCCAAGGGATTCGCCAAGTTTGTCGCGTCATTCCGTCCGACCAAGCGGACCAATTTCCCGGTCAGCCTGCCACCCTATCCGACCCCGTCCAAGCGCCCGTTTGGAGAGATCAGCTTCCGGGGCGTGCCGCGCGTCTATGCTGTCTATGAGCCCGTTCCAGGCAACTTGATCAGCGAGATGATCCTGGAGAATCCCCAGGCCTGGCACTATGAAGTGGCCTGGGTTGTCGCAGCCATTGCCGAGGCCTTGCGGCCAGTGACTCAGGGCAATCTCGTCCACATGTCCCTTACTCCCAGTTCGGTGATGGTGGACGTGGACAAGGATGGACATTGGCGGCCAACGCTCGTCGATTTTGGCTGGATGATCGACCGCAACACGGTTGATGCGGCCACATTCGCGGCGGCGCTGGCCCGCAGCGAGCCTGCCTACACCGCGCCGGAAGTGACGGCCAATCGTGTGCCGGCTGCTGCGACGCCCGCCGCCGACGTGTATTCGCTCGGACTGATCCTGTTTGAGATGCTGGCCGGGCGGCCCGCGTTCTCGGCCGCGCGGCGCGGCGACGAGAGCGTGCGCGCGCGCGTGGTCGGCAACAAGCAGCCCCTCATGGTCGCCCGGCCCGAGCTCGAGGGGGCAGGGGTGGTCAGCATTGTCGACCGAAGCCTGTCATTGCGCGAGCGCTTTGCCACCATCGCTGACCTGGGCAAGGCCATCACGGCGGTGTATTCGACCCCCCCGCCCGAACGGCGCCCGACCCCAAAGCGGTATTACTTCCTGATGGCGCTCGTCTACGCGCTGCTGATCGGGGTGATCCTGGGCGTTGGCTTCGTGCTGCTCAATACGCTGTCGGCACGCTAGGCAATCAGTTTTCAAAGCGACACACCCCGCCCCGGCGTCCGCCGGGGCGGGGTGTGTCGCTTTCCCAAATAGGAACAGGGCGGCTCCAGACTATGCTGAAGCCGCCCTGTCGCGTTAGGTCGAACCGAATTCGCCTAGCGGCGGACGCCCTCACCGAAGTAGCGCTTGCCCGCGGTGTCGCCGTTCTTGTGATCGCCAATCGCCCGGGCGAGGTCAGCAGCGAACTCTTCGCACAGCTTGGCCAGCTTATTGACCTTCTGCTTGATGACATCCAGGTAATTCGCCAGCGCCGCGCTCGTGCCGAAGCTGAAGAACGCTGCCGCGCGCAGAGCGTTGATCAGGACCTCGAGCACCTTCCCGACCGCAGTCAGGGTCTCTTTCGCCGTCGTGAAGCCTTTCGAGACATTCCCGATGGCTTGGTAATCCATCTGAACAATTTGACCGGCCATTTTTGTTGTTCTCCTTAAATAGTCATCACTGACTAGATCTTGCTGAAGACGTCGCCAAGCTGATTGGCAATGCCCTGAGCGGCCTGGTCGGCCTTGTCGACGATTTCGGTGGCCTTCGTCAGGTTGAGATTGCAGCCGGCGATCGCGGCGATCAGCTCAAGGCAGGCTGGAACGATCTTGCGCACCACGTCGGCCTCAAACTCGTCGGCGTCACCGCCGATCCAGGTCTGCTTAACGATGGCCGGATACGACTTGAGCGTCTGCATGACCTGGTCGGAAACGCCCTTTTGCTGAGTGATCCCCGACATGATGTTACCGACGTCGGGGCGAAGGAATTGAAACAGAGACATGACTGTTGACCTCCTGGGTTTACTTGAAGCGGCTCTGAGCGGTCTTGACGCCGTCGCGGGTCGCCGAAATCGCGCCACCAATATCACCGGCGAGCTCAGTCATCTTCTCGTTGAGAGCCTTGAGCCGCGGCGTGAGTTTCGAGTTGATGGCTTCGACGAAGGCGTCTCCAGCCATGCCCTGCAGGGCGCCGCCCTGCATCATCCGCGCGATTTCCTTCGCGCTGCGGGCGGTGTTCTCGAGGGTCGATGCAGCCTGCGTAAACGCCTTCTGCATTTTCTCCATCGAGCTGTAATTCATTCGGGTATCGACACTAGCCATGATGTATGCCTCCTGTAGATGGGTGAATGCAGCGGTTTAGTGCGGCATCTTCAGCGCGCCGGACGCCTCGCCTTCGGCGTTCTTCATCGCCTGCGAGATCTGATTGGTGACCCGCGCGGCCTCGCCCATTGCCTGCTGCAGGCGCTTGAGGCTCGGCAAGACGTCTCCATTCATTTCCTGGTAGAACGCCGTCGCGCCCGGTCCGATCCAGTCGCCACCCTGAAGCGTGTCCATGTTGGACTTCAGGCTCTGGTTCATCTGGTTAACGGACCCCTCTTCGGAGCTGAATTTTGACGCAATTGTCTTCAGCTCGTCATGGTTGGACCGTACGATATTGTTGCCCATGTTTTTCTCCTTATTGTTTGGATTCGATCTGAGAAGACAATACCCATCCGCCATCCCGCTGTCATGGGGGGTTTTCCCGTTACACCGGGAATCCATTCCTGAATTCAGCGGGAATCACCCAGACGGGCCGCAACCGTATAATCTCGTTTTGGAACGCCTGACAGACCCGGAATCATGACTCAACCTGCCCTGCCTGACGCCGCTCCTCGCATACCGCATCGCGCGCGGCTTGTCGACCTTGGTCAACAACTGGCCGGAACCTTCGACCCGGATACCGTCCTGGCGATCCTCGCCAAGACCGTTGCCGAGGCCCTTTCCTTGCCCTACGTGGCCGTCTACGTCAATCGGCAGGATTCCGGCGAATACGTCCTGGCGGCCCAATACCCGGCAGGGTTGGGCGAAGAAGATCCGACCCAGTGGTCGTCATCGCTGCTGTCGGGATCGATGCCAAATACCGAATTTCCGATGGGCGGCTACCAGATCCTCGCCATTACCCGCCAGGACGAGGCCGTGGGCTATCTTGTGATCGCTCCCCCGGTTCCCCATCGCGTGCTGAGTCCCGAGGATCGCCAATTGCTTCGCGATCTCACCCGCCAGGTTGCGCCGGCCGTTGGCGTGGTTCGGACCGTGTTCGACCTGCGCCGCGCTTGTGAGAGGCTCGTGCTCACCCGTGAGGAAGAACGGCGGCGCCTGCGCCGCAATCTGCATAACTCGATTGGCCCGACCCTCGCAGCCCTGAATCTGCGGGCGGGATCTGTGCGGGCCATGATCTCGCGCGACCCGGCCGCCGCCGAGAATGAGATGGGCGAGCTTCGCCAGCAGATCCGCAACATCATCACCGATATCCGCCGGGTGGTCTACGATCTGCGCCCGCCGGTGCTGGATGAGCTCGGTCTGCGGACCGCCCTGCGGGAGCAATGCGCCCAATTTACGACGGGTGGCTTGCGTGTCGGGCTTGAGTGCCCGGACTCCTTTCCTCCAATCTCGGCCGCGGTGGAAGTGGCTGCGTATCGGATCGTGCAGGAAGGACTGTCAAATGTCGCCCGGCATTCACGCGCCGGTCAGGCCATGGTCCGGATCGGATTTGGGGATGGGTTTGTTCGAATTGAGGTGACCGACGACGGGGTCGGCGTCCTGGAGAACCAGCGGGCAGGTGTTGGGCTGACTTCGATGCGTGAACTGGCCGTCGAAATCGGTGGAACGTGCGTGCTCGAGCCCGCGCCCGGCGGCGGCTCACGGGTGCGCGCCAATTTGCCCATGGATCTGCGCGCCGCTGAACGGCCCCAATCGGTCCATTCACGGGGGTGACATGACGCAACCGTCCATTCGTGTCCTGCTATGCGACGACCATCGGTTTTTTCGCGACGGCGTGCGCTCGCTGCTATCGACGATTCCCGATATTGAGGTCGTTGGCGAGGCCAACAACGGCGATGAATGCATTGCCCGGGCTGCCGAAAAACACCCGCACGTGATACTCATGGATGTCCAGATGCCGGGCCTTAACGGTGTCGAAGCCACCCGTCGTATTCTGCGCGACACGCCCGATGTCGGCGTCGTGATGTTGACGATGTTTGAGGACACAGACCTGATGCTCTCCGCCATGCGGGCTGGCGCGCGCGGCTACATCTTGAAGGACGCCGACGAAGAGGAACTGATCCGATCGGTCCGGGCCGTTGCCCGGGGCGAGGCGCTCTTTGGGCCAGCGGTTGCCCGCCGCCTGCTCAACTACATCACCGATGTCATTCCGGCATCCAAGCCAAATCCGTTTCCCGAGCTGACCGATCGTGAACGGGATGTGCTGACCGGGCTTGCCCAGGGGCTGACCAATCAGGATGTGGCGGATCGGATGGAGCTCAGCCTGAAGACGGTCCGAAATCACGTCTCCAGCATTTTGACCAAGCTTCGGGTGGTGGATCGGGCCGAAGCCATCTCCCGGGCGCGCGATGCCGGCCTGGCGAGTTGATAAATTCGCTAAATCGGCGATCCCCGGCGCAGCCGGGGATCGCCGATTCAGCTTGAATTCAGGCAGCGACGCGCGCGGTGAGGACCTTCCCGGACGGCGCGCCGCGCAGCAGATAGGGTCCGGAAAACGCCGGGATCACGACGCTTTCAAATGGGCTGAGTGTGATCGATTGCCCAGCCTGCGACACATCGACCCTGCCTTCGACGGCTGTCACAGCGTGGAACGATGCGCGCGCCGGGTCACAGGCGACCGGATTCCGGGAAAGCATTCGGGATTCCAGGACAAAGTAAGGGCAGCGGGTGAGTTCGCGGGCTTCGCCTGGCCGGGCTGCCGCCGCCCGAATCAGGCTCGGGGCCAGTTTGGGGTCGGTTACCGCGATCGATTGAGCAACGTGAAGGGATCGCCCGGCTGCAGCGGGTCTATCCCAGTCCCACACCCGATACGTGATATCGCTGGTTTGCTGGACCTCATAGACAAGCAGCCCGGGCCCCAGTGCGTGCATCGTCCCGGCCGGCATCATGACGGTATCGCCCGCGCTCACATCGACGCTGGCAGCGATATCGAGCACTTGGCCGTGCGAGATGGCCTGCGCGAGCGCAGCCCGACTGGTTCCCGCCTTCACGCCCGCGATTAGCCGCGCGCCAGGAGCGGACTCCAGAATGTGCCAGGCTTCGGTCTTGCCGAAGTGGCCTGGCCCTTCCAGTCGAAGCGCTTCCTCATCATTCGGGTGGACCTGCACCGATAGCCAGGCCTGGCAGTCCAGGATTTTGATGAGCAGCGGAAAGCGCGTGCCCGTGCGCGCCAGGGGGACGAATCCAAGTAACTCGGCCCCAAGAGCGCCCGAGAGATCCTCCAGCGTGCGGCCGGCAAAGGGACCGTCAACGACCCGATTGCCTTCGTGGACGATCCAAGCTTCACCGATCGGGTTGGCGCCCGGGCGAAGCCGCTGACCTCCCCACACGCGTTCGCGGTAGTCGATGCTGAGTCGAAGCATTATCCAATTGTACTGAGCCGAAATCGATATTCCCCGGCGAAGCCGGGGAATATCGATTTCGGCAAAATCTACTGCCTGGCGGGCATGCGCGCACTAAAATGTGGAGATGCCATCTCCTGAAATCATCGTCGTCGGATCGTCGAACATGGATTTGATCGCCTACGCCCCACGGCTGCCGGCCCCGGGAGAAACGTTGATGGGCAGCCGCTTTCAGACCGGCTATGGCGGCAAAGGCGCCAACCAGGCGGTGGCCGCGGCCCGCCTGGGCGCTTCGGTCGGCCTGGTCGCTCGCGTGGGCGGCGACGTGTTCGGCGCCGACATGCTCGCGAATTTCGCCGCACAGGGGATCGAGGTATCGCATGTCTGGCGATCGGACGGTGTGTCGTCCGGCGTGGCGCCGATCGCCGTCGATGACGCTGGGCGTAATGCCATCATCGTCGTCGCTGGCGCGAACGCCCTGTTGACACCTGCGGACGTGGATGGGGCCGCGGCGACGATCCGCCGCGCGCGGGTGTTGTTGTGCCAGCTCGAGGTGCCGATCGAGACCAGCCTGCGCGCACTCGTGATCGCGCGCGAGGCCGGCGTCCTGACAATCCTAAATCCCGCCCCGGCGCCCGACGCGCTCCCCGACGCGCTTCTGCGGGTCAGCGATCTGGTCTGTCCAAATGAGAGTGAAGCTTCGGTGATCACCGGGATCACGGTCACCGACGCGGATTCGGCCGAGGCGGCCGGCCGGGCGCTTGTCGCCCGTGGCGCGCAGGCGGCGATCATCACCCTGGGCGCATCCGGGTGCCTGTATGTCTCGGCGACCGAGTCCTGGCGCGCGCCCGCCCCGGTCGTGACCCCCGTCGATACCACGGGCGCGGGCGATTGTTTCCTGGGCAGCCTGGCCTTCTTCCTGGCCCGAGGGGCCAGCCTGCGGGATGCGGCGACCCGCGCGGCCGCTGTCGCCGCGCTGAGCGTGCAGCATCCGGGCACCCAGACCAGCTATCCGCGCGCCGCCGATCTGCCGGCTGAGTGGCGGCTCGAGCGGTCAACGATCTGAACCGATGCGCAGGAATCGTTCCGCACTCGATTCCAGCAGTGCTGCGTATCCATCACCGGCGGTCTTCTAGATGAAGCCATGCCGGCGGGCGGCGCCGGAGAGCATCTCGGCGCTGATCAGCGACGACTTGGGAGCGCGTTGGGCGCACACAAAGCGCGCGGCGAGTTGGCCCCAGCCAATTGCCTTCTCGCGGGGCAAACCAAGCAGGGCGTAGGCGCTCATGAACCCGACCGCCAACGAATCTCCGGCGCCGTTGGTGTCCACGACCGGCCCAAAGTCATCCAGCGCACGAAACGTTTTGATTTCATCCGCGGCGGCGAGCGCGCAGCCGCGCGCGCCCAGACCGGCGACGATGACCTGGCCGGGCTTGCGCGCCATGAGCGCCGCCATGGGCCCGGCCGGATCCGAAAGGTTCGCGGCCGAGAGGAACAGCACATCGGCGGCTTCGATGAAGTCGCGACGGTAGGGGTCATTCAGATCGGATACATCCTGAATGTCGCAGGAAATCAGCGCGCCCGAGTCGCGGGCAAGGGGCAGGATCTGGCGGGCCCAGTTCGGGATATTGAAGTGGGCGAGCCGGGCGCCCGCCAATGCTGCCCGGCAGGCGGCGAGATCCGGCGCAAGGGTCATGTGGCTCTTGCCGTCATAGAACGGCTTTCGCTGACCATTGCTGAACATGAGATTGACACTGCGGGCGGTCCCTGCCGGATCTGTCCAGACCGCCCGCATGTCGATGCCTTCCCGCTGGAAGACCGCCCGAACGAACTGGCCGGCCATGTCGTCGCCGAGGTGACCGGCGAAGGCGGTCCGCCAGCCAAGCCCCGCAAAGCCGCGGCTGGCATAGCCACCGGCCTGGCCGACGTAGTCAATGTTGGTGGTGAAGTTGGCCTCTAGCTGCCAGCCAATGTCGTGGCCGGGCAGGTAGACATTAGTGTCTACGCCGGCGTTTCCGACGACAACGACGTCGGGGTGTTTGTGGGTGGACATCTCCCGATTATTCCCCGGCATAGGCGAGCATGCATGACCCAGCGGTGCGCTGGCTGCCCGTTCGGTCTCGCACTTTTCGGATACACTCGTGGGGGAGGCCAGAGACAGATGCCCATTGACAACTACGCCCGTGCTGTCGCGCTGCTGGACGATCAGATCGAAATGGCCGAAAAAGCAGTGCAAATGGTAATGAACCGAAGCCTGCGCGAATTGTGCGCGGATCTTGACGCCGCGGGCGCGGAAATGTCCGAGGTTGAGATCGCCGGCTTGATGCAGCTTGGCGCAATCTGGGACTCGGTCGAGGCTGGCGAAGCGGCGATGGCTGGGATTGACCGGCTTCGGGCCCAGTCGAACGAGGGACTTCCGGGCGAAGCAGATTCGCCAAAAAGCTAACACAACCAGACAAGAACGAAGCAGCCTATCCTTCCCTTCTTCGTTCTTCTGTGATAAGTCCTTGCCACTCCGTATTTTGTTCCGAGTCTGGCTCCTGATTGGCGCGCAGTCATTTGGCGGCGGCGCGGCCACGTCCTACCTGATCCAGCAAACCTTTGTCGATCGGCTCCACCTGTTCGAACCCGTTGAATATGCCGAGTTGAGCGCCATGGTCCAGCTCGTGCCTGGCATGAACCTGCTGGCCCTGACCACCTTGATCGGTTGGCGCCTGGGCAAGACGGCCGGGTTGCTCATATCGCTGGCCGGGTTGTTGCTGCCCAGCGTTTCGATCAGCCTGGCGATGAGCGCGGCCTATCTCGGTGTTCAGTCGCTCTCTGTTACCCAGGCAGCCCTGCGAGGCGTGGTGCCGGCCATGGCGGGGGTGAGCGTGGCCACCCTTTGGCGGACAGTGCTCCCGGTGGTCGCAGCGCGCCGGCGCGAGGGCGCGGCCGGGTTGGGGCTGAGCGTGCTGGTGTTGCTCGGATGCGGCGTGATCGCCTTTCTGGATCCGGTCCTGCCGGTGTTTGTCCTGTATGCGTTGGGCGGCGGAGCGCTTGGCCTGTGGTTCTGGGCGCGCCAGCGCGGGCAGAGCGCCAATGCGCAATAGCTGCAGCATAACGGTCTTTTCCGGGGTGGATATTCCCCGCACCGGCGTACGCCGGAGCGGGGAGTATCCGCCCCGGAAAAGACCATCTGGCGAAACATGGATTGGCTGACCTATTTCCTGCTCTTCCTTAAGTCGGTGCTGACTTCGACCGGCGGCTTCGGTCCGCTGCCCAGTCTGCACGCGGACTTGATCGGGATCGGCTGGGCGACTGATGCTCAGTTCGCGGAGGCGTTGGCCGTCGGGCAGGTGAGTCCTGGGCCGAATGGATTGTGGGTGGTCGTGCTCGGCTTCATGACCGGCGGCGGAATTGGCGCGTCCCTGGCGCTGGTGGCTGTCACGCTGCCGCCACTGTTGGTGCTGGCCGTCCAACGCGGTTTCCGTCAGGTTGGAGCGCACCCGCTCACGCGTGGTTTTCTTTCTGGACTTGCGTTGGCGATTGCCGGAGTCGGCGTCGTCACCCTGGCGCGCATCGTCGGCCAGCAGGGGTTTGATCTGCGCGCGGGTGCGCTGGTCGTCTTCGGAGCCGTCCTTGCCTGGCGCAAGGTGCCGGTGCTCCTGATTGTTGTCATGTCTGCGCTGGCTGGGATTGCGCTGGGCGGATTGTCATCCTAAATGAGTTGGCGAGATCACAATCCCCGCGCTTCGCGCGCGGATTGTGATCTCGCCGCAACTCTTTTTAGGATGGGACCTGGCCGAACAGGGCCGCGTAGCGGGCCGCAACCGCCGGCCACACCTCGGGGTTGACCAGGTGCTCGGGCCGCCGGCCGTTCAGCACATCGACGACCTGGCTGATGGCTTTGCTCTGGATGCGGCGCTTGCCGACACTCGTGGCGGAGGCGATGTGGGGGGTGATGATCACATCATCCCGGTGCAGCAGGGGATTGTCCATCCGGGGCGGCTCAGGGTCGGTGACGTCCAGACCCGCGCCGGACAAGCGGCCGCTTTCCAGGGCCGCCAGCAGGGCGGCCTCGTCAACCAGACCGCCGCGCGCGGCGTTGATGAAAATGGCCCCCGGCTTCATCTGGGCAAAACGTTCGGCATTCATCATCTTGCGGGTTTCGGCCGTCAGGGGCAGGTGCAGCGATACGACATCTGAGCGCGAGAGCAACTCATCCAGCGCGCCGACCCGGGTGACGCCCAGCCGCGCAGCGGCTTCGTCGGTGCTGAACGGATCGTAGGCCAGCACCCGCATGCCCAGAGCCCGGGCGTAGCCAGCCACCCGCCCGCCGATGCGCCCAATCCCAACCAGACCCAGGGTGGTGTCATGCAGCTCCAGTCCGTTGTGGGTCCGGTAGTAGTCGCGTGGCACGGCGTTGCGGCGAAAGTCATTGTCGATTCGTCGCAGCCGCTTGGCGATGCCAAGCATAAGGGCCAGGGTCTGCTCGGCGGTTGAGATCGTCGGACCGTCCGGAGTATTGCAGACCGCGATTCCGCGCCGAGTGGCCTCGGGGATGTCTACCGTGTCGACCCCGATCCCGGTTCGCGAGATGACCAGCAGATTCGGGCCGCGGTCCATCAGCGCGGCGTTATAGGGCAGGGCGGTGGCGATCGCGCCATGGGCCAGGCCCAGCGCGCTTAACGGATCGTCCGGGGTCGCCGCGGCGGGCCCGAGGGCAAGGGCGGTGCCGTCGATCAATGCGGCCAGATCGGGGTCGGGCTTCCACTCAAACCAAACATAGCGTTGCATGATTTCTCCAATATTGCCCCTTGACGATCCCCCCCGTCCCGGCGTACGCCGGGACAGGGGGACCGTCAAGGGAGTCAGTCAGCCAGCGCGGGCAGAGCTGCGGAATACGCCGCTGAGCATGAGCAGCGCCGCGCACGCGTACAGCGATGATCCGATGATGAAGATC